>ERZ778027.3942-NODE-3942-length-13657-cov-3.931922_pt1 | contig 13657 bp, 18 predicted proteins | sample MGYA00375757_ERZ778027 | MGnify/ENA primary metagenome ERZ778027 (study PRJEB29350, sample SAMN05389817) | bioreactor metagenome | isolation source: Ammonium sulfate bioreactor | place: South Africa: University of Cape Town | collected 2014-02-18 ... | reverse complement strand
GTGGTGGGGCTCATGACGACCTGGTGACCCTGTTTGGCGGCTTCGATGCCTCCCTTTATACCCCGCCAGCTCATAACCGCGGCATTGGGCGCCAATCCTCCTTCGAGGATCTCATCCCAGCCAATGACCTTTTTACCTTTGGACTCGACGATCTTCTCCACCCTCTTTTCAAAATAGCTCTGAACTTCCTGCATGGTCTTCAGGCCCTCTTTTGTCATCAGCTGTTTGATAGCGTCACTCTGCTCCCAAAAGTTCTTGGCGCACTCGTCGCCTCCAACATGGATATAGCCAAAGGGGAAGAGAGCGGCCACTTCCGTAAATACTTTGTCGAGGAACGGATATACTTTCTCGTTGGCCGGGCAGAGGGTATTGTCCACCATCGCGGAGAATCCGCCGGGGTACCAGTTCATAAATTTTTCGCCTGAAATGACGCGGTATTTATCGGCGCCGGGAGTGCAGGAAAGTTCCGGATAGGATACGATGGCGGCCATCGAATGACCGGGTATATCCACTTCGGGGAGGATATCTACGAACTTGTCCTTAGCATATGCGACCAGCTCTTTGATGTCGTTTTGGGTATAGAAGCCTCCGTAATTACGAGGTTCATCGGGGGAGGGGGTGGAGAAAGTGCCAAAGCGGCCTTCACGGCGGACATTGTAAGCCTGGGGAGGCTCTTTATTTCAATGCGCCAGCCTTCGTCGTCGGTGAGGTGGAAATGAAGGAGGTTGTATTTGTATTTTACCATCTGGTCGATAAAATTCTTTACCTCCTGTACGGTGAAAAAGTGCCGGGATACGTCCAGCATCAATCCACGCCAGGCAAAGCGGGGATAGTCGCGGATGGCGACGCAGGGAATACTCCATTCGATGCCTTTTACGGGAGTGCGGCTATCGACCTCTTTTGGCAGCAGCTGCAGCAGGGTCTGTACTCCATAGAGGAGACCGGCTGTCTTGTTGGCTTTGATGGTAATGCCGGTGTTGTTGACTGTCAGATCATAGCCTTCGTCGCCCAGGGCGGTCTCGGGCTTTTTGTTCAGACTCAAACGGATGGTGGCAGCGGCGTCTGGTTTGACGGGAGCGATATTATATCCTGTAGCGGTATGCAGCTGTTTTTGCAAGTCCGCTATTGTATGGGAAAAGGAGGCCTGATTGGCGGCAGCGTCGATGCCGATGGTTGTGGTCTTGGGCAGGACGAAATGGCCCTGACCGGGAATAAGGCTAACAGGGGCCGGAATGATGGCAATGTTCGTGTTGTCTTGCGAAAAGGCGGAGGACAGCGTACTGATGGCCAGCAACAATAGGAGTATCTTTCTCATTGGTCGTTTTTTGAAGGATGGAAAGTAGGATTTATTATTAATATAACGTTCCCGCCGGTGGAACTTTGTAATGACGGAATCTCAGAATATATCCTGTATGAGAAGGGATTGTCCGTTGAAGACGAAACTGTCGCCTGCCCGCCGCTGATAGAGGGCTTTCGCCAAAGGAGCTTCCGGGGAGAGAAAGAGGATGGTGTGGTCATGGAGCTGCTGTTTACCCAGTCCTGCCGCTATAAAAAAACCGATGTGGGGGCATTGGATAAAGGCGCCTGCGATGGCGGTGGAATAGAGTGTATCGACCCTGACCTGGTGAAGGGTGGCGAGTTCGCGGGCGTGTTCTGCCTGTTGGCGGCTGTGCATCTCTTTTAGGTTCTGGCCCATCGCGCGGCTTGTTTCGTACTTATCGCCGGCAGAGCTTTTCTCTTCCTGGTTGGCGGCTTCCTGCGCCTGGTCGGCCAGGAGTCTGGCTGCCTCGATCCGGGTGGAGATGAGGTCGAGGGCAAATTGTTTCAAGGCCGCCTTGTAGGTCTTTTTTTCCTGGTCATCCATGTTACGAGGTTTTTGAGGGAGGAACGACCGGTGAGCCGGAGTTGACGGCGACCTTTAATACGAGCTTTTTTACCAGCTCCGGTTGGATATGGAAGACCTCCGGCTGGTGGATATCGGTGGGGAAGAAGATGATGAACCGGCCGGGTGTGAGCCGGATATAGCTGATCTCGTCTCCGGGGATGGTGTAGAAGGCGACGTCCCTTTCTTCGTCATAGGGAGTGGTGGGGGCGTTGGCTTCGAGAGGGGTGTAGCCAAATTGTTCGACGCCTGTGATCATGATCTGAATATCGGCGTAGTCGCGGTGGCTTTCGGGGTCGCATTCTTCGGCCGGCTTGGTCGTATATTCATTGACGATGGCAAAGACATTGTCACCATCGATGTCATGCCGGCCTGTCTCCAGGGATGCCAGGTTGGTGGTCAGGGCAAAGTCGATGGCTTTGGCAAAGTTGGGACTGATAACTTTGTACCAGAAAAGTTGAGAGAGTGTGGAAGTGATCATAGCACAAATATAACACCCCGGATTCTCTTCTATAGACAAATGAATTGTTCTATACGGATTTTTTCAGGAATGAGTATACTATCTCATTAAACTTCTCCGGCTTCTCCATATTCGGCAGATGGCCCGCGCCTGGTATTACGGCCAGCTGTGCATCCGGTATGGCATTGCTCATGAGCCGGGCGATGGGTTCGGGGGTGAAAAAGTCTTCTTCTCCTACTACGATCAGTGTGGGTACATGTATATGGTGAAGGATGGGGAGATGGTCCCTTCTTTCGCCCCTGCCTTTGTGCGCGGCGGCGGCTCCTTCTGCCGGGGTCGTAGTCATCATTTCATATAAATGCGTATATACGGGGATATTTTTCATGGATGCGGCGGCAATGTATTCGTGAATGGTGTCATCTGTGTGTTGCTTCATCCCTACTTCCAGGATGGTAGCGGCTTTCTGCATGCGTTGCCGGTAGCTTTCCGGGGTCTCCCCTCTTGCATCCGAGTCGACTATAATAAGGGATTTTACTTTGTGGGGAAAAAGGCGATAAAAATCCAATACGATCTGCCCTCCCATGGAGAGGCCGCAGAAAACAGCCTGTTCTATCTGCAGTGACTCCAGCAGATGGAGTATATCCAGGGCCATCTCATCCAACATCACTCTGCCGGGAGTTACTTCCGTCCGACCATAGCCACGCAGATCGGGCATGATGAGGCGATATTCCTTTGAAAAATGAGCTATCTGATATTGCCACATGGTATGGTTGAAGGGGTGTCCGTGGACAAGAACAATGGGCTGGCCGGAACCTTTGTCGTCGTAATAGAGCTGGATGCCCCGGATATTGAGCTGTGGCATTTTTTGAGAGCAAAGCTAGTAAGGAGAGTGGCTGCAAAACAGAGGCAGAATTGGAATTTTGGGGTGGATCAGATTATTTTGACTTTTTCTTTCTATTCTTCTTGTCCAGCATGTATTGTTGTACAATAAGGTCTGCAATCACCTTCTCTTCTACCTCTACAATCGTTGCGAGCCGGAACATATCTTCAAATGCGAACTTTTGAACGTTGAACATGAACCTGGTAAAGCGAACATTATTTATTCCCAGGTCCTGGGCAACGACGCTCTTTGGGATGACATCCTGGTCGAATATTTCCCGAAATGATCTTATATGACCGGAAGATATCAGGTTTTTCAAATTTTTGTATCGGGGGTCCCGCACCATTCCTCAAAGATGGTGTAAAAAGACCGCTGTCTTTCAAAGAGGAAAAACAGTACTTAAAAAAGGATAAGGCGGTATAAAAAAAAGTACGTTTTGTATCAAAAAGTAAACCATTTTGTATATCTTGCTCATGACGTCCTTGTTTCAGCATTGCCGATATTTACTATACACTGGCAATAATTCATTCCAAACAGCATTGCGGCATTTTATTTAATAAAAGGAAGAGTATCTTCCTAAGCTATCTTATTGCATATGGCTGTGAAAAAAAGGCGCGCTATAGCGGAGAAAAAGAAGCAATCACGCTACAATTTTCTCAAACTCGATTTTATCTTCATCGATGAACCTTACTGGTTTCGATGTGTTGTGATCCTGCTGGGACTGGCCGGGTTTATCCTCGTCATTTTGGTTTTGCAGAAAAAATGATCTATTGAACAGCCGCCGAATCCCGGATAAATGCTAAAAACTACCAAGAGCTATGAAAGAGATTGAATCCTTGCTCGAGACGTATAAAAACGCTGTTTTTCAAAAGGATGTCGATGCCTTTGTATCCATCTTTGACGCCCAGGTACGCATCTTCGATATGTGGGAATGGGTCTATGATGGGCTGGTTCCGTGGCGGAAAATGGTGGAGGGTTGGTTTGGATCGTTGGGGACGGAGCGTGTGGTCGTTACCTTCGAGGATGTCCAGGTCCAGGCGGGGGATGAAATGGCAGTTGTTAGCGCCTTTGCAAGGTTTGCCGCCCTATCGGAGATCGGCGAAGAGCTTCGGTATCTTCAGAATCGTCTGACGTGGGTAGTTCGGAAAATGCGGTCTAATGGTCCTTCGGACAACGAGCCGGAGGCTCGTTCTGGGGAGGGCGTCTGGAAGATCGTCCATGAACATACTTCGGGGCCTGTGGATGGCGGGACGATGAAAGTGCTGCTTCAGCGCCACTGACCCATGTATTGGAAACATACATTCCTCTGTATCGTAAAAGAACAATCTCCAAGGGAGTAATTTATGCAAATAACTGGTTAATAGGCAGAAATAACCCCGGCATAGTATTAGTGGGTGCAGCATGACGTCCAGCTAAAAATCGCCTATGCTCAGCAGCTATATCAAGATCGCCGTTCGGAATCTCCGGAAGCAACGTTTTTATACAACCCTGAATGTGCTTGGCCTGTCGCTTGGCATTGCAGGTGGTCTGCTTCTTTTTCAGTTCATCCGGTACCATCTCAGTTTTGACCGATGGCACCAGAAGGATGGACAGCTTTACCGGGCTGTTACGGACCTGCACTGGGACGATGGGTCGGTGCAACCCGAGCGGGGGACGCCTTTGGACCTGACCATGGCTTTACGAAAGGAGGTACCGGAAATAAAAGACCAGGCGGTGTTGCTAAAAGTTCCTCTTTCGACGGTGGGAGTAGATGGCGCCAGCGGTCGTAAATTCTTTACGGAAAAGGATGCCATAGCCTATGCCGACCAGCATTGGTTCAATTTATTCGACTATTCCTGGCTGAAAGGAAATGCAGCGAGCTCTCTGAATGACCCTTATACGGCTGTGATCACCCGGCGGCTGGCGGACAAATACTTCGGGAAAGAGGAGCCGGTGGGTAGAACTGTCACGTTGGATGATAAATTTACTGTTACCATCACGGGTGTACTGGAAGATTATCCCACTAACACGGACCTGACAACAGACATGTTCCTGTCGCGGGCTACCTTTAAAAGCGTCTATCCAGACATGGAAGGGGACATGCATAATAATTGGGGTTTTATCAATTCCTGGATGCAATCTTTTGTGTGGATGCCGAACAATGTTCCGGCAGGAAAGATCGAAACGGCAATGCGGCGTATCGTAAAACAATATTTTCATCCCAGCGTACAGTCGGCTTATTATTTCCATCTGCAACCGGTGAAGGACATTCATTTCGATGCCCGGTATGGCGGTTCGATGCGATGGTCCCTTCTCCTTACTTTAACGATCGTAGGAGCGTTCCTGGTATTGATAGCATGTTTCAACTTTATCAACCTGGCTACTGCCCAGAGCGCAAAACGGGCACGTGAGATCGGTACAAGAAAAGTGCTGGGGGGCACGGCGTCTTCGGTATTCTGGCAGTTCATGACGGAGACGGCCTGTATGGTGTTATTGGCTACTGCACTATCGCTGGTATGGGTGCGTCTGACCCTGCCGGTGTTCCATTCCTGGCTGCAAAGTCAGCTGTCATTCAACCTCCTGCATGACCGGGAGTTGTTGTGCTTTTTATTGGCGCTGATCGGCCTGGTGACCGTGGTGGCGGGATCGTATCCGGCGTTGGTCCTCAGCCGGTGGAAACCTGTGAATGCGCTGAAACAGCAGGTGTCCGAAAGCCGGTCGGTGCTTTTCCGGAAAGGGTTGGTTATCGTCCAGCATGTCGTTGTCCAGGTGCTGATCATTTGTACTATCATTATTACGCTTCAGATAAAATATGTGAAGAATGCAGATCCGGGATTCAGCAAGGAGTCTGTTATGATGATACGAATCCCAAGTCCGGACAAGGGCAAACTGGCATGGCTGCAACAAAAGCTGTTGGCTGTACCCTCTGTCCGGGCTGTGAGCTTCTGTCTCTCGGCTCCTATATCCGAGCATTACCTGGGAGGGTCTGTGAGTTTTGACAGCCGGGCCTGGGAAAATTTCACGGCGCGTACTATTGTTGCCGATGCGAATTATCTGCCAACATTTCAATTGCAATTGCTGGCAGGAAGGAACCTCGAACCAAGCGACACGGCAAGGGAATTCCTGCTCAACGAGACCCTTATGCATAAGTTTGGATTCGCCAGGCCAGAGGATGTGATCGGCCACAGGGTAGTAGATGGCACCTTATACGATCATGGGGGAACTATTGTCGGCGTAGTAAAGGATTTCAATGTGCAGCCTTTATACAAGAGCATCGAGCCCGTGATGATCACTACCTTGACAAGCCGGTATAAATTTGCCGCCATAAAGCTGGGGGGCGGCGGGCAGGGCGCTGCGCGGGATGCCATTCAAAAGGCCTGGCAGACAATGTATCCGGATAATGTATTTGATTACCACTATGTGAATGAAGAAATGGACAGCTTTTACCACAAGGACGACCTGCTGGGTAAATTGATCAATATTACTGCCATCATGGCTATCGTGATCAGCTGTCTGGGTCTCTCGGGGCTTATCTCCTTTTTTGCCGTGCAGCGGACGAAGGAGATTGGGGTCAGGAAAGTATTGGGTGCATCGGTGGCGGGCATTGTATATCTGCTGTCCAGGGATTTTCTGATGATGGTGGCGGGCGCTCTGCTGGTGGCGGTACCGTTGGCCTGGTATTTTATGAATAACTGGCTGCATGATTTTGCGTACCGGATCACGATCGGGTGGTGGATATTTTTGCTGGCGGGGTTGCTGTCGGCACTTATAGCGATGTGTACGGTGAGCTATCAGGCTATCAGCGCTGCCAGGACGAATCCGGCGGATAGCTTGAGGTCGGAATAGCTTCGGCGGGTCAGCCTGGAAAATTCTCCATTTTCAATAAACTGGTCCTTTGACTCCCGGGATAGATTTGCTGTATAAATATTTCACATATGAACCAGCAAAACTTTCATTGTTCCATTGTCGTGCCGGCTACTGCCCGGGAGGCCTTTGAAAAGATCAGCCGGGTTTGGGATTGGTGGGCGGTCAACTTTAAAGGTGACGGAAAAGGCCATTGGGCTGATTTAACAGGGATGCCCAATTACCGCAGTTTCACGGTCCATTTTGCCAGGACGACCTGGTCCAGGATGGAGATCGTCGAAATCGTTCCGGATCAATTTGTCCTTTGGAAAGTAGTGGACTGTCACCTCCCCATATTCAAGGACCCTTACTTGTGGAAGAATCATTTTATCGCCTGGGACATTTCTGCCGAAGGAGCCGCCACCCGGATAACCATGACCCATATTGGCTTGATACCGGGTATAGAATGTTATGGGGATTGTAGCAAGGGCTGGAGCTTTTATGTTGAAGAAAGCTTATACAAGCTATTGACGGTGAACAGGGGCCTGCCTGGCAGTGGCATATTTGCGGAGGTAGCGGTTGGCGATAGAAAGTATGAGGGGCTTTTATTTTCCAGGGCGGAGGCTTTTTCTGCTTCTGCCCAGGGGTCTATCATCATCGATGTCAGGAAAAACCGGGGTGAAAAGGTGCTTTCCGCCTGGTCTGTTAACATCCTGAACAGCATTGAACCTATGCAATTGAAGGGCGACTATTATATGATCCTCGAGAATCAACCTGTGTCGGGGGATATTCCGCCGGTGGAAGACCTTGAAAAGATTATTGAGTAATATGAGCTTTCTTTAAATATTCTTTTTTCAGGTCTGCTATCGCCGTATCGTACCCTTCCTGGTCGAAAAAGGCTTCCGGATTATACCTATCGCCGGGCCTGTGCTTTTTATGCATATCGAACTGGCTGGCATGAGAAGCAAGCCAGATGTCGAACTGTACTTTTGGCATTGCATTCAGCGTATAGGCATAATCTTTACCGACCGTGGAGTAGCCCCGTGTGCCGGGGAATTTAGTTCCTCCGAGAATGGAAGGCATATTGGCAATGAGGACGCGGTATTCACGGGTTTCATCCTTCACCGAAAAAAGAAAGCTACAGGCCCCCTTCGTATGACCGGGATGGTGAAGCACCATGATCTGCATGTCGCCCAGTTCTATGAGATCCCTGTCTTCCAGCAAACGATCTGCCTTTACACGCGGGAACATAGGGCCGTGCCCTCCTAATATTACATCCGAGCTGCCGCCGTCTGCCAGCAGGCGCGCATCTTTTTTATGGATCATCAATTTGGCTCCTGTCGCCTGTTTTATGGCCGCCATCGCGCCGACGTGATCGAAATGGGCGTGTGTGGCGAGGAGTATTTTAATATCCGAGAATTTGAATCCCAGCGTCTCGATATGCCGGCGGATCATGGTATCTGATCCTTCGATACCCGTATTAATGAGGATGAGCCCTTTTGTTGTAGATATGAGATAACTGGCCAGGTCGTAAGTGCCGACATAATACAAGGTACCGGCGATGCGGAAGGGTTCCTGGTCCCTGACCCAGTTGGAGTCGATCTTTATTTGTTGGGCGGAGGTGGTAAGGTTGGAAAGGAAGAGGCCCGCGATCAATAAAAGGATGGTCAATCGTTTTTTCATGTGCTTCATGAGGATAAAGATATATTTTTTATGCTTTTACCGGCGCGGATGACCTTCCCGATGATTGTCTTTGTCCATCCATTCTCAAAACCATGATTATTGGCGATGAGAAATCCTTTTCCTCCATCGGTCTTTATGATCTTGTGGGCGTCGATGTATCGTCCCCTGACCTTAGAGAAGACGATGTCGCCGATGTTGTAACTTGTTGACTGGGTAAAAGTTAAAAGGCTTCCGCTTTTCAATATGGGCAGCATGGAGTTGCCGAAAGCCTTCATTTTTCCTGTTCCTGTGGTGGATAGTTCGTTAAGCCGCAGCAGGCGGTTTGTCCGAAGGACAGACATTAGCGTTTTGCGCCAATTGGACTATTTTTTCAGGGCAGGCCAATTGGCGCACATTTTTTAAACGTTCATATTTGTTCATTTGGTTTGGATTTGATGAGGTCCCCTGATGAGATTCGAACTCACAATCCCGTTGCCGGGCAGCATGGCTGTAAATACGCTTCCCTACTGTGCCGGTTGGCATTTTCGGTGCACTGTAAATTCTGTCCATAATTTCGCGTGGATATTACGGCGTGATCCATACACGCTGCAGTCAGCTGATTTTACCGCAGGCTTTTCCTTTTAAGCTACAGGGGCTTAAACAGGAGCAAATATTAGAAGCATGTGTGCAACCTATTTGCACAGGGGTAGTTTTTTTATAGAGTTGTTAAATCGCAGCGGGGAGTTTGCATTTTCCCGAACTGCCAGCTAATATTATGCTTCAAACGCTGACCTATGGAGTTCCTGCTTTTTATATTAGTTGCTGTAGGGGTTATCCTCTTTGCGGCCGCCTATGGCATCTCCAATGTCGTCTATAAGAAGCTCGAACGGGCCGGTAACAGCAAAGCCAGTACTATTCGGGTTGTTACTTTTGTTTTAAGTTTCCTTGCCCTGGCGTATGTGATCGTAGTCTTTGTCTTTAATAATTTCAGGCTGGAGCGGTGACAAGGGGCTTTCTGTTACGTTTTTTTCTTATTAGCCATTCAATTAAGATCAAATTGGGTACAAACCCCATCCAGGCGTCGATCATGTACAGGCTCAACGGGTCGGGATGAAATGTATTCAACAATATGATCTTCCATGTCCGCAAGGTGATCGCGGAGAAGGTCAGTGCATAGCTGCGGAGCATGAACTCTTTGTGTTCGGTAATGCGTTTTTGTCGTGCCGCCCGGACTGCCCGCCAGGTGAAATAGAACCACAGACAATCGAGGATGACAAAGGCCGCCCTGGATGGCCATAAGCCGTTGGCATAAACAGCCATCACCATTCCTGCCGGGAAATTGATAAAAAGAATATCCACTGCATAGATCCTTCCTACGACGCGATGGACCTTCCGGTGGTGTTTCAGGATGTGGCTAGAGAATTGAGTGAAACCGGCAGCGAGGGCAAAGATGCTGGAAAACACATGGATATAGAACGACGCCCGCCACCAGGGGATGTCGATATAATCCTGTTTAAATCGGAGGAAATGGATGTCTGTCCTGAAACTGGAATAGTCAATGACCATACGCAGCATTAGGAAAGTGGCCAGGCACAAAATGACATACGCGAATAGGGCTTGTAGTATCCCACCAAAATCTTTCACCGGAGAAAAATATCTATTTTTTGGAGCATATTTTATACGAGAGAACAATTTAACTTTATACAAACAAATAAATTATGTCCAACCTTACCTATGTTGCACCTTTCCCAATCATACCCGTCATGAATGGGCGCGCTGGGATGCTTATATATCAACGGCGGACCCGGATGCGTTGTACGAGGAATATCGTTCCAAGGGGGTGGTCTTTCATCAGCCCTTGCGGGTCGATGGGGATGGTTTACTTGGATTTGAGCTAGCGGACAGCGATGGATATATTTTGTTTTTCGGTGCCCCGAAATAGGGGGAGCAGGTTCATTTACTTATACCTTCGATCAGGCTGACGCCTTCCTGACTCACCCAACCTCTTTCCGGAAAGCCGGCTGCCCACTCCAGTGGTGTTACGTTCCTTGCTATGTGCCATCCCGGCGCTTCACGCCAGTCGAGGTACTTTCTCAGGCTGACCCTCTTGTGAATATCGGCGCCGAGATCCAGTAAACGGCGGATCATGTAGGCTTCACGTTGTCTGCCGTTGACATATGCATCGCTTACGATGGCATTGAATAGCGGCGTATGCCCGCCAAAACCTTCTTCATCTACAATGGCTGCGGCATTGACGTCTGCACCCTGCTCCAATAACCAATCGAAGATCTCCTGTTCGTCAAAATCGATCGACAGGTGCAATAAGGTGGCGCCATCGATGGGTGTGCCATGCAGCCCTGACCTGTTGTCATCTGCGCAACCCAACTCCGGGGGATAGATCTCGCGGTAGCTGAATCGTTGGTGGATCAGCCCGGGATGATGCTGGTGATGGGTCTTGAGCCGGCTGAGATCGCCACAATGAAAAGCCATGATGGGTGTATCTTCCCATTGATAGCCTCTCGCTTTGAATCGTTGTAAAATGGCGTGTTTACCAGCGGGATGGCGACTGTATGTTTCCAGCACCATGGCAAGCGGGGCCAATTTATCTCCTTTCCCGTCCGTCAATGGAACGCCGGCGTCGTCCAGGAACCCAAAGCCGCGATCATTCAGTGTTTCGCAGGAACCCATGATGATACCGGGGGAGAGTATGGCGCCCTGTTCATGAAGCCATTTTGCTATTTCAATATCGCCGTGCAATAACGCCCGCTGGAACGCATGCTGATAATCTTTTGCACCCAACGCAGCAATTGTTTTGACCATATCAAGCCGGCCCATGTTGGCGGCGTGACTCATCGGGGGCCCCCAGTTGCCGCTCCTGACAGGAACATGCAATAGATTGGGATAGGCTGTCAGCAACCGTGTGACTCCGGCGGCGTCGCCCGAACGAATGGCTTTATCGATGAGCTGGGCCACCGTATTGCCGGTGATGCGCTCCTTGAGCTGGGTCCAGGAGGAGAATCCATATTCTCTTGCGATGACCAGCTGGGCGTCGCTGAGCTTTAGGCGAGAGGTGATAGCCTCGTCATCGGCGGTGTGGAGCCTGGGATGCTGGCGTCGTACACGATCGAGGGCATCAGTTGATCTTTCCTGGCACTGCCGGAGCAGTTCGCGTGCCTGTTGTTTGGGGACATCGAGATGGGGATGTGCGGGTAAATCCCGGGAGACTGTAGACATAACTTTCCTTCTTTTAATATGCCCATGTCCGCATGAAGGCAAGAAGTTAAGTTAATAATATGTGTTTATGAACCACACCGGTGGGCTTTGCCCATTTCCGCGGACGGGATGCTTCCGGACAGCGATATGAAGATAGGAAATTTTGAGATATTTGTCATGCCGGGGTATACCCTTTGGGGACGGGGATAGCTACGAGCCGGCTGCTTGAGATGGGAGCGAACCCATTGGTGGCTATCGAGCCGGACCATCGACTGGCAGATTTTATGGCTAAGACGATGCCGCTATCAATATCCGGCCGGATCACGGCGCCGTCCTTGAGGAGTTGCGTCGCACGGCCCGCGAAGAGTTTCAGGGTCGGGTGACGCGGAATATGATCACCAGCCTTTATATAGCGCGACAGCGAATGGGAGAAAGATAAAACAGCTACAACCGCCGTCTCAAGAACTAAAAGTTTTGTGTTCGGGTATTTTCCAATAAAGTATCTTTGTTGTCCTTCATCGGATGGGGAAATATTGTTCCTCAAATCCATTAATGATGAAAATACAGTTCTGTTCGGATCTCCACCTGGAATTTCCTGAAAATCAAAAATTTCTTACCAAGAACCCATTGCGGCCGGTGGGCGATGTTCTTGTATTGGCGGGTGATGTCGTTTCATTTTCCGATTTGAAGAAAGCCCGTGGATTCTTTGACTTCGTTTGTGATCATTATTCCACCGTATACTGGGTACCGGGCAATCATGAATATTATGGAAGCGATATCACCGACCGGCCCAATCCATTTCATGAGAAGTTAAGAGATAATCTTTATTTAGTAAATAACCATTCTGTTGCGTATGGAGAGGTCCGGCTTGTTTTTACTACTTTATGGGGCCGGATCAGTCCTGGTCTTGAATGGGATATCCAGAGAAGGATCTCTGATTTTTCCGCTATACGGTATGAGGGATCAAAATTTACCGCTTCCAGGTTTTCACTACTCCATGAAGAAAGTTTGCGTTTTTTAAGGGATACTCTTTGCGATGCCGGGCGGGGGCCGATGGTGGTGGTTACACACCATGTTCCAACGTTGATGAATTATCCAAGAGTATATAAGAACAGTCCGCTGACGGAGGCGTTTGCCGTGGAGCTGTTTGATCTCATTGCAGATTCAGGGGCTGAATGCTGGATGTATGGGCATCATCATGTCAATACGCCGGAGTTTGCCATTGGAAGGACGAGGATGCTTACGAATCAGCTGGGATATGTGCATCATTATGAGCATGGATCGTTTAGGAGAGATGCGGTGGTGGAGGTGTGATAAATTACAAAACTCGTCGACATGGACGGTTTTTATCAGCAGCTTTTATTGGTTGTTGTTCACATTCAATCTTTTAATAAATTCAGTTATGGAAAATAGAAATATCATTATTTACCAGGATAAGGCGGGAAGACCAGAAATACAGGTAACTCTTGAAAAGGACACCTTATGGTTGTCTCAACGTGATATGGCAGACCTATTTGATAAAGATACCGACACGATCAGCCTTCATATAAGGAATATCTTTAGAGAGAGGGAGTTGGAAAAAACGGCAACTACCGAGAAATCCTCGGTAGTTCAACAGGAGGGCAAACGAACGGTTAAAAGGTCTGTAACCCTTTATAATCTTGATGTTATTATATCTGTCGGATACCGTGTAAGTTCAAAGCGTGGAACCCAATTCCGTATCTCGGCGACTAAGGTT
>ERZ778027.3941-NODE-3941-length-13663-cov-3.774030_pt1 | contig 13663 bp, 9 predicted proteins | sample MGYA00375757_ERZ778027 | MGnify/ENA primary metagenome ERZ778027 (study PRJEB29350, sample SAMN05389817) | bioreactor metagenome | isolation source: Ammonium sulfate bioreactor | place: South Africa: University of Cape Town | collected 2014-02-18 ... | reverse complement strand
AGCAGAGAGCGAACTCGAACAAGCTCGAGAGCAAGCAGCCACTCGACAACGAGAATGCGAGCTTGCTTCAACACGATCAGCGAGTTTGGAGCAAGATGTTGCAGATGCACGCTCTGCAATGGTGGTTGCACAAAGACATGCCACCGAGCACCAAGCAGCCCTCGAGCGTCTCCAACAAGAGGTCGACTCCGAACGCCAAGAGACTCTCCGCAAGGAGGCCGCCATGACCAAGCGAGCCCGAGACGATGCCGAACAGCTTGCCGACCTTCGCACTCGTTGTGATCTCGCTCAACAATCACTCACTCAATCCGAACAACAACGATCCTCTCTCGAAGCTCAAGTGCTCTCGCTGGCAGCCAATCAACAACGACTGCAAGCCGAGCTCGAGGCAGCGAGAGGTCGAACGACAGCAGCAGAGAGCGAACTCGAACAAGCTCGAGAGCAAGCAGCCACTCGACAACGAGAACTGCAACAAGAGCTCGATGCCACGAGATCTCGAGCTGTCGAGCGAGGTCAAGCCCTCGAGCAACAACTCCAGCGTCTCCAGCAGGAGCTGGCGGCTAGCATGCCACTTGCAGAGGCGGCACCAGCATCGACCGCCGATGGAGACGAGCAAGTGCTCAGCAGGCTGAGAGCCGAGTTGGTGCAGGAACGAGATTTGCGCACGCGGCTCAACGCGGAACTCGAGGCCGAGCGGCGCACCGTGGCTGATCTGGGCCGTCGACTCGCCAGCGAGCCGTCTGACGAGTTGCGACGCAAGAGCGAACTGCTCGATGCGGCATACATGCAGATCGAGCGCTACGGCAGTGATATCAGTGATCTGCGCCAAACCAATGCCTTGTTGCGTGCCGAGCTCGATCGACTCGTGCAACACCCTGAACCACCGCATGATGCAATCGAACCACCGCAGCAACGAGAGGCGGCTCCAGAACGCTCGGCACTGGCTGACGAGCACCAACAGCAAGCTACTCTCGCAGCACTGCACGAAGCACAGCAACAAGCTGCGGCGAACGCCGCCAAGGTCGTCGAACTCACCGAAACCATCCAGCAGCTCCAGCAACAGCAACAACAACAACAGCAGCAACAGCAAGCGGCCGAACGAAACGAAGGAGCTGTCACCTCTCAAGAGCAAGCAGTCGCGACGAGCGCTACGACGCTGCCCACTGTGGCAGTGACCAGCTCGCCACCGAGTGCCAGCTCTCGTGGCTCGACACCTGGTCGAACGGTCGAGATCGACGCCAAGCTTCGCGCAATCCTCGATGGAGCACAGGAGGCCGTCATCCGCGCTCACCATGAACGCGACCAAGCCCTCGAACAGTGCGCACGGCTGCAACACGAGCTACAAACCACGAAGGCGCGCAGCAGCAAGGTCATCTCGACACTGCAGGCCACTGAGGCGCAGTTGCAGTCGAGACTGCGCGAGGAGAAGAAGCGAATCGCGCAACTGCAGTCGGCGCACCAAAACCTCATCATACAAGGCTCGCCTGGCTTCAAGGCATCGGCGCCGCAGGTGCCGTCGCCACGTCAGTTGGTGCTACCCTCGGCAGCAGCGGCGAACGGAGTGGCTGCCGAGCAGCAACAACAGCAACTACAGCAGAAGGAGCAAGAGCAACAGCGAACGCGTCAGATCCAGCAGCTACAATCGTCGCTCGAAGGTGTGCAACAAGAACGCGAACGCCTCGAGCAACAAGCGCGCGCAACGGCGAGCGAGCTCGATCGAGTGCGCCAAGAGCACCAACAGCAGCTGCAGGCACTTGAGCAGCAACTCCAGGACAGCAGAGCTCAGTACCTGGCGATACAAGAGCAACAACAACTTGCGCAACGGACACCAGCCGAGTCGACGACGTCAGCGTCCTCGCCACGACCGAACGCTGACGATGGCGAACAAGCGACGGTGTTGGCCAGCGAGTACCAGCACCAGATCCACTTGCACAACCTCACCAAGCAATCGTTGGCAGCGGCCGAGTTTCAAGTGCGCGAGCTCGAAGAGCGCAGCTGTCGTCGCGTCGAGACGCTACAAGAGCAACTCGAGAGCGCTACGCGACTGGCCGACAGCAAGCAGACCGAGGTATTGCGCTTGGCCGATGAGACGCAACGGTTATCGATGCGAGTGCGCGAACTCGAAGGCCAAGTGGAACGCTCGGCCGAATCGAGTCGCGAGCACGAAGAGCTGCTCGCGACTCGACAGCAGAATGCCGAGCTCGTGGCACGCATCGAGAGGCTCTCGAATGAGTTGGCTGAGATGCGCACGGCGGCCGAGCACGAGGCCGAGCAGCGAGTGCACGAGGCGCAACTCGCCAAGGACCACGCCGCGACGCTGCAGCGAAGGATCGCGGAGCTCGTGGCCGAGGCCGAGCAATACCGTACTCAGACGGAGAGCGAGCTCGAGAGCGCCAGGCAGGCGGCACAGCTCGCAGCTACGGCGGCAGCCACCACTGCACAACAAGCGCAGAGCGGAGTGGCGCGAATCGCCGATCTGCAAGCGCGAGTGACGATGCTTGAGCAACAGAACGCCGAGCTACTGTCGAGGGTACGAGCACCCTGGAACGTGAGGCGCCCACTGTTCCCGAGCCACAACGTGAAGCACACCAAGAGAAAGAGGCCGCCGCCGATAGCACGACGGCATCGCAGTACACGACGTTGAGCCAGCAGTTCCAAGAGCTGGCGCAGCGTCACGAAGAGTCACAGATCGAACGAGCGCGACAGAATGCGAGCTTGAGTGCGTTGCAGCGTCGACTCGGTGAGATGGAAGGCAGCGTCGCGAGCGCGCGCGAAGCGCTCGTTGCCACCAATGCGTCGCTCGAGCGCGAGAAGCAACAACATCTCGAAACGACCGAGGAGCTGCGCCGCGTACAAGCCAACATGGCACAAGTGCGCAAGCATGCCGACAGCCTCGAGCTGCAACTCGAGCGTGAAAAGTCGGCGCACGCGCTGGCGCTCGTGGCCTTGGAGCGCGAGAGCGCCGAGTTACAGCATCTGCGCTTCGAGACGCAGTTGCATCTCGGATCGGCCGGAACGAATGAGGGTCACGGTGATAGCGACCGCGATGTGACACAAGATGAACGACCGATGACGATGATGACGACAACGACAACGACGACGACAACGAGCAACGAAGAGCTCGCTGCTGCTCGTGCCAGCATTGCGCAAGCTCAGGCCGAGAACGACGAGCTACGCGGTCGACTCAGCATCGCGCTCGAGCAAATCGCCAGCTTGCAACAAGAGTCGCAACGTCTGGCCGATGCGATCACGAGCAGCTCGAGTGCCACTGTTGCCAACGAGCAGCTGGCGAATACCGAGCGAGCCGTCTTGCGAAGCCAGCTGGCCGAGGCGCACGCTCGCGTCGCCGAACTCGAGCAGTTGGTTCGCACACACCAAGCCGACGTGGCCGAGGCCGAGAGGCGCCTGCGAGACGAGAGTGAGCGAGCCCAAGCGTCGGCCAGCGAACTGCATGCGACCATCGAGGCCCTGCGAGCTGCCGAGCGCCAACGCACCGAGCAGTATGCCGCGGCGGCGCTCGAGAATGAGACGCAGGCACGAGCGCGTCAGCAACAGCGTGACGCAGAGTTGGCAGAGCTTACGCGCCAGCTGGCCGAGTTCCAGAGGCTGTATGGCGAACTCGAAGCGAGTTGCGCCGAAGCGGCTGCCACGGCCGAGTCGGCCAATCGCAAGCTCCAAGCCACGGAGCAGCAGCTGGCCGACAGCACACGCGAGCGACTTGCGGCCGCCGACGCCAGCCGTGCAGCGAGTACGGCACTCGAGGCGCGCGTGCACGAGCTGGAACGCCTGCACGGTGAGGCAGTTGCGGCAGCCGAGGCGAGCCGCAGCGAGCTCGAGGCACTCCGACACGCAGCGGCCGGCCAACAACGGGATGTTGCCGAGGCGTCCCACGCTCACCTACAGACCGAGATCACGCGTGCTTGCAGTGAGCGAGACGAGGCACTCGTGCGACTCGCTGCCTCCGAGCGGTCGTTGAACGAAGCGCGCGAGGAACACCACCGACTACAGGCGCAGCTGCAAGCACTCGAACGCGAACGCGACGATGCACGTCGAAATGGAGAGGCAGCGCACGCTGCGGCCGAGCAGGTGCAGGCACAGCTGCGACTGCAACTCGAGCACAGCGAAGACGAGCGTCTGGCGGCGCTCGAGTCAGCGCGAGTTGCCACGGCTGCCGCGAGCGAAGCGAGGCAGCAACAAGAGCTCGCGGTGCTCGAGTGGCAACGCGAGCGGCAGCAAGCGGCAGCCGAGAGTCGCACGGCGCTGGAGCACGAGCGCCAACAGGCCGAGGCACAGCGCGAGCAGCTACGCGCACGCAACGATGAGCTGCAACAGCGACTCGAGGCGGCACTCGAGCAAGTGAGCGGCATGGTGCGGCAGATCGAGCAGCTGGGTATCGAGATAACGAGCGTCGGCGCGGTCGAGGCCACGAGTGCCAACGAACAACAGCTGCAGCAGCTGATGAGCTCGCAGCAACTGCAAATCTTGTACGACGAGCAGGACTTGCTGCGGCGCGAGCTGGCGACCGAGAAGCGACACGTGGCCGAGCAACAAGAGCGGCTGCTCGAAGCCGAGCAGATGCGCGCCGACGCCTTGTTGCAGGTGCAGCAAGCCGAGGAAGAGCTGCGAGCCGTGCAAGCCGAGTTGCGAACGCAGCGTACGAGCGAGGGCGAGCGCCTTGGCGCGCGTATCCAGGAGCTCGAGCTATCGCTGCAGCGAGCCAACAACGAGACGCAGCTGTTGCAGCTGCGTCTCGAGGGCGAGAAGAAGCGCGCCGACATCGAACTCGAACAATTGGCGCAGCAGCTCGCCGAGTTCCAGACGGCGTACAGCGAGCTCGAGCGCCGTCACTTGGACGGCACCGAGCGGCGAGTGCAGCAACTCGAGGCCGAGCTGCAGGAGGCACTGCGCAAGCTGCACGCCAGCAAGGCCGAGCTCGAGAGCGAGCGACATACGCGCAGTGCGCAACAAGATACCAACCAGCAGGCTCTCGAGGCCGAGCGAGCACAGAAACTCGAACTCGCACGCCAGCTGGCGGCTCTCGAGGCATCGATCGGTGAGCAGCGTACTCTGCAGCGGCAATCGCTCGAGCAGCTTCGGCGCACACACGAGCTCGAGCTTCGCCAGCTGACCGAGCAGGCTGAGAAACTCGTGCGCGACAAGGAGCTGCTTCAACGGAACCTGGACGATGCGCGACAGCAGATTGCCACCGTGCTGATGCAAGTGCAAGATCTCGGTCGCGATATCTCGAACACCTCGAGCACCGAATCGGAGGCCACATTGGTGCAGCAGCTGCAAACGCAGCAACAGCAACAACAACAACAACAACAGCTCGAGCACTCTCTCGCACAAGAGCAGTTGCGTTGTCGTGAGTTGGAGACGCGGCTTGCCGAGCAGCAACTCCAAACCCACCAACTATCAGCACGGTTGCACGAGCTCTCGAGCAGCACGGCACTCCATGACGCGTGCCGAAGTGAGATCCAAGCGCTCGAGGCTGCGGTGCAGCAGGCGCAGGCACAACATCACGCATACGAAGCCACGGCGCAGGTGCAGCTCCAGCAGCAAGAGCAAGTACAGCAGCTACTGGCACAGCTGCAGGCGCAACTGCAGGAGCACCAGCGCACCGAGCAACAACTCGGCCTGCAGGTGCTCGAAGCCAAGCAGGAGGCGGCGCTCGCCACGCGCACGCTGAGTGAGAAGACGCGCCAGCTCGTGGCTGCGCAACAAGCACTCGCTCGCTCGGCCCACGATCACGCATCGGCTCTCGACCAGCACACTGCGAACCTCGAGGCCGAGCATCGGCAACGTGTGCAAGCACTCGAGCTCCAGCACCAGCAGGCGATCGCCGAGCACGAGGCAAACGCTGCCAAGCAGGCCGAGCATGCGCAACGACTGCAGCAGACGCTCGATCTCTGCCGCGGCAAACTGCGCGAGTACCAGCAGTTCCACGACAATGCGCAGGTGCGCATGAGCGAGCTCGCGCGACTGGAGCTCGAGGCACGCAGTGCACTGGAACATACGCAACAGCAACTGCTCGAGCAGCAGCACCAATCGGCAGCCATGGTGCGCGCCGTCGCGTCGGACTCGGATGGTCTCAGTGCACGGATCCGCGCGCTGGAGGACCAGTTGCGCGAGCAGCAGCACGCACACGACACGGAGCTTGCAGCGTACCAGACGCGCATCGGCGAGCTCTCGGCTCGCTTGCAGCAGACAGCGTACGAGCACGCGCAAGCGGCCGAGTGCGCCGCAAGTACCGCCGCACACGCGACCGACTACCAGCACCAGCTCGCGGCGTTGCGACAGCAGTTCCACGAGAGCGAGCAAGCACGCGAGGAGCTCAAGCACATGGTGCGCGAGGCGCAAGAGAAGCACCACCAGGCACGCCAGCATGCGCTCGAACTCGAGAGCCAGCTCACGACCGTGCGTGGCGAGCTCGAGCAAGCACTCCGCGCCTCGAGCGAGCAGCGCGCGGCGCACAACGACACGAACCAACTCGTGATCCAACAGCGCTCGGTGTTGCAGTCGACCCAGTTGCAACTCGAGGCCGAGCGCACTCAACGCGCACGGGCCGAGGCGGACGCGAGCCGTCTGGCGGCCGAGCTTGCACAAGCGCAGGCGGTTGCCAAGCGCACGCAGCGCCAACTCGAGCTGCTGCGAGAGGGCTTCAACGAGGAGACCAAGCGACAGCAGGCACTCGTGCGTGTGCTGCAGTCCAGCGCGCTATCGGTCAGTGAGGCGCATGAGCGCGACGGCGACTCGAACGAGCTCTCGCTCGACGGTGCATTGGCGCAACAACTGAGCGCCGATCGCAGTGCACGGTTCGAGGCCGAGAAGCAGCTTCGAGCACTGCAGGAGCGAGCCGAGGCGCTCGAGGACACGGTGGCAGAGGTGCAACGACGCTACGAGGCCGCGCAGGCACAGGTGGCGCACGAACGAGAGCTGCTCGCGCACGCCAATGCGGCCGCCGTCGCATTGCAGCACCGCGTGCAGCAGCTCGAGACCGAGAACCACACGCAAGCCTCGGCACTCAAGCGCCACGAGCTGCTGGCCTCATCGCAGACCGAGCGCATTGCGCATCTCGAACAGCAGCAGCACGCAGCGGCCACCAATATCGAACGCCGTCTCGCGAGCGCCGCCGAGCAGCATGCGGCCAAGTGTGCCGAGTTCGAGGCTGCACTCGAGCGCGCGAGACAAGAGCTTGCCAAGCACGAGTCGGCCTTCAACGAGCAGTCGCTGAAGCTGGCGGCCGAGATGCAGGCCAACGCCATGAGCCAGCAGATCATCCAAAACCTCCGTGCCGCCATGAAGCTCTCGTCTCGCACCATGCCGGGCACGCTCGACAAGGCGGACGCCGCACTCGTGGCGTCACGAAAGGGAACCGCAGGCGCTACGACGGAAAGCACCGGCGGCTTGCACCAGGAGCTCGAGCTGGAGCTCCAACGCGCCGAGCGTATTCACAAGCGCCTCGCGGCAGTGGAAGCCGATCGCACCTGGCTCGAGCGCTCGACACGCACCTTGGCGAGCCAGCTTACGCACCTGAGCACCGAGGTCTCCCGGCTACTGCAGCATGGCGACACGCTGTTGGTAGCACTGCCCGAAGCCTCTTCCTCCAATCGACCGATCGGCAATGGCATCGAGCACGGCAATGGCAGCCAATCCAGCGAGGCTTGCGCGGCAGAGCCGTCGGCCCATGTGCGCGCGCTCTCGGACGAGTTGTGTGTGCAAGTGAACGCGGCGCTGGCAGAGGTGGCGCGCTGGGCACGCGAGCAGGTTGCGACGTGTACCGCCGAGCGTGCGCACAACCAGAGTGTAGTGCAGGAGCGTGACTCGCTGCGTGAGCAAGTGAGCCGACTGCGCTCGCAGTGCGAATCGCTGCAGAGCCGCTGCGCCGACGCCGAGGCCGTATCGAGTCGTACCAAGTCGATGCTCGACAATGCCAAGAGCCTCGTGGGCGAGGAGCAACAATCGATCGCCAAGCTCGAGCAGCACTTTTTGCAGGAGCTCGCGAACGAGCGCGCCTACAGCAAGAAGCTGAGCGACGAGCTGCAACAGCTACAAGACCGTGCGCTCGAGCTCGAGAACACGCTTGCCACTGAGCGCGAGCGATCGGCCTCGAGCACCGCCCGTGCCGAACAGCTGCAAGCGAATCTGCACGACGCTACCGAGGCGCTCCGCTCACTACGAGCCGAGCTGCTGCACAAGGAACGCACCTACGAGCAACGCATCGAACAGATTCGCGCCGAGCTGCTACAGCTCGAGGCCGAGAAGCTCGAAGCCGAGCGCGACCTCGAGCAGCAAGTCGACCAGTTGCACGCACAACTCGACAGCGCGCAGGCCGTCAACTCGGCGGCGCTCGAGCGTATTCGCGAGTTGAGCGAGCTTGCTGCCGAGGCCATCGAGTTGCGTGAGCAAGTCGATTCGCTGCAGTCGGCGCTCTCGGCCCTGCAGATCCGCAGCGACATTCAGCGCCAAGTGTTCGAGAACGAGAAGCGCCTGCTACTCGAGCACTCGGTGCAGGACTCTCGTGCGCTCTTGACGCACGATCGTAACTAGAATCGATCCTCTGGAGACTCTCACGCTCTCCCCCGTATTAACTGTTGTATCGTATTGATAGTACTTGCTCATTGACCCTCGGCTCGCAGTGGCGCGCAATTTTTGACCTTAGTGTGGTGCGTGCGGCCTCGAGCTGAATGAATCGAATCGAATGTATCATATCTCGCTCGGTATCTTGCGCTGTCTCTCTACAGCTACCATCAATCGATAATTCGATTCGAGCCACACACAAGAATGAGATTGAGTTTGGGTTTGGGTTTACAGTTGACTTGAGAGTTGCCATCGTCATTCGCTTCGTTGCTTCTTGCTGCATCAACCGCTCGTCGACTCTGCGCATCTCTCTCTCTCTCTCTCTCTCTCTCGCTCACTCGACAGAACACCAGCATCACAATCTTGGTGACGTGCGCGCTGAGTACGTCCGTACTTACTTGAGCGCGCACGGTTGGCGAGTATGCTACGGAGACCGCTGTTGGCTCCCGATCAGCTGCCTGAGATCGCTGAGCAACTCGGCATCACGCTACTCGAGCTCCAGGCGGCGCTCGATAGTCCGAGCTCGCTCGCTCGTCTGCAAGTTCCTAACCTCAAGCAGGTGCGCCATTGATCGAGTGGGAGTGTGTGTGAGCGCGGCGTGTACCTGCCAGTATCCGCTCACTGCATATACGTACGCGATCGTCGACATCCACATCGACATCCACATCGACATCGACATCAATAGCTCGCTCGCATCATCAACGACTTTGGCATCTTGCCACGCATGCGACTATCCGGCAGCAAGAGCGAGCTAGTCGATCGACTACGAGCGGCGTTGTTCCCTGACCTACAGTCATCGACGCCACTCACCACGCCGCCATCGACGAACGGCTCGTTCGTCGTGCCACCAGCGGGGCCCTCGCACGAGCCAAGCACCACCGTCACCATGCCCGCCAGCTCGAGCTCGCTAGCGTCACGGCACAACGCCCCTCCACTTCCACACACAACCGCCGTCACTCGGTGTCGATCCACGAGTGGCCGGCGGCACCGCCATCGCTGCTCCGTCGCCCTACGTGCAGCCTCATCAGTACCTCCATCGTACCGCCGCCGCCGCCAATGGCTCGGCCGCAACGTCCACCACGTCGCCTCTCGGCAAACACCCGCTGACGCAGCCCAGCTTCCCGGCATCCAAGAGGCCCTCGTACGTGACGCAGCCATCTGCGCATCATACTCCGCTCGAGCTTTGGTCTAACACGCTCGCCCAAGGCTGCCTTACGAGTCGATGCTGACCTTCTCACTGACTCCTCCTGCTCGCACCGCTACTCACTCGACAACACCAACAACAACAACAACAACAACAAGTGGCACCTCGAGTGCCATGACTCCTGCGAGCTCGGCGTCAGCACGCAAGATCAAGGTGCCACAGGACTTTTACGTGCGCCAGAGTCCCATGTTCTCCATCGTTTCGATTGTATGTGAATGCTTGCCGCACCGCTGCCAACGCGTGTGTGCGTGCGCGCCACACACAGAGAGAGAAAGAAAGAGAATGGCTAGATACTGACCATGACCGGGCCGCGATGGCGACTACTTCATTCAGTTGGCATCCCATCAAATCCCCTATCAATATGGACAGTATGTCGCGCACCTCGTCGTCGTTGGTGCCATCGCAGTCTCTCATCCATCGTTCTCTCTCGCTCGTATCTCGTAGGAAAACGGTTCTTCGGTTCATGCTCGACGATGCACAACTCGCCAAGATCAAGGCCTCCGAGCTGCAGGTGCATCTTCGATGCCACCTCGGATCGCAGACCGATTCACAGTTCTTAGATGGATCGGTGCTTGGTACGAGAGCGGCCTGTTCGTTGTCGGTCGATCAGCGCCGTGTGCCAGCCAGTCTACTCACAATGCATGGCGTCGTCAGTCAACAATCGATTGATGCGCATCGTGTACAAGAAGCCACGAACGAAGCCGTACGGATCGGCTCCGTTCGTCGTGTATCTGCCGATCAACATCTCGCCCCTCATCGATCGCGGTGAGAACTCGATTGCGATCATCAAGCCGACGCGAGGCACTGCAGTCGTGTCGCTGGTGGCACCACAGTCAGTCGACACAGTACGTCTCAAGAGCCTTCCTGGTGCCGCACACACGCCAGGTTGTTCGTGACATTGCTTAACTACGCCGCTGTCTTGGTCGACAGTTGGCCAAGCTGGTGCCAGAACGTGACCCAATGCACCACTCGAACAAGGACGACGAGATTGAAGAAGTGCGCAGTCGACTCAGTTTGCTGTGCCCCTTGACCTGCATGCGTATCGAGATACCTGCCAAGGGCTCTGGCTGTAAGCATGCACAGTGCTTCGATTTGATGGTTCGTCGCGCTACTCTCGCGTGCGAGGAGTAGGGTTACTGACTCGTGGCATGATGATGATGATGATACGGCAACAGAGCTACTTGCGCTTCTCGCATGAGCAGCAGTTGTGGCACTGTCCGAGCTGCACACGTCCCGCACCTTTCCAGGTACACACTCGAAACGAGTGAGAGAAACATATATAGACCATACTCAACCGACGACTCTCCCTGATGGTTGTTTGTTGGTTTGTATCGATGCAGACGCTGTTTGTCGATCGATTCGTTCAAGGCATTTTGCGACAAGTCGATGAAGACCAAAACACCATCGAGCTGCAAGGAGACGGATCGTGGAAGGTGCACCTGGAGGAGGGCCAAGCCAAGGAAGGCACGGCTTCACACTCGACGAGAACCGACTAGAATGCAGGGTTCGTTCGGGTCGCTAACCATGACGATCGTTCTCGTGGCCACAGAAGCTCCAGTCGCTAGCACGCGTAAGCCGTCAGTCGAGGTGTTGGTGTTGGACGATAGCAGTGATGGCGAAGATGCCGATCCCGATTCCGATGGCGATGGCGACGATGACCTCGTGCAGCATGATTCAGATAGCAACTACGATGACGACGACGACGACGATGATGATGACGATGACGACGATGACCAACGCTTTCGGGCCACGGCCACCTCCACGACAACAACAACAACAACAACAACAACGACACCAACGCCAACACCGCCACTAGTACCGACGATGCCTGGTTCTTCATCCACAAGCCTCAGCAATGGCGGTGAGAGAGCGAACGGCACTAGCGGCACACCGTCTTCGCAAGCTGCCTCTTCCTCGTCATCGTCGAGCCCAGCAACTGCGCCGCTATCCTCCACCCCGCCTTCTCTGGGTTCGCCACCGCCGCTACTTCCGGCCGTAGCGCCCGAGGAGTTTTTGCACTCTAGCGACCCGCTGCAACGCGAAGTTGCCGCGAGTCTCCTGGGCGATGTCGATAGCAAGCCGCACGACCCGTCGTCTCTACCGACGATCATGCGATCAATCGATCCCACTGCCTTTGACCAGGTGTTTCTCACGTGGGGTGTACCGAAACAGCAGCACAACGAGACGATGCCGGCGCCTGTGCGACCGCCAGCGCCATCAGCGAGCATGGTCACGATGGTGCCGGTGCCCGTGGCGCAGCCGCCGCCCACGGCGTCCACCATCGTGCGGCGACCGTGGAGACAAACGCCCGGCGCTCCCGCTCCGACGAGTGTGGGCGAGCCGAGACAACGCCGCCCGGTACCGGAAGTCATCACGATCAGCGACGACGAAGACGATTGAGAGTCGAGTCGAGTCAAGACGTGTGTAGTTGTAGTTGTGGATGTGGTTGTTGTAATAACAGTGAGTGAGCTGCTTTAGTTAGTGATCAAGTATGGCACAGTATTATTGGTTGGTTGTTAGGTGGTGGTGGTGGTGGTGGTGGCGGAGTAGAGGAGGGGATAGCGGAGGCGCGGCGGCAGGAAGTGGAGGAGAACGGGTAGAATGGCGACGTCGGTGTGCGCGACACAGACGAACAAGCAACATATAAGAGCAGACACAACAGAGAAGGAACGAGACGAGTCCCGTACGGCAGTTGGCGATAATCAATAGTGGTGACAGTGGTAATGTGGGTGGCAGGGGTGCGTGAGTGGGGTTGGAGACGATGACGATAACAACTATCAGCAAGTGGCATGCAAGAAGACGAAAGAAGTCGCACTACTCCTCGCCACCTTCCTCGCCGCGACGCGCTGAGCCGCGCACGCCCATACGCAAGGTGCTAGTGGGCGCCGAGGACGGCTTGGTGCGCGGTGCAACGCGTCCAAAGCCCTTCGGATCGACGGGGCTGGCGCTGCCGCTGCTGGCCGGCGCCGCCGCGCCGCTGCCGGCACTGCCACCATTGTTGGGCGGCGTGCGAGGCGAAGGCGCCACCGGGGCGGGTCCCGTCGGGCCAGCGGACGGGCTCGGCATCGGGCCGGGCGAGTCGCTGCCGAATTGCTGCGGGGTGGTGCCCCTGCCGAACTGCTGCGTCTTGGCCGACGCCGGCGTGCGGCACATGGCGCGAGCGGTCTTGCGCGGCAGCGGTGCCGCAGGCGTGGTGCCGACGATGCCGACCGCCTGGCCATCGGGCAAGGCCGTGAAGAGCGTGGCGTAGAACTCCTCGAGCGTCGTCTCGCGCTTGTACTTGTAGAAGAGATCGTCGATGAACTGTTGGCGCAGTTGGAACTGGCCCACGGTGCCCTCGTTCGCCAACTTCTCGATATGGTGCGCCTGCATGGCACACTCGCGTACCAGCGAACCGAGCGTGTGTTTGCTCAAGAGCATTCCATCGACCAACGGTCCCAAGCCCTAGAGAGAGAGAGCACACGTTGTTAGCCATACGATTCTCCATGATGGATCAACGACAAGGACACATACCGGCTTGTCTGGCTTGCTGCTGTGCACACGCACGGAATACAGGCCGCATTCAAGAGGCGTGATGACGATCTGCACGCTGTTCTTCTTCGAGTTCTTCCAGAACGTCGCCGGCTGGTCGTCGGTGCCGGGCTCGGTCCACACGATCACGACGTAGAGGTTTTGGATTTGTTGTTTCTTGTGCGAGTGGTCAGGATACTTGTCGCTGTTGGGCATCAAGGTCGACGACAAGAAGATCACCTCCGACGAGTGGTCAGACCAGTAAGGTGCGACGTTGCCAGTCGAGAGCTTGCGATCGAGGCCGGCTGTACAACAACAACACATCACATTAGTTGGGTTTGTTGCTTGCTAGCGAGAGAGAGAGAGAGA
>ERZ778027.3935-NODE-3935-length-13685-cov-3.370139_pt1 | contig 13685 bp, 15 predicted proteins | sample MGYA00375757_ERZ778027 | MGnify/ENA primary metagenome ERZ778027 (study PRJEB29350, sample SAMN05389817) | bioreactor metagenome | isolation source: Ammonium sulfate bioreactor | place: South Africa: University of Cape Town | collected 2014-02-18 ... | reverse complement strand
TCGTGTCCTGGATGCTGACCTTGCGCTCGTGCTCTCAGTTTCGACGGTTTCGATCCTTGATCATCGACATGCTATCGAGCACTTTTTCCAAGATGCCTTCGTGGCATCGGAGAAGTTCCTTGTCGAACACGTCAAAGAGCCTTTGAGCGAGATGTATGCCACGATCCGCTATGACGAACATCAGTTCTCCTTCTCGAATGAGCTGTACGTGTCATTCGTTCGCTCCGCTCCGCGCTGCTCTCTCTCTCTCTCTCTCTCTCTCTCTCTCTCTGGGAATGACGTGAATGTATTTTCACTCCTCTGGGCATGCTATTAATAACGATTGTGGTGCTCGACGACGATGACGACGTGGTGGTTGTGGTTGTGGTTGTGGTTGTGCAGTGCTGTTGAGGCCGAAATGGCATCCCTTGGCCGCATGGTTACCGAATACATTACGCGCAAGCCAGACTTTGCCGTAGACAACACTGTGAATCTTTCTGAGATTACTCATTCAGCTGAGTTTGGTGATATCTCCGCTATCATGTACGTTATTCCTTCTCTCGTTCGTTATTCCCAGTATCGATAGTACTGAAGAGACGTGTTATTGTTGTTGTTGTTGTTGTTGTTGATTGCATCAGGCCCGAATATGAATCCCAAATGCTTCACCCTATTCACAATGTGCTCTTCGGGGACTTGATCACTCTCGGTCTCATTCAAGTGCAGCAACAAAAGGTTGAGCTTGCACGAGCGATGGTTGCGCTGGCCAAGTTGATGCGTGCCAATGGTATGTGCATCTGTGCACGCAAGCGCACTCTTCTTCCTCTTCTATATGAGATACTCATTTTCCACAACGCCATATGGCTGTGCGTAGAACTCAACTTTCAGCTGATGGCCCTCTTTCCCGCGGTCCTGGTCGTCGGTGGTGGCTTCTATCAACTGCACTCGATTCTAACTCGCAACCGAAGGCTTCAAGCGCGCCAAGCCGCCATTCGCCGCGCGATTCGCGATGTCGAGCGCCTTCTCAATCGCTCGAGCGCCTTCGCCAACGTGCAACTCGGCGAAGCGGTGCAGCCACGCACAGCTCCTCCACTCGAAGCCTCGTACTCCAACAGCCTGCCCGCTTGGCTTGGCCAAGAGGGCGACGCTGCTTACCACCTCAAACTCTACGAGGTCGGGCAGTTGCTCGTGTTATTGAACGACTTGTTCCTGCACGGCAAGCGCTTGCCCTATGACATACGAGCCAACTTCCTCGAGGATCTGAGCGACCTAAGTTCCAACCAGTTGACGGTACGCGCTGCACTCCGCCTCACTCACTCACTCATGCATGATCCTACCCCCATCCGCCTCACTCACTCACTCACTTAACCACACGTCACCCATCTCTCGCTCGTTGTGACTCACATCGCACTACGCACACACAACTGCAGATTCCACAAAAGCTCGCGACCGTCAACCGCATGTTCCATAGCTACAAATTTCTTCGTGATGACTCGACGTAGCAAATATACACATATCATTAAGAGAGACATTCCGAGATGCATCATATGCTCGTTCGCTCGCTCGCTCGTTCGCTTGCTTGCTTGCGGTTTTTGGATTTATTGTATTGCAGATATCTTGCTCGGCTCTTGGTAGCAATAGCATTGGTACCTACCGCTGTTGCTGTTGTTGTTGTTGTTTTTCTATGTACATGAACGAAGAAGCCTCGGTATCTGGTGCTGCCGGTGTGAGTGCTACCGCCGTTGGAGTTTACACGCCGCTCCCATTCACCGATATGCGACATCATCTCATGATATCGACCTCCTACGTGTACGGTCGGCCACATTGCTCGCGTCAATTTTGTACTCTCATACGAGCTGTAGGAGGAGTAGGAGGTGACCGCTCGCACGTGAGCGTGCGTTTGTTCGTACCTCATCTTGGTGAGCGCTACCATGGCTGCGCAATGGTGTAACGGCCGACATTGAAGATGCAAGTTGAAGCGATGAGGTCGAGCTTGCCAAGTCGCTATCTCGTGGCGAAGGAGCGAGCGCCGGCGAGTAGAATGCCATTCGCGGCGAGGCGTCAAGGTCATCACTCATTGGCGTACGCAAGCCGCCATCGTTTCCGTCGCTACCGCCCGAGAGCATCTTGCCAATGTCGGCAAGCTCCTCCGCGTACTGCACCGAGACCTCTCGGTCAGTGATTGATTGATTGATACGCTACGCGCCAGTGCCCGTGCGTCATCGTGAAGGTACGTACCTTCTTCATCTCTTGATTCAACATCTCTAGCAGCTGGTCGACAGCCGGTGGTAAGCCTGGATTGCGTCCATCGTTGTACCGATGGCAGTTCGAGACCATCAAGTGAAAGTCGGTGTAAAAGTCTTCGAGCGACACGTAGTCCTTCTCGCGACTTCGTGCAAGCATCGTTCCAATGTCCATCGGCGTCGTGATCACTTCATAGTAATCGGGTGCGAACTTGGGGTCGACTGGCTTGCGGAACTCGAACGACAACGGGTCCTTGCGCAGCTTGGTGAGCACGCGTTCAATGATACCGGAGAGAGCCACTCGCGCCTGGTCGACAGTACGGATTCCACTGTAGTGATGGGTGGTGGTAGTGTAGCACGCGTCAATGATTCACTCAATCATCATCATCATCATCGGCATCTTCATCGCCGAGCCATCTCGCCTCCATCTTGATTGAGACATACCGCTTTGCGCCTCGGTTTCGTCGTTGGTATCCTTGGAGCACTTCCTCCGGTGGAAAATCCTCATCCTTGTTCGTCACATCCTGTCGTCCACCAACAACAAACGGCACGGTGACGTGAGCTTCAACTCGATCGTTGGATTGATGAGATTGATTGATTGATTGATTGATTGATTGATTGATTGATTGATTGATTGGGATATGAACCTTCTTTTTGATGATAATCTTGGTAGATCGAACGCTAGGATGCCTCGAGGGATCATAGACTGGCGAATCGAAGCCGGTATCCGACGATGCGAAGCCACTGTCTGGAGAGTGTGGCGCTGAGAGTGCGGGCGATTGCGGTTTCTCACCATACTTGGGACAAGAGCGATTGGTACGCATGTGACCAGTTTGTCCACAAGCACCACAACGCATCTACGCACCCACCGGCATATGCATCGTGACGAGCACGTTGATCAACATCCATCATTCGTTCGTACGTTCGTACGAACTGCAACCAACCAACCAACCAACCAACTTCACGGATACGCGAGCAACGTACATTTTGCTCCTTGCGCGAGAGCGACGTCGGAGGTACGTAGGCTCCACCATCTCCCTGAGCCGCAGCAGCGTTGGCGGCAGCCATCGAGCGCTCGCGATTCTTTTGACGGCGTAGTTGCTCCTGTTGACGGCGCTTGATCTTGCGCTCGTTCGCTTGTTGCTTCTCTTCGGCGGCCGACATGGGCAAACGCAAGCGTCGAAAGAGAATGTCGGTGATCGACTTGCTGCCCGAGCCGTTGTTGAGCATGCGCTTCTGTTGTCGAATAAAGTCCTGCACCTCGTTCGGTGCGCGGATGATCTCAATCTTCTTGGTGAAGGTGCCGTCCGAGTTGCGCGTCGTCGTGGTCTTGCGGAGGTACTTGCGCTTGCCGTCGTCGAAGCTGACGCTCGGGCGTACACGTGCGTACTGCTCCTCCTTTGACTTGACCACTGGAGCAAGTGGAAGGCTCGGTGGCGGTGGTGGCGGCGGCGGCGGCGCTCGTTGCGACATGACGCCTCCTCCGCGAAGGCTCGTGCCAGTGGTGCCGGCAGCGGCCGCAGCGGCCTTTGCTTGTTGTTGCTCCTGCTCGAGTTGCATTCGTCGCAGCTGTTGCTGCTGCAAAAAGAGCCGCTGTACGGCGGCAGGACCACCGGTTTCACCGGCGGCCGCGGCCGCGGCAGCCACCTCCTCCTCGAGCTCGAGCGCGTTGAGTTCGGCCTCGTCGTTCAACTCGGCGGCCGCTCGCTCCTCGTCGCTCTCGTCGCTGTCGAACTCGCCGAGATCGGCCGTGGTCGAGAGCAGTCGCAGCTGGCGAGTAAAGATCGCCTGGCAGCGTTGGTTGTAGTTCTGGATCATTTGCTGCATCGAGGCGCGAGAGCCGCGTGCAAACTTGGTGACGGCGTTCGAGTCGCCGGTGACGGCGGCCTGCGACGAGAGCTTGCGCACGAGATCGATACGATGCCAACGCGTCAGCTTCTGGATCTCCTCCTCCGAGACGCCAAACTTGAGCAGCACCAGACGCGCATTGTCGAGCGACAACTTGCGCAGGTCGGCGTCGGTGCCGGTCACGGTGGCCTTGGGCACGTTTTGCTGCTTGCGCTTCTGTTGCGTGGCCTTCTGCGGCAGGCGCACGTAGCTGAACATGTTTCCGTGCCCGAGCGGGTCGCCGTAGCCCGTGAGCTGCAGCATGCCCTTGCCCTGCGTGGCGGCCACAAAGTTGGCGGTCGAGTTCCACGGCGTGAGCGTCAACTCGCGCTTCAGAAACTGAATGTCGCGCTTCATGACGGCGCTCAAGTGCGGCGAGTGCGCCAGCACGGTCTGGATGCCCTGGTGGCTGCGCAGCACATGGATGCCCTTGTCGATCAGCCGCTGCTGTCCGGCCATCATGCTCTCGTACAGGCACACGGTCTCGGGCGTCACCATGGCGCGAATGTCCTCCTCCTTCGGCAGCTGGAACGACTCGTTCAGCACCCACGAGCCGCTGTCGTCGCCGCCGCGCTGAAAGTCGGCGCAGTCCTTGAGGCGCTTGCGTATCGAGGTCTCGCTCTGCGACGGAAACGCGGCGCACACGTCGGTCATGCGCAGGCGCAGTTGCTTGTTGGACTTGCTCTTGAACTGCCGATAGATGTACGCCTGCAGGCGGTTCTTGACAAAGTTCAGCGTCGTGCGCGAGTTCGGCGCCGGCACCTCCTTGAGCGGCTGCTGCTGTCCGGCCACCAAGGCCGCCGGCATCTCGCGCACAAAGAAGCGCTTGCCGTCGCGCGAGCGCACCAACAAAAAGTCCGTGCGCGCTGCCTCGTGCTTGACCACCGGCACGCGGTAGAGGTTGTTGTCGAAGCTGCGCACCGTTTGGCCCGGCAGCACGCCGCCGAGAAACGGCGACTCGTCCGTCGGCTCGAGCAGGTGATCCTCACCCTCGCGCCACACCTGCGCCGTCGTCGTGTCGCCGTTCGCCGCTCGTCGCGTGTAGTTGATCAACTTACACGCCATGCCAATGTTGAGAATGATCGGTGCCTCCTCCTCGATCGACTCGACCGCAAGCAGCTGGCCCGTTCGGCTCGAGAGATCGCGCCGTCGCTTGAAGGCATCGCCCGGTCGCGTGGCAATGTACGGCGACGGGTTCTTGGACGGCCTCTCGCGGCCCGGAATCGCGAGACGCATCGAGCTGCCGGGATGGAAGGCCGCTCGTGGTCGATGAAACTCGCGCAGGTCCTCGGGCGTCAGGTGCGTCTTGACGAGCGACAGCTTCTGCGCCGGTGCCGCGTGCTGCAGCGCCAACATGCCGAGCTTCGGTCGCTTGAACTCTTGCGCTCGTGTGTTGACATACAGGTGATCGATCGAGAGATTGACGCGCGCATCGACCTCTGGCGGTGCCGGATGCTTGGGCTTCATGCTTGGTGGCAGCCTAAGTACACCGTTGGCGCTCTCGAGATTGCTTGCATCGATCGACGCACTCTTGGGCACATCGTCGTCATTGAGCTCGTCATCCTCGCCACCACCATCGAGGTTGCCGAGTTGAGGCTGCTGCTGCTGCGGTTGCTCTTGATTCTCGGTGTCCTCGCCACCATCGTCTTCGGCTGCGTCTTGCTCATCGTCCGATTGGCCGGTTGCCACCTTGAGCAACGGATCAGGCAACTCGCTCACGGCTCGAATGTACTCGAGGTCAAAGAGCATGTTGGTGTCGTTCAGATCGATAATCACGTGGTTCGTGATCAAGTAGGCCGGACGCGACGGCCGGTCCCAAATGATCTCTTGAACCCATTCGCCCTCTTGGAGCTCCTTGTTGCGTAGTGAGAAGCGCGACCACGAAGTTGCCGTTGGCTTTCGCTGCTCGCCGCCACCGGATGACGCTGCCAACGCCTTGAGCAGTTCCTCGTCCGAGCGCTTGAGCTCACTGAACATCATCAGCTGTCGTTCCGAGCTTCCATCGTGCGTCGAACAATCGTTGGCATTGTTGCCACTGCTTTGGTTCGTTGAATTACCTCCGTCCGGGCGTTTCGCTCCAAAGTCTTGGAAGAGATCATCAAATACGTCGTCGCTATTCACAAAGACGTGCGCGAGAGAGAGTGAGTTTTTGGACACCGCTATCAAGAGATGATGGCAATACGAACCTTGGTGCACCGACATCCTCGCCCGGCGAGAACAAGAGTGTTGGCGAGGTGGTGCTTGGTTTGGAGATGGAAGTACGGCGAGAATCGTCGGGCCCGAACGATGACCACACCGACGTATTGGCTGGTGTGCTGCCTACTGCTGATGCCGCTGCGGCAACGCCGCCTCCGAGTGGGAGCTGGAGTACTGTGCTCGTGTGCTCGTTGGTGCCGAGGTTGTTGTCGTTGTAGTACTTGTGGCTGTCGTCGGCCGCTGCTGCGCCTCTCGTGTCGGGTTCTTCGCCTCCATCCCAGACAATGCGTGACTCCCACTCGCTTTGCTCAATACCCGCAAACCGAGGAAGTGCCGCCACCGGGGATTGCTCACCAGCCGAAATCGAACCATGCGAATAATATCGAGACCGATCGATGTGAGGTGCATCGTCCTCGTCGTCATCGTCCTCCTCGGAGTTGTCGTCGTCATCGTCCTCCTCGGAGTTGTCCTCGTCGTCATCCTCCTCGTCTTCGTCGTCGCCGTCCTCAGACTCGTCGTCTTCATCATCATCATCCTCACTGCCTTCCTCTGCTTCGTCATCACCTTCACCTCCATCAGCGAGTATATGATCATCTGCCTCAGTGTCTTCATCATCATCCTCTTCCTCCTCGTCATCATCGGTCTCTCCGCCGCCGCCGTCGTCGTCGTCGTAGTGGATTCCCTCGCGGTCGCCATCGTTCTCATGTAGTGATTCATCGTCTCCGCTTCCTTTGCTTCGAGCTTCGCGCTGTTGTATCCGATTACAAATCGACAGTCAATGACGGGAGAGAGAGAGAGAGAGAGAGCCGTTTCGCAGTAACAGACCACTCACGTACCATGGCAAGAAGCGGCTGTGCAAAGCCAGACTTTTCGTCTTGCTCGGGATCGTCATCGCTATCTTGCTCGACTTCAAGCAAGTATCGATATTGCGCAAGATCGACTTGGTCGTTTTCAAACTCCTCGGCTTCGTCAGGATCGGGCGCCAGTGGTATAGCATCCATGGCATTGTCGGCTATCGATACAAACGTCTTGATGAGTTGCCATAGCGCTCACGGAGCGTGCTCAGATCGTACTCTTGCGACGCTTGACCGAAACGCGCTTCGTAGGTGGAAGCACGAGCTTCGGCGCAAAGAGATCGGTAAACTTGAAGATTGCATTGCCATCCTCGCCTTTCAACGTGCTACGGATTGGACGGACGGACGTGTGGGCGCACGAGTGAGTGTATGCAGGAGGACTCGTAATGGCAGTGGTCCACCTGCGTACCTGCACAAACTGCGTATCAGCGGCGTCATGGCGTCAGCTCCTGGGAGTAGGCGTTGCAAGTTGCTTGGATCAAGCGGGTTGGTGTTTTCCTGAAGCTCAACACCCAATGCGAGTGTAAGTCGAGCACAACATGCGTTCAAGTGTCGAAGCGCATAACAAGCGTACCGGTTTGTCTTCCAATGCATCAGCCTTTCGCTTGTGGCCGACCATCGAACCTTCATCGTCGTCCTCATCGTCATCGTCATCGTCTTCGTCGTCGTCGTCGTCATCCTCATCGTCATCCTCATCGTCGTCGTCGTCCTCGTCATCGTAATCATCATCATCATCATCGCGCTTGGTCTTTCTGGCTCTCGTACGGCCTTCATCGTCATCCTCATCGTCATCGTCATCGTCCTCATCCTCGTCGTCATAGTCCTCATCGATACCAGCCGGAACCTTCATCGGGACCGAACTGGCGCGTAGCAGTGCCTCGGCATCGCTGCGTTGTATCGGTGCATTATCGTCATCATCGTCGTCGTCATCGTCATCGTCGCTGCCATCGTCGCTGGATGATATGCGCCGGAAGCCACCGTCGTCGTCTGCAAGCTCGTCAATGTCCTCAAAGTTGAGAGCTTGTTCGTTCGGTGCCACATCGCCTGAAACGAGAGTACACACGCACGCACAAGCGAACGTTCGAGTATCAGTACCACGGGCTCCATCATCTCGATCAGGCGAGGCACGCACCATCGTCGTCGTCGCCTTGCGCTGCGAGATCCTCGGCAAGATCCAAGTCACCGAGACCCATCAGCGGCACACCCACGACGTTCGCTGCCGACAGTGCCTGAAGGTGTCGCGATGTCTCCTAGAGATGGATGTGCGGTCGCCACGCACTCGGTGTCAGCCAGTGCACGCGACACGAACGTAGGATAAGCGGCGGTGGTGCTCGCTCACATACACGATCCTCCATGGTGCCAAAGAGCAACCCCGACAAGGATGATCGCACATCGGAGCGCTTCTTGCTCATAGCAGTGCGTCCAGCTGGCTTGGCGCCATCCTTGCTGCTGCTACTGCTGCTGCTGCTGGTGGACTTGGGCTTGTCGGTACCGCCGCCGCCCGTCGACATGACGCTGACGTCTCGGTCTCGCTCACCAGCAGCACCACGCTCGCTCGAGCTACCAGCTTCTCGGCACACGCTCCGATAACACCCACACCGGCACACCAGCACACCAGCACGTTCTCACAAACCGGCGCAGGAACTGATCCTGTCTGATCTCGCGCGAGCAGCTGGTGATGATGTGATGTGGAGTGGAGTGGAGTGGCGAGGCCGAGGACGACAGCAAGCAAATGACGGAGGAGAAACTCGCAAACCACCCAAAGCACGTTCGTGGCTCAGGAGCTCGGCGTCCAACACCAGCTTTCTATTTCAACGCGCAGTACGGCAAATCGCTCAGTCTCTCCCCTCGCGATCGCTCCACCGCCATCCATTATCCATTAGGTTCGGCAGCAGCAATAAGTAACAGCAGCATCCTCGAATAGTAGCAGGTAGCGGCGGCTTCATCATGCCGTGTCGACTCAAGATTCGCGTCATATCGGCGCAGGGTCTTGGCGATCAGTACACCTACGTCGAGGTTCGTGTGTGTGAGTGCATTGCGACCGACGCCCGATACCGCTGTCACTCACGCTCGGACACGCGCACGCGTGCTACCGCGATACTGCATGTGTGTGGTTGTGTGTGGTGTTGGATGGTGGTGATGGTGGTCTACCTCTCGCAGGTCAAGCATGGCGACCTCGCTCCCCAGAAGACCAAGTCCATCCATTCCACGGCGCCGCAATGGAAGGAGCACTTTGTGTTCGAGGTTCGTCGAGTGGACTCGGCTCGTTGTACTACTATTGCATCGATCGACTGATGATCGCTTGGAATAGGTGGCCAAGGATAAACGGCTACAAGACGTACCGGTTGAGCTCAAGTACGCGTTGAGGCCGATCGTTGTCAGCAGCCACCACAGCAGCACGATGGATGATTGATGCTTGGCGCGATGACAGGCTCTACTCGCAAGAGTACATGACGGCCGAGAGCATCGGCAATGTATTGATCGATCTCAACTCGTTGCTGACCGTCGGCGGTCCGTCGAGCATCGAGGGCTGGTTCGCCGTGCACGACAGTCTCAAGGGCATTCGAGCTTGGATTCAGGCGTCGGTACGGCTGGACTTCTTCGACAATGCCAGCCAGTTCAAGAACACCTCGGCTGGCGTCAAGTTCTTTTCGAGTACGCCATGTCTCGAGTGAGAACGAGTGAGAACGAGTGGGTCTCGAGTGGGTCTCAAGTGGGTCTCGAGCTCCAGCAGGATGCAGAATTCGGCTCACACTCACACGTGCACGCACACAATGCAGCGAGTCAACCGATGCATGGTTACACCATCGGCACGGTGTTTGGGTTCGTCGAGGAGCTGATCGTCGAGGACGATCCCGAGTACCACTGGCGCGACCAGTTCCGAGCCTCGCGCATCACCAATCACCAACGCCAAATGGTGCTGTATCAGCTGTCCGGCAAGCTGCGACGCAAGATGGGCCTCAAGGTACAAGAGATGGGCGGCAATGCCGTACTCGCGTACTCGCAACACTTTGATCTCGAGGGCGAAGGCGGTGGTGGCATCGTCGCTCGCGGTCAAGGCACCGCTGTCATACTCTCGAAGCGCCGCTCAAAGTCGCGCACCGACACGGCGGCTGCAGCTGCGGCGGCTGCAGCGGCTGTCGCGGCTGCGGCCTCGGCGGGTAGCACGACCATCGAACAATCAGCGAGTGTGCCGACCGAGTCCGGTCTCATTACGCGCGTCAGCTCGTCTGTTGTGGTACATTCCATACGTCGTCCTCTCCTCTCTCGTACCCACGTTCCTCGCGCCATGGCGCTCGGTTCTAAAAGCACGAGTGGCGTGCAATGCATCTGGCAATGTAGCGCGATAAGCCTCCATTGTTCAAGCGTATCGGTGGCTACTCGATTCAACTGGTGACTCTGTCGCGTGTTCCGGCGCAAGTACCGTACGAACTCGGAGGCACGGTCACAGCACGCTCGGTGAAGCTTCTCAAGAGCAGCCATCGCCGAAGAACACGCGACAAGTGGTGGAACGAGTTGCGCGAAGAGATTCGTGCTCACGCTCGTGAGCTCGAGTGCCATCACGTGTTCGGCTACACCGAGAATACCACGATCCTTGATGGTACGACATCTGTTGCTCTCCCGCTCTCTCTCGTTCGCTCGCTCGCTCGCTCACACTGACATTCATCACCGTATGTAGAGTTGTGCGTCTTGACAGCGAGCGGCACTGCAGTGCGGTTGGAGTTGGAAACCACGCCACATACGAGTACTACGGTGCTTGCTGGCTCATCCTCGACCGCTTCAGGAACCACAGACGTGCCGGATTCCACCACAACATCAAAGACCTCGGAGAAGGAGAAGAAGAAACGCACCAAGAAGAAGAAGAAGAAGAGTACGCACTGATCGAGTGAACGCGAATAGCGAGAGCCCGTTCGATTCGCTGATATCTCCATCTCGTTGTGATTGTGCGTGCGTGCAGCTGCCGTTCCTACGGCTTGCTCGGCATGTCACGTTCCGTACTCTGGCACTACCGTAGGCCCGATGCGCCTCGCTCGCTGTGCCTGGTACGGTTCACGCATTCTTCCCGTTGGCATCGTTCTTTCTCGGATTCTCAACGAGCGCATCACTTTGCAGTTGTAACAAAGCGAATGTGCCCGAGATCTTGTTTGCAACGATCGAGCCACCTGCGGATGTATGAGCACTCGCTACAGTGGATGAAGCAAGCTCTGTAACTCACATGTGCGAGTGTGTGTACGCGCGTGCACTGTGAATAGCTTCAAATCGTTGGCAAGCCGACCTTGATTCAATCAAGAGTGTGCCGGATCAAGAAGAAGCATGAGGTACGCGAAACAGCGAAACCCAAACGTGAGCAAACAACACGCTGCTGGAATCTAATTGGACCTGGTGTTGTTTGTACCAGGGCGAGGGTAATGCTATCGCAGTGAGCGAAGCCATTCTGTTTCTCGAATACGATCTACACAAGCAACTCATGTTCAAGCTTGAGGTACATTGCGTTGACATGACTCATTCGTAATGAGGCAGCTGTTCGCAACCTAAGGACTTGGAATGTGGCGGTGGCAGAGCGCTGGCATGAACGCATGCTTTGGTCTCAAGTTTCAATGTACGTGCAACAATAGCAGCGGCAGCAACAGCAGCGACACTCTAGACTCATCATCGTGTGCGCCTCTCTAGTGACCGTGGGCGACAACATGATTGTTGGTTTGGCGACTGGCACAGCGGTACCGAATGCAACCATCTCTCTCTCTCTCTCTCTCTCTCTCTCTCTCTCGTTCATGAACTGACTGCATTGTATAGATGTGTTTGGCAGCATTGCCACTCCCACCAGGGAGATCGCTCTCCGAGCAGGAGGCACTGGCATTCGAGGGCCTGGCTGCATCGAGTGTTCCGCTACCTTTGGGTCATGTTCCCTCAAGCTCCTCGATCGACGAAGAGGTATGGTGTATTCCTCGTCCTGGTCCTCATACACGCATTCTCCTCACACGATACCCGTGTAGATATCGGAGGATGCACCATCGGCGTTTGATTTCTTTGGCAATATCGCCAACCATCCCAGGTATGCAAGCAACGGATATTCGTTCGTTCGTTCGTTTGCTCGCTCGCTCGCTCGCTTGGAGCGATCCTCGTTGCTTAGTACACCACTTTGTGCAGTCGAAACAACACGCCGTTACCAAGTGAAGGCAATGCACAATACAACTCGATCCAAGTCGGAGGTGGCGACACGAGTGGCGAAGGCGCCGAGGAAGAGCGACTGGTCTCGTTCCTGGACCCGCCCTTGCTGGCCGATCTCGCCATGTGCAACATCGAGGTCGTTCCCGGAGCGCCTCCTCCGGTGAACAACTTACAGTTGCTCGTGATGGTGTATCGCGTCGAGTGGAACACCGACAAGAAGCACATGAATCAGCATTTCTCGGCGCTATTCCAGTCGCTGATGCGCTCGATTACATTCAAGGTACTTGGTTACTTACTTACCCACGTACTCATCGATTCATTCCGCTATCGTTTCATATGCACGAGAGCTGACGCTCCGATGTTGTCGCGCACTCGGCGGTGTTTGGATGCGAGTAGGTGTTTGGATTGCTGCCGTGCACCATCTACGGCTTGGACTTTAATGTGCAGCTGCCGTCGTCAGACCAGATCCAAATCGTAGTCAATGCGATTGCAGCCTCGCCCGCAGTTCCGGTAGTCGAGGAGCTCTTCACACCGAGCGACACTCCGGTACGACTTGCAGTTGCGATGCGATTGGTTTGCACACGCTGACTCTGATCGATCGATACATACAGGAGCAGTTCGATGATGATGTAGCGCTCATGTTCTCGTTGGAAGGATTGAGTTCAACGCCTAACAAGAGCGTACCTGTACCCAAGGCACTCAATGTCGTTCTCGGCGACGAGCCCGATCATACGTCGTCCACCACGACCACTACCACCATGTCTTCTACAGCTGCAGCTGCCTCGACCACGGCCACAAGTACTACGTCAAGCTCCGGCGCTGTTGTTCGTGGCCACCACCAAACGCATCAGCAGCAGACGAGCATTCGAACCGAGACGATCGAGGTGACGCCCTTATCGTTCGTTGCTGGCTGTCGAGTGCGCCGCTACGTCGGGCGAGTGAACGTACACTTGATCAAAGAGTCGTTCTCAGGGAAGGACAAACGTAAAGGACTCAGCACCTTTACGCAGATCTTCATCCAAGAAGCATTGTCTATAGGTACGCACGCTTGGATCGCTCGATCGATCGATCGATTGATCGCTCTAATAACTTGAGTTGTTGACCTTGCTCGGTGTAGCTCGTGCACACGTCTCCAGCATGGGAGGCAATGCACTCATTGGCTTCAAGATGGAGTCTGTGTACATTTCGGACGACGACAACAACTACTGCCTCATCAGCTTGTCGGGTGATGCCGTGTGCGTGCGCCCGCGACAAGAGGACCCAGTGGGGCCTGGCTTCGAAGAGTGATGAGTGAGGTTGGCGTCTCTTTGAGCCGTTGTCGATCGTACTCAACCAAACAATGTCCATGCCATGTCTATCA
>ERZ778027.3934-NODE-3934-length-13688-cov-5.368151_pt1 | contig 13688 bp, 10 predicted proteins | sample MGYA00375757_ERZ778027 | MGnify/ENA primary metagenome ERZ778027 (study PRJEB29350, sample SAMN05389817) | bioreactor metagenome | isolation source: Ammonium sulfate bioreactor | place: South Africa: University of Cape Town | collected 2014-02-18 ... | reverse complement strand
CATGAGCGGGCCCGTCGGCTGATGTCTGCGGAGCGTCGCGAGGCGGGCACTCACATTTCCGCCGAACGATCCGGTGAGATGAACCCCGGGGAGGCTGCCCGCTGTGAGCATCTCGTCGGTGGGCTGGTCGACAGTCACGAAAGGGACGGTGAATCCCAGCCGTCGGTAGGTCTCGGCGAGGTGCTCGAGGTAGCGGGTGTCGCTGCCGTAGGCGCCGTACTCGTTCTCCAGTTGCATCAGGATGATCGGCCCTCCGCGGTCGATCTGCCGGGGTGCTAGCACGGGCGCGAGCCGTTCGAGGTATCCGTCGACGGCAGCCAGGTATTCGGGATCCGTGCTGCGCATTCGAGACCCATTGCGGAACAGCCAGGCCGGGAGTCCGCCGTTGTTCCATTCCGCGCAGATGTATGGACCGGGGCGCACGATCGCATGCATCCCCGCCTCGGCGATGAGGTCGAGGAACCGGCCGAGGTCGAGCCCGCCGTCCAGGCGGAAGTCGCAGGGGTCGGGCGCGTGGGCATTCCACGCGACATAGGTCTCGATGGTGTTCAGCCCCATCGCCCTTGCCATGGCGATGCGATGCGCCCACTGGTCGGGGTGCACCCGGAAATAGTGCACTGCGCCGGAGAGCACACGGTGCGGTTTCCCGTCGAGAAGGAAGTCCTCAGGGCCGATCTCGAACGACCTCATCAGGGCCTTTCACCGCCGCCCGACCATAGGACAAGCTTCTCGAGCATCGCGGCGTCCGTGGTCGTCGCTTGGACGAGCAGGCGCAGTACATCGCGTCGAAGTCGCGGCGGCACGACGAGGATGTCGCTCCGGCCGCCGCGTAGGGAAACACCGTCCGGCCCCTCGCTCCAGACCCGTCCGAGCACGAGGTCGCCCATGACTGCCGTCGCGAGGAAACCGGTGCCGGCTAGCTCGATGGTGAGGTCCGCCTCGCCCTCCGGGATCGGCACATCGACCCACCGTGCGGTCCCGGCCGGAACGGGAACCGGGAGGGCGATGGTTTCGCGCGGATGGGGTGCCTGAGCGGCTGCGACCAGTTCGTCATGTCCCTGCACGCTGATGCGCCAATCCGCGATCGCCGCGCCCAGCAGAAGTTCCAGATCGCCGACGGGTTCGCCCCAGGTCCGGTGGACGGTGAGGGAGACCACCGCACCGGCGTCTAGGTTGCCGAGTGTGACGATCCCGATGAGCGGGGTGAGGACGCCGCGCCGGTCGCCGTCAATGTCCACATCGATGCGGCATCCGCCGCCGCGCACCCGCAGCGCGGCATACCCCAACTCGTGCGCCGCGACCACACGCTCGTAGCGGATCCGTTGCGGTGAGACCGCCGTCATCCACCCGCCGAGCCAACCGCGCGGCGCGGGATGGGACCCCACGGCGGAGCCGTCCGACTCTGCGACGATCCAGCCTTCGCTGAAGGGCACGATCCTCGTGACGACGGATGCCCCACGGATGCCGCGCGTCGAGCCGAGTCGCAGAGCCGGCAGACGCGGGTCATCGAAGTTCGAGTGGCCCCAGGTGAGCGTCCTGATGTCGATCGGATCGCCGGCGTCGACAGGGACGAAGACATCGGCTCCGCCGGGCGCGAACCAGCCGGTCTTGCCCCGCCGGACCGAGATGACGTCCGCACCACCCTCAACGATCAGACCGAGGGCGCCCTCCGGGACCGACACCCGGCTGCGGTAACGGGCGGCTCCGCGACCGTCGCCCCAGGACTCGAGCGGTCCGGCCGGGCCCGCGGCTTGCACATCGCGCCAGGCGGCAGGTTCGTCCAGCGGCTCGGTCGCGACGACGTCGACCAGGGCGACCGACACCGGCTCCGGCGTCTTCGGCCGTGCCCACGTCGAGAGGACAACGGTCAGCGTCCGGGTGGCGAGTCGGACGCTGACCACGGCATCCGTTCCGGCGATCTCCACGATCCCGTCCTCGATCAGCGCGGCGGCGTCTCCATCGATCTCCGTGCCGAGGGCATCCGCCTCGATAAGTAGCCGCGACGACCGCTCCGCGGTGACGCCGAGGATCATCGCGCCGTCCGCCGTCTCCAACCGGACGAGCTCGCCGGTGCTCAGCAGAAGGACTGCCGCATCGGCGATCGGCACCTCACGCGGGAGCAGCAGGCATGCGCCTGCGGGGATCCGTGCGTCCACCTGGCGCATACCGGCGCGCACGCGGACGACGGCGTCCATCGGTGCCAGTTGCGTGACGGCGATCAGTTCGCCGCCCCCGTCGAGCGAGATCGCCTGCGGCGCCACCGTCAGGTCCGCATCGACATCACGCGCATCTCCACGCGGAGTTCCCGCCGCGAGGCGCGCGCCGAGAGCCGCGATCGTCGCCGCCAGGCGGCGAGCCTCCGCGGCCTCCGGGCGCTCGGTCCCGTCCGCCGCGATGGCGCCGCCGAAGTCGTAGTCGTGGGTGAGGAACGCCAGTGGGTCGCCCCAGTTGTTCACTGCGGTACCGCCGCCGGGGTTCCAGCCCGACGTCTGTAGGTAGGGGCCGAGCAGTCGCGCTCCGGCGACCACGAGGCGCTTCAACGTTCGATGCCTGCGGTTCGTCTCGGGCACCAACAGAGGGAGCCCGGCATCCCGTGCGGCTCGCTCGTAATACGCCGCGTGGGCTTCGATGTCGACGGAGTCGTCGTCGGGATAGAGATTCGGTGCGGGCGCGACACCGTCGACTCCGCCGCTCGCGCGAGCCAGGTCGCCCTGCCCAGCGCACGCGATCAGCGGAACGGTGATTCCGTGGCCTCGTGCCGCGTCGCGGAGGAACTCGAGGTATCCGGCGGGATCGTCACAGTCGAAGAAGTCGAGCTCGTTCTCCAGCTGGACGAGCGCCACCGGTCCGCCGGCGGTGCTCTGACGGGGCGCAAGGATCGGCAGAATCGCGTCGAACCAGCGCTCGACCTCGGCGAGGTACCGCGGTTCGTTCTGGCGCACCCGCAGTCCCGGGACGAGCGCGAGCCGCGCGGGCAGCCCGCCGCCGTCCCACTCGGAGCAGATGTACGGCCCCGGCCGGGCGACGACCAGCAGCCCGGCATCCGCGCACAGATCCAGGAAGTGGGCGATGTCCCGGTCGCCGTTGAAATCAAAGTCCCCGGCGCGCTGCTCGTGTGCGTTCCATGGCACGTATAGGTCGACCGCGTCGTAGCCGAGGCCCCTGACCTGGGCGATGCGCGATGCCCACGAGCCGCGGTCGATGCGGAACGGGAAGACGGATGCGGCGAGCACGATGCGCGGTGTGCCGTCGATCAGGAGAAGGCCGCCGCGAAGCTCGACGGTCGAGGGGGCAAGGTTCACTTGAGCCCCACACTTCCGCTCACGAGTCCGGTTTCGTAGAGGTACTTCTGTCCGAAGTGATAGACGGCCACCATCGGGACGATGAGGATGAGCGCGCCCACCATCACCATGTTCCACGGTGGCGTCTGCGCGCCCGAACTGGTCGCCGACAGGATTTGTATGCCGAGCGCCAAGGGCATCTTCGACTCCGTGTTGATGTAGATGAGCGGGCCGAAGAAGTAACCCCAGTTGAATGTGAACGTGAAGATGGTGATCGCCGCGAGTACCGGCATCATCAGCGGCATGGCGATGCGCCGGAAGATGCCCCAGTGGCCGAGGCCGTCGAGCATGGCCGCATCGTCGAGTTCGCTCGGGATACGAGTCAGGAACTGCCGGACGAGAAATACGTTGTACGCATTCGCGAAGAAGTTGGGCACGATGATCGGCAGCAAGGTGTCGATCCAGCCAAGATTGCGGAAGATGATGAACTGCGGAATGAGCAGCACCTCCGCGGGGATCATCATCGTCGACAGCAAGACCATGAAGAGGAAGCCCTTGAACGGGGCGCGGATGCGGGCGAACCCGTAACCGACCACGGCGCTGGAGAAAACCATTCCGATGCACGAGAACACAACGATGAGAATGCTGTTGATGAGGAACTGCCCCATAGGCAGGTCGGACGTGAAGGCGCGCACGAAGTTGCCGAGGTGAAACTCGGTCGGGAAGAACGAAAAGGACATCTGCTTCGACGTCCGGTCGCTCGATAATGCGATAGAGACCATGAACACCAGCGGTGCTATCAGGATGGCGGAAACGACCGTCAAGATCGCGTATCGGGTCGCCTTACTGCGAACAGGGTCGGTGGTGGTCGCGCTCACTGCCGCACCTCCGTCTCGTAGAACACCCATGCGCGTGACGACCGCAGGACGATCGCCGACAGCGCCATGATGATGAGGAACAGGACCCACGCGAGCGCAGATGCGTAACCCATGTTGTAGTTGCGAAATGCGCTGTCGTACACATAGGGCACCATCATGAGGCTGGCATTGTCCGGCCCGGACGTCCCGTCGGTGAGGACGTACACCTGCGAAAAGACCTGGAACGCGCTGATCATGCCGGTGATCAGATTGAAGAACAGGATGGGGGTGACGAGAGGGACGGAGAGCCGCCAGAACTGCTGGAAGCGGCTGGCCCCGTCGATACGGGCCGCTTCATACAGTTCCGGAGGGACGCCCTGGAGAGCGGCGATGAGGAGAATGGTGCCGGCCCCGACCTGCCAGAGCGACAGGAGGATAATCCCCGGAATAACCCAATTGGGATCGAGTAACCACGCCGGCCCCTTGATCCCGAACAGCGCAAGGAATCCGTTCACCGGTCCGCTATCCGGGGCGAAGAGCCATTTGAAGATCATGGCGCCCGCCACGAGCGGAACCAGGGCGGGAATGTAGACGATTGTGCGGAAGAAGCGCGCACCCCGCATCGGCCGGCTCAGCAATTGCGCAAGGCCGAGTGCGATCAGCAGCGACAGCGGCACGGACACGACGGTGAAGTACAACGTGTGCGCGAGCGCCTGCCAGAACAGCGGATCGTCGGTGAACATCTTCACGAAGTTGGCGAAGCCGATGAAGACAGGCGGTTGGAACGAGTCCCAGTTCGTGAAGGCCAGCACCAGCGAGGCGATCATCGGAATCGCGGTGAACACGATGAATCCGAGAAGCCACGGCGAGATGAAGGCGTAGAACGTCAACGCCTCTCGCGTCCGCTTCCGTCGGAGGGCGGGTCGCATGATGGCCCCCATCCGGCGGTGGGGCTCGAGCGATGCTGTGGGAGGGCCGGCCGGTCCTCCCGGCCGGGGGACGAAGTTCTCCCCCGGCCGGGCGGTTGTCGTCATCGTTGAGCTCAGCTCCTATCGAGGTGCCTCAGCCGATTCGGGCGACTATCGCCGTCGTCGGCGATGCGCACGGCGGCATCGGTCACTTGAAGATGCCCTCCAATGTGCTCTGCACCTTGGACAGCCCATCGGCAACGCTGGCCTGACCCTTCCACGTGGCGTCCAAGCCGTCGGTGAAGGCCTTCTGGATCTGGTTCCATTCGGGCACCAGCGGTGGGCTGTAGATCGACTCGGCGGAATCGGTGAATGCGCCCAGATCGATCCCGCCCTTGTTCCATGGCGCCTTCAGGAAGGTGTCCGACTTCAGAAGCTTGATGTTCGATGGGATGTCCAGACCGCTCGTCGCGATCGGCGTCTCGCCCTCGTCGGAGGTGAGGAAGGCGACAAGGTCCTCCGCGGCCTCCTTGTGCTTGCTCTGCGACGAGACCGCCAGTGCGCTGCCGAACGCGGGGACCGCCTTGTCCTTGCCGTGCCAGAGCGGCGCCACGCCCCACTTGAACGTGGCATCGCTCAGGGAGGCGATGTTCCAGAAACCGGTGGTTTCCATCGCAAGCTTGCCCTGGGCGAACAGCGGATCCGGCTGGCCGTTTTTCAGTCCCGCATCTGCGTAATTCTGAGGCGACGGCGCCGAGTGGTCCTTGAGAACCATGTCGTTATAGAACGTGAGGGCCGCGACATTCTCCGGCGAGTTGACGACCGGTTTCCCGTTGTCGTCGAGGACCCTGCCGCCGTTCTGATACATCCACGTCATGTACCAGGGCCACCAGTCGCCGGCGGCATAGCCCCAGGTCGTGGTCTTGCCGTTCGCAGAGACGGTGAGCTTCTTGGCGGCGTCGCGGAACTGCTGCCAGTCCCAGGAGCCGTCCGGGTACGCCACCCCTGCCTTGTCGAAGAGGTCTTTGTTGTAGTACAGGACCATGGCGCCGGCCCGGTCTGGGACACCCCAGAGGTGGCCACCCGTGGAGTAGGTCTTCACCGATCCCGCGCCGAACGTCGCGACAGGGTCGATGCTGCGCTTCTGCAGGGCGGGCCCGAGGTCCTCGAGCTGACCCTTGCTGGAGAGCACGTTGACTGCTTCGGCCGTCATGATGACGTCGGGCGACTGGCCGCCGGCGATCATCGTCTGCAGCTTGGTGTCGTAGTTGTCCGAGATCTGCACCAGCTTGACGGTGATGTTCGGTAGGGCCTTCTGCGCCAGCGCGAGACGCTCGGTGTAGACCTTCTTGTCGACGTCGCTCCCCCAGATGGTCATCGTGAGGTCGACGTGCTCGTTCGTGCCGCCCGAGGTTCCGGCGGAGGTGCCGCTCGACGAGTCGGCCGAGGTTCCGGCCGACGTGCCGGGCGATGAGCCGGCCGAGGTGCCGGGCGAACAGCTCGCGAGCGCCAGCGTGCCGATCATCGCGCCGGCGACACCAAGTGCGAATAGAGACTTTTTGCCTTTCACTGCGATGTAATCCTTTCGGAGGGCGCGCCGTGCGGCGTGCGTTTGATGGTGCGGATGGGACGGGTCAGAGGGAGGTGCCGGTGCGCAGCGCGGGGAAGCTGTCGTCCGCAGTGGCATTCGAGAGCGAGTGCAGGTATCCCTCGAGCGCGAATGCCGCGGCACCCATGCTCACGGAGTCGTCTGGCGACGTGTCGACGCGGAACGACGCTGCCAGCAGCGGGGTGGTCAACGCATGGGCGACCATGTGCGGCCGTGCACGTTCGAGCAGTTGCTCGCCGAGGTCTCGTGCCACCCAGCTGCTGAGGATGACGACCTCGGGGTTCAGCATGTTGACGATGCCGGCGAGTCCGATGCCCAGGTAGTAAGCCGTGCGTTCGAGCGCCTCGACGGCAACCGCATCGCCGGCCGCGCATGCGTCCCGGAGCGCGTGGACGGTCGCGGCCTGGTCGTCGCCGCGCAACAACGTGCTTTCCGGAGCGACCTCGCGAAGCGTCTGGAGGATCCCTTGCGCCCCCACGTACGTCTCGATGCAGCCCTGGGATCCGCAGCGGCACTGGCGCCCCCCGGCGACGACCACCGTGTGGCCCCATTCGCCGGCGCTGTTAGTGCATCCGCGAAGCAGGCGGCCCTCCAGCGCGACGCCGATGCCCACACCGGTGCCGAGGTTCACGACGACGAAGTCCTGTGAGCCGAGCTCCGGGTGTGCCCATAGCTCTGCGAGAACCAGTGCCTTCAGCGGGTTGTCGAGATGCAGCGGCGCATCGATCGCACCCTGCAGCATCTCGAGCAGCGGAATGTTGCGCCAGTTCCAGTTCGGCGCGAACACCGACACCCCGCCGGCTCGATCGACTTGACCGGGAGCGGATACGCCGACGCCGAGAAACGGGCGAGGGTCATCCGCGGCAGCCTCCGCTTCGATCGCCTCACGCACCCGGGCGACGATCTGACGGGGGCTGTGGCGGTGCAGGTCGATCTCGAGTTCCGTCGACGAAATGAGTTCGAGCGCCGACGTGCGCGTCTCCACGTGCACATAGGTCTCGGCGAGGTCGATCCCGAGGAGGCGACCGTGCTCGGGGTTCAGCGCCAGTTGCGCGGTGGGGCGGCCCGTCGCTGCCTTCGTGCGGGACACCTCGCTGACCAGTCCCGTCTTCAGCAGCTCACCACAGATCGTGGCGACGGTCTGGAAACTCAGGCCCGTGCGCTCGGCGAGCTGGCGACGTCCCGTGATTCCTGCTGCGTGCAGCGAGCGGATCACGTCGAAGGCGTTGGCCCGGCGGATGTCGGCTGCGGTGCGCATCATTCTCCCTCGGTGAGTGTGGTGATGACGATGACATATTCCAACTGTTTGCACAAGTACTTTTTCTAAGTAGTTGTTCATCACTTCAACCGGGCCGATACGACGTCCATGACGGTGATGTGACCGGTCGTGCAGGTCGACACGAAACACCCGAGGAGCAATGCGAACTGCCGCAGCGCAGTGGATCAACACCGACACCGCGTTCACCCGGAACGTCGCCGAGAAGGCACGCAGGGTCGCCGCCAGAAGGCAGGGAGTGGACAGAAAGCGATACCCGGAACCGCCGGGGTCAATGCGTGGTCAGCGACGCCTGCGACAGCGAGAACCCGTGTCAAGTACCCGTCGAACGGTATCGCCGCGCTCGGGGTGTCCAGCGAGGACCTCCTGAACGACCTCGAAGCCGCTGGTTATCACTTCGAGGCACTCGTCGTTCGTGATCTCCAGATCTATGCCCAGGCGCTCGGGGCCATGCCGACACCTGGCGTGACGAGAACGGCAACGAGGTCGACGCCGTCATCACACTCCCTGGCGGACGCTGGGTAGCGGTCGAAATCAAGATGAGCCAGCGAGATGTCGACCAAGCGACGATCGGGCTCAAGAATTTCGCGCAGCGCGTCGACACCGGGAAGTAGGGCCATCCGGCGGCCCTGATGATCGTGAAGGCCACCGGCGGCGCCGGCCAACGGCCTGACGGAGTGAACGTGGTCCCGATCACCGCGCTCGCGCCCTGACCTTCATCCACCGTGAGCTGTGCAACGCGTCGGTTCGGGACGCCGCCGGCGCCGTCTCCCTCGCCGGCGGCACCAGCTACTGAGGTCCTTGGAGCGCCCGGGATGCGCCCCCGCCCGTCGCGAAATTGGCGCGACACGCCGTTCATGGCGCCTCGCTGTTGCCGTCAGCGCCACCCGGAGACTCCGTGCTGAGGCGATTCTGGCCGCGGCGGCGACCCGCTCTCCGCATACGAGCGCCGCCGTCGGCGCCGTGATTGCGCTCACCAAAGCGGGGCAGCTCATTGCTAGGCGCACGTCGCGATGCCCATGGCGCATGCGGCACGTGGCCGGACGCCGCGAGACATTTTCTCCCATGAACGTGACAAACTGCCAGGCTCCAGCCACTGAACACGTGTGGTCATCCAATCAGAGCCCGGTGCGTGCGCCGAGTACCACCAGAAGCGAAAGCACGAGGACCAAGGCCCGTTACGAAAGTCGTCGGTGCCAGTGGTCGATGATCGCGATTCGGGTGGTGGCGGCGTAGCGGACGGCGAGTTTGTCGTAGCGAGTGGCGAATCCACGCTGGTGTTCGAGGATGTCGATTCCGCGCTCGACGGCGTGTCGGTCTTTGTAGCGTTCGGCGCCGAAGGCGGGTGGTCAACCACCGCGGGCGCCACGTCGCTGACGGTCACAGGTCGGGCCGGCCGGAACGGGGATGATCGCGCGGACGTGGTGGGCGCGCAGCCAGGACCGGTTCGCCCGGCTCGAGCACGCATTGTCGGTCAGAACCCGCTCCGAGCGGCCGGGGCGAGACCGAGTAACCCGGATGCCGTCCGGGACGGTAATCATCTCGGAGGCGTCGACGCGCTGGCCCGTGGCGACGATGAACGAGAGAACTCCGTGGTGCTGATCGACTACAGCGTAGGTCTTGGTCGACCAGCGACCCAAGGGCTGGGCCAGCGCGTGCTCATCGGGCTCGCCGGCAATGCATTCGGCGCTGTCACGCCGAGCCCCGGCGACGCGGACACGCGCGCGGCCGGTGGTCAAGTCAACCGACACCTGCCAGGACAGCATGCCTCAGGCCTCAGTCGCAGCCAGCAGCGCCGACTCGATCCACTCCCACACCTCCGATCACCTGCCAGCAGGCGAACAGGGCATAGACCCGACACCACCGCCCGTACCGCTCCGGAATATCCAGCCAGGGGCAGCCGGCCCACGCCCAGTAACGCACCCCGTCGACCAAAGGGCGCAGCGGCTACCGACACGGTCACCCTCGCTGCGACGCCGCGGGCAGCGACGCTTCCAACACCGCTCACCGTGCGTCGGAAAGGTCATGACGACACAAGGTCGATGCCGTGGGCACGAGGTTTAACGCAGTGGCTCGATGATTTGACACCGCCTGAGCGCTGCGGGACCTTACCCCCGTCCACAGGTACGCCGAAGTCACACCAATCACTTTCGTAACAGGCCATAATCGTCGACTGTAGTGAGGTGGTTGCAATGCTCGCAGCAACGAAGTTCTCGATGATCACGACACTGCTCGCAACTGGCGCTGTCCTCGCGGGTGGTTCGCCCCCGGCAGGTTCGAACGGCAGTGTCGCAACGTCCGGGGAGGATACGGTAAGTGGCAGGGTGGTGATCGAGTCAGCCACCTCCGCGCGAATATCGCCCGCTGGGGCGACAGTGATGGTCTCATGGATCCCGGGCTTGGAGAACGCAAAGGATGGGGATGTTCTTAACGTCACTGCTCTCGCAGCAACGAAAACCGACGACAGCGGTGTATTTACCTTGCACATCCCTCGTTCCCAGGCGTTATCTCGCGCAAGTGGGACAAATGATGGTCGGATCAATCTAACCGCGGGAGTTGTCATGCCAAATGGCGATTCCAGGACTATCGATTTTTCCTGGGATCCAGCATCAGGCCTAACTATGGGAGATTTAAACGATTATCAAAAACCAAATCTCGACGTTCGCCTAAAGTATGACCTGAGCGATTCTCTTATAAACGGTTTCTCGGATGCAAGCAGCTCGAATAAGTTGAGTGCTATTCCCACGGCGGGGCCTACGCCTGCGGCGCTTGCTCTCGGTTGTCAGTTCATAACAGACTCTACATTTAACAAGTATACGGCAATCGTAAACGGGCACAGTGACACGCATTCCAAGATCCAAGTATCTTACGGCGCTACCGCGGACTCGGATATAGATGTCGGGCTCCGCAACTTCAATACTAGCTGGGGCGTGAACGGATCGGTTCATATTGGCACTGCGGCTACTTCTGGATCAGACACAACCGTTTATGGAGCCTTCAATGGATATTTCAATGGAAGCTTCAGCTACATCAAAGGGCATTTTAGTGATTATTTTGGTGCACCCAACGGAACGACATGTAAAGACATCGGATACAGAGTCGGCGATGAGAAGGTAACTGCGGTCAAGTGGCAGGGTGGGGGTATAACAACAAGCACTGGTGCTGGCTCTGGCGCCCAATCTTGCTTGACTGCGCCTCGATCAAGTTACAAAACGATTTTGCCTAATAACGGTCACACCTGGATATCCTCAACTGCTCAAACAAAGATCTCGGTAGCTGTAACGACCCCGTACATCACACTCGGGGCGAAGTCCGGGTTCAGCACCAGAGTGAGACAGGACTGGTGGGGAACCGCGGGGAATGGTGTCTATATTTGTGGCCAGTACGGACCTCTTAGTGGTAGCCCAGGCATAGTTTACGTGCAGAATGTGTAGGAAGAAACACTCAGGCTACCACATTGCCTGCTTGGCCGTATTCATAACCGTCGTCGTAGCGTGCTCGGCTTCGGCCGCCGCAGTAGGGCCGGTAGAGATTGTAAGCACCAGTGACTTTCATAGTGACATCTCCGTCGATTCGGGAACGGCGGTCGGGTTCGGGCTGGCTACAATCAGGAGTGCCAGTAATGCGCCAGTTACAAATCTGGCGGCAACCCTTGTACCCGACGGAACTACACGCGGATCTGTAGTTGAAGTTTACGCGGTCGAATCGGTTCGCTGGGACCTACCTGCCATTGCGGTCGCCGATTGGGAGACAGTATTATCAGAACTTCACGGGCATGAAGTGAAGCTTGAAGACTTTACTTTAACCGCCGATTCTGGTCTTGTTAATATTCTGTTTAAGATAATCGCACACAAAGACGGGCGCTCTGATTGGTCTCACATAGTTTTTTCTTACGAATATGAAGGACAGAAGTATTCGGAGACCATAAGTGGATCATTTAGCCTATGCGCTCCGGCAACGATTAAGTGCGATAGCTAAACGTCGACGAATTTCGATAGTTTACAGACTACGCTGTCGATGGGATACGAGGTTACCATCGTTGATAAATACGCAACAGTGCCGCCGCAGTGACGGCGCTCGCGTTGGCGCGTTCCACGTGGGCGGCGTTGTCGGCGAACCAGAAACTTGTGATGCTGGTTACTGATGGGTAGTACGCCCCACAGCGCGGAGCACGGCTCGAAGCTGTTGTCGGCGCCATGGATCCGCTTCGTATGCGAGCACACCGACGGCGAGCAGAGCGATCGCGACTGCCCACGCGGGTCCGTCACCGGCGGGTCGGGCGGTGAATTCCCACCAGCGTGGTCCTTCCAGGCTGAAGCCCCAGAAGATCAACAAGGGAAGCGCTGCGAGCGGGCCTGCCCACGCCAGCCGCCAGCCCAGCAGTCGGCCGGTCAGCGCCGAGAAACCCCACCAGCCGATGAACCCGCGCAGAACGGCGACCGCGATGGCATCGCCGAATGCTATCCAGCAGATCACGGTCAGAAGAACCGCGCTGCCCGTCGAGTATACCGCGAGGACCAGAGTCCGCAGCCGGCGCCAATGGTGCCCACAGGCGGCCTCGCCCTCTCCGAACGGGCTCTGGCAACATATCGCGGGGACGAAGGCGATCGCGACGGCGACAAGGCGCCACGCCGGAACCGCCACCGTGCCGCTTTCGGTCCCCGACGTAGGCATCGGCAGCACGGTGTGCCCGATGAGCGGGACGAGAAGGCACAGTATTCCGGTGAGGATGAGCCCCGCGGGAACCCGTCGCGATCTGATGAAAAGGCGCAGCGGCGAAGGCTCGTCACTGACACGGAGCATCGTTGAAGGCATTCTTCGTTTTGAGAGCCCAGGCGAACTGCTCCTCCGCGGTGCCGTGGTGCGCCCGCGCGACTCCGCGTGCGGCGGCGGCTTGCCTGTCTGCGCCCGCACTCGTGTGGTAGTCGGGGCCGCCTGTCCCGCCCACTAGGTACGCCTCGACCCACGCGACGAACTCGACTGCCCGCAGGTATTCGTCGTCGCTCTTGGACGTGCCTGGTGCGGTGCAGGGGTGAATGTTCTTCCTCCCGATGATGTCGGCTATCGACACGGCGACCGACCACATGCTTCCCTCCACGAGAGCGAAGTACGGAGGGTGGTCGGGAACGTCCGTGAAGACGGTCTGGCCGGGGACGCCCGGCCGGTAGGTCAGGCCGTATTCGTCGATCCGCGCCGGAACCTCGAGAGAATCCGGCATCTGATCGAGCCGTGCGGCCATGGCTTCGATCTGGGGGAGGTATTTTGCGTGCTCCGGCCACAGACACAGCTTCACCGTCACTCCGGCGCACTCGTCAGTGGCCACCGGTGGTCGCGCTTTGATCGGGGATCCGGCTGCGACCGTAACGCCCAGCAGGAGCACGGTGGCGGCGAGGGCAGTGGCACCGAACCACGTCGCGCCCTTCCGCCGCCAGCCGCCATCTGCTCGAGCGCGAGACCGCGGCGGAATCACGATCGCTAGGGCAAGCAGCGCGACGGCGAACAGCAGCCGCGCCAGCACGATCGGCAGGTCGATTTCGTCCCAGACCGGGCCGCTGACCACACCGAGGCCGATCATCTGGCCCAGATACATCGCGATCAGCAGCCACGCGAGGCCCGCGACCGCTGCCGCGAACATCCCGGACAACAGTTTGCCCACGAGGTGGCCGAACGCCACCGACAGCACGATCACCACCAGTGCCATCACGACATAGCCCGGAACCAGCCCGAAGCCCGGCGGCCACGTCCGCGCGGTGGGCA
>ERZ778027.3929-NODE-3929-length-13709-cov-10.825033_pt1 | contig 13709 bp, 7 predicted proteins | sample MGYA00375757_ERZ778027 | MGnify/ENA primary metagenome ERZ778027 (study PRJEB29350, sample SAMN05389817) | bioreactor metagenome | isolation source: Ammonium sulfate bioreactor | place: South Africa: University of Cape Town | collected 2014-02-18 ... | reverse complement strand
AATTCCTATCGAAGAAATCCTGAATATGTTAATATAGAAGATTTGAACGAGCAAAGTATTTTTCATATTGTTTTTAAAAACAAAATATTCTAATTTTTACTTCTCATATGTAAATCTCGTATTGATGATACGTTTGCTAAGAAAACAGGTTACTTGGAAGTAGCTGAATTGAATGATATTATTGTATTGTTTCCACAAATTGTTGCAGCATATGTAAATCCTACTGATCCAGATGGTTGTTGGGATTGGTGGGGTTATAGTTCGCCTGATTATGGCAACAGCTATCAACGATGCTTTATATGACTAAAAAAATAAATAAAACATTCTCATCATCAACTATGAATCATCTTATATATGAGTAATCTTATCGCTTGGAGAATACCCGCTAGTCAAACATGTGTAAAAATAAGCGACGAATAAATTTGTTGAATTTTTTCGTTAGTAAAGATCACTTTACATTACTTGCACAAATCAATGAATAAAATCGAAGTTATAATTAAACGATACAAGGGCGAAACGTTTACTCTTGAAATTAATCGTTCAGATACAGCTTTGGATTTAAGACAACAAATCGAGAAAAGAACTGGCCTCCCAATTTACAATTTTCGTCTTATTCTTGATGGCAGACAACTTCTGAAAGAGGAACTATCTGGTTACAATGTACAAAATGGAACAGTTTTTAATGTTATCGGTTGATAATAATCATAGATTTTTTTAAAATAAAATAAAATCAATTTAATTATCAAAAGAAGTACGAAATTTTAAATCACGACCGAATTGTAAAATACGGAAGAAGAAAAGAGAACAAAAATATTGACCTTGCGAAATAAACGAATTATGTAAAAGAATCCGTCGCCAACTATTCCAATGTCATTTTTAAATTATCGCGAACTCGACATGAATCTGAGGAAATTATATTATAAAAAATTTATCATTATTATTTCATGTTATCTAATTATTAACTATCTTAATTATTTTCATACAGAAATTAAAAGAACCATTGGAAAAGGTAAAGTTCGATTTGTTTTCGGTATAATTACAAATAAACAACTTATGAATACATTAGTAGAAGCTTCAAAAAATACATGGATTCCTTTATTACCATACGATCTTTTTTATTTTATTGATAAACAAAAGCAAAATATTAGTTATTTACTTGAAAATTTGAATATTATTGAATTGTCTTCGAACGATCGTGAACATTCATTAACGAATAAAACATTTGACCTTTGGACATATTTTTATGAGAAACAATTGACAAATTATGATTACTTCGTAGTACTCGATTCGAAAACATATGTCAATACGAAAATCTTAGAAAAATTCTTACAAACATTTCACTGTTACGATTGTTATGTTGGTTATGCAAAAGAAGTGAATGAAAATAATCGTTTTTCATATTGTCTCAATAGGAGTTATATTATATCTCAGCACGTTCTTCGACAGTTCGGTCCTTTTATCAACAAATGTCGTCAAACAACACGTACATCGCATTCTGATGTTGAATTAGGAAGATGTATTTACACATATGCATCAGATATTTCATGTACAAATCAAAATATTTTATTTCAAATTGCTGATTATCAATCGGCATTTGTTTACCCATTGGAAACAAGTCATGCATTTCATAAATTCCATCAGCAAATTAAATATCAATTAAGACCGATTCTTCCTCCATTGAAATATTCAAATGATAGTTGTGTTGCAAATCCAATCGTACAAAATGAAATCTATCGACAAAACTACTACCTATCTACATGTCATATCGAAATTAAAGATACAAGAATATCGAGTAATTTAATATTTAAAAATTCATTTATAATCACATTACCAGGTTTTTCTCAACGTTTAAACCGAACGATATGGAAATTTCAACAGCATAATATTCATTTGAAACCATTCGAAGGTGTTTCAGGTATTTATCCACCGACATCAATGAATATGACACGAGGTGAATGGAATATTCGGTTAGCAATGAAATATTTAATACAAATGGCAATTAATAATAAATTTCAACGAATTTTCGTTGTCGAAGATGACGCTATTCCACATCGGCAACTGCATCAACAAATAGAAAGTTCATTTCATGACAATCAATGTCAGCAATCTCTAGCAAATGGTGTTCTATTATTGGGTACATCGATCTGGCCGAAAGGTTGGAAAATTCTTAGTAAATATAATCAAACAGAACATAGAATATGTCGTCATATATGTACAGAAACTTATGGAGCATTTGCTGTTCTACTTCATCGAGTGACGTTTCAACCGATATTAACTTGGTTGAAAGACGAAACAAATCAACAACCGTACGATTGTGTATTTTCTCATTTAGCTCGACTAGGTTATTCCGTAAGATTTGCTTGGCCAAATCTTGTTATCAATGATGTTCGACATATTTCATTGACTCGACCACGACCGGGCAATATTATATTTCATAATTTGACATATCGAGCTACACTTCATCGATGGAATTTAACTGAGTACATGATTTCAGAATTCGAAGATGTATTATAAATAAATCATTCGTTTTTCTCTCTCGACAAAATTTCTGAAATTCTTAGAGTCTTGTTCATAAGTAAAGAAAATGTATTATAGAATTTTGATCATGTTTTATTGTCTCTTGTATGAAAACACTTTTACTGAATAGTTGGTGCCATTACTGTTGACGAATATCCTCCTCTGTGCCAGTCAGCACTCACCGTACCTTTTCCTCTTGTGATTCACTGCACTAACTCAAGCCAAATTCATTGGATTCTCGAGATTTTCAGGATTCCCAAAATTCCTAATAGATTTTAACGGATTCGGAATCCCAAGAATCTGCTTTTCCGATCGATCGTAACTATAAGGAGAAGAACTTCAAACAAATTGAAACAAGTTCTCATAAGCAATAAACAAAGTTTACTGAATACGGTTTTCGGCTTCTCAAATTAAACAACAGCAAATATAATCGAAATTTTCTTGTTTAAACCTGTCTTATTGTCTCCTTGTTTCAAATTTGTTCCTGTTTCTTTGTTTCCTCTCTTGTTTCTTTGTCGACTTTCTGTGCCCTCTCGTGTGATATTTTTTCTGTATAGATAAAAGGGAAAATGGTAATCGCTTTGGTATCTTTTCAACTGGGTTTTTTCACACTCGCAATACTACTTTCTCTTTCACCTTTTTTTCTTTTTTCTCTTCTGGTCTGGTCCCCCCATTAGTATTTGCAGTGTTTCATGGCAAAAGGGACAGCTAATGTCTATGCTCGTTCTCATTGCCACCAACTCAAACTTCTCTACTTTAAAGTAACACTGTAGTCAAGTAATCTATGAATAATAATGAATAAATCAGCTATACACTAACATTTTCTTATCTTTGTCAAAGAGAAAAAGAAAGATAAAGAACTGTAAAGACACACTATATAAAGACGAAACAAATAGCTTATTACACAGTTTCAAGTTAAGCGATTCTATTCTTCATTACAAACAAAATAAAAATGCCGTGCAGACGATGTGGCTGTAAATTTTTTGTGCCAAATCTCGTCAGTACAATTCGCAAGTTACGTTGTGAAATTAAACATAATCATAACGATAGCTGTTATCAAACTGAAGCTCTTCGAAATTGTACTTGTGGCCATCACTGGAATTACCATTAAATACTATGTAACTATTAACCAAGAAACAAATTTTTATTTGTGACTCTTCTTTTGAAAAAATAAAATATCTTGCAATTTAATTTGATTATTTGTCCAATCAACTTCATTTTAAGCATCGTTAAATTTAGAACTAGAGTTATTAATAAGTTTTATACCATAATCATCAAATAATTATATGATTCACTCTTAAAAGAGGCACCATTTTTGTTTTGAAGAAATTGTCTAAAATTGTTATGAGAAATGCCATGTATTTCATTTTACGCATATAACTATTTAATCAGTTATATACGTTCATATAAATTCAAAAAAAAATTTTTAATTTATTGATAACAAAGATGATGGAGCAATAAGTCAAGAATGATCTTTAGTAACATAAATTTGATGCACTTGGCTTTAAAGAAAAGCACAGAAATATATATATGCCGACGATATTTATTGATTCTAATGAAACAAACTTAAGGACTTAACTTAAAATATCAACGCGCAATTCAGTCAGTAACTAGCACTTCGGCTTTCATTCTCAATTCTGGCTGCTCGACAAACATTTGTTCAATCATTGCAACGTATTCATCTTTAACTTGCGTTAATATCTCCAAATCACATCCTGTTTCTCTCATTAGATACGGCTGTAATCTTGGGTCATATGTTGCTACTTGTGTTTTTGTATACAATTCTGTATTTTCTTTGACTAACGCCATTGTTTGACCAAGTTGAAACGCAATTGTTTTGGCGATTTCAGTCAAATCTTCTTGCGATTGTTTAAAATCGAGTTTCGGAAAACAAATCGATTTCAATGCATCGAGACGAATATACAATTGATTTGCTTTCAATGCATTTTTAACATTATGGCGACGTTCCGATTTTGTTAGCAGAGATAGAATAGCTCGTGTAGCACGAATGATTTTCTTTTCAATATCACGCGGAACGAGCCGTTGGATTTCAAGTGGATGATATTGTTTGTGTAAATGATATGTACGAAAGACGCTGTTATTGGTTTCATCAGGAATGCCTTTCAATACCCACGCAACTATACCATTTGATAGAACTGCAAGATTTATATTCAAAGATTTATCATTTTGAAAACATTGTAAATCTTGAAATTCGTAATTAAATTTGTTTACCAGTCTTTGACATTCAACATATGTTGACGGTTTTTGATAATCTTGGAGAATGACTACAATATCAGTATCAAGACTGTTTTCTGAGCCAAAAACGTAATACGGAAGACCGGAGCAAACAGATACAGGTTTAAAATGATCAATATTACCTATACGAGAAAAAAAATGATAGAGAATATTTCAAAGACTATATGCTGACCTGATTTAGTTAATTGTTGAGTTATTTCTTCTCTAAATTTAATATTTTCTTCTAATAATGATGCAATTTTGTTTTTATATTCTTCTCTATTTTCAATAACTTGTTGTTTTCTAACGTTTAATGCTTCGATCAAATTCGTATCATCAATCGATGCTTTTTCAATTTGTTTTGTAAAACTATTTAACTGTTGATTATATTTGTCTAATTTTGAATAATGCTCATAAACAACTCGATCACATCGATCTAGATGTTTATTCAGATTGTAAATTTGATGTCGCTGAAGAATTTCTGGAATATGCGATTCTATCGTTGAACTTGTACAGATGGGATCGATCAGTGTATTTTGTGTGATGAGAACGTTATCTATTGCAGAGTTTAAAATATCGAAACTTGTTTTGTTGGGATCCGACGGACTGGTGAATGCGAGCAAGATTTCATGTTCAGAAATTTTAGTTTCAGTTATATGCAGAATGATATTCGGAATGAATTCATGCTCTTCACCCATTTTTGGTTTGAATGTATCATTTGAGATAACTATCGCTTGATGATACATACCAATGTGTAAAACAACTGCATCTTCGCAACCACTGGTATGATCATAATACATTGAATTCGCTGCTGGAATAACTAGAACATGGCCATTTTCGATCAGACTAATAAATTCCAATTTGACTTGTTCACCATAACTTCCACTAAGAATTCCGATGTATTTCGAAGGTGAAATAACCATTCCAACTGATTTACATCCTTGCTGTAGGAAATAATCAATTAATATCATTATAATTCGTTGTGGAAAATTGTCACCATCGATAACTATATTAACTTCGGAAAGTCGAGGATTTGATGGAGTATCAATGCGGATTATGATATCTTTCCAACAAGATTCTCGACTTATATCACAATCTCGGTTTTTGTATGGACTACAACGACAAAAGCCATCTGTTTGGTAGTTGTTACAATGCCATTTACATTTTGGACAAATTGCACTTAACTCAAGACACCGGCGTGTAACGATTAAAAAAGTCGACATGTTGAAACGTTCTCTGTACAGTATACCGAAACACCTAGTTCGTATTTATATAGATTTATTTTAAAAAATGATTTTTTGTGAGTAATTCATCACGATGATGTAATATTTCACATACGTGTTTGTAATTGTGCAATGATAAAAAAAACATCGAAAAAGCGACATCACCAGAAAAAACCAACCATACTATGTATGTTTCATCCAGATTCAATGCACTACATGTAGAAAGGAAAAAGTTACTTATGATTGAAAAATGAAATGACTAAACACAAATATAGTTCCTACCAAAAAAGCTTAATTCTTTTATCGCAGTGCCAATAATTGATTACATTGAAAATTCAACTTTGAATTATTTTTATGCTATGAAGCTATCTTTTGAGACTTGTGATCATGTTTTATTTTTCGTTGTGGTTGTACTTAGGATATATTTAAGAAGTTCACCAAAAACGAGGATGAGGAACTTCACAAGGAGAATCATTATCACTGTTATAACTAGGAAGAGGAAGAATATTAGGATGAGCTGAAGCAATAGCAGCATAAGTCTGAGCATAACGATTTCGAGTAGCGCGATCACCATGAACATAATCTTGATCATAAGTATCACGAAGAACAGCAATTTGTGGAAATTGAGAAGCAGGATCAGGAATGCCACCGAAACCATAAGAATGATAATACTCGTTAGGAGATTGACGTGTTACTTGTCCAAGCTGCACTATGACTTTTCCTGGAGTTTGCAAACGTGCATCAGTTTTTAAGATGTTTACTCTATCATTTAATGCTAACATCTGGGGTATTTTTTTGTCTTGCTCTCGCTGCTGCTGCTGTTGTTGTTGAAACTTGTTTCTATTATATTTTGCTTGCTGCTGTTGAGCAAATTCTCTATCTTCCTCCTCCTGGTGAAATTGGGCTAATTTCCTATCTAGCTGTTCCTGGAGTTGTTTTCTATGACTTTCAATGGAATTGTAATAAGTGGTGTTTTGTAACATTTTACCTATAATTTTCATCTATGTAATTAGTTTCTTATTTAGGATCAATATAAACAAATACGTACCGGACTGATAGTATTGTGCGGCTAGAAGTTGTTTTAATTCCTTGAATGTTGGCCGATCATTCGGTAACTTCGACCAGGTTCTTTTAATGATCGACCAAAAAGGTTGACTACAATTGGGAGGTTTGGATAGTAGATCGCCATTTCTGACCCGACGAATAACTTCATTATCATTTTCTATATTTGCCCATGGCATTGAACCTTTAGAATATGCTTCCCACATTAGTATACCCATTGAATAAACGTCCGATTTTTCTGTATAATCTTGCGCCGTCACATTTGCTGAAAGTATTTCTGGTGCTACATATCGAACAGGTATTATATTCAATGTTGTTTGCGCAGAACCTGATACTTTTAAATACAGTTGACTATACCGACTAAGACCAAAGTCAGTAATTTTCACAATATTCCTTTCCGATTGATTTTCATCAAAACGAAATACGAGAACATTCCGACACGCTAAATCGCCATGAATGATATTATTATATACTAGACATATCATTGCGTCAATAATCTGTAAAAATATTTCAATGAGAATTTTTTCATCAGGAACTGTTCTTCGATCCTGAAGTAACTCATATAAACTTCCTTCTGGTGCGTATTCTTGTAAAAGCAGTATTGAATTATCTTGATTGGGATTGTTTCTATCACATACAAAACCAAATGTTCGAATAATATGTGGATGACGACTTAGATTCACATAAAAAGAAGCTTCTTTTCGTGCTCGAGCGCCATCAACCTTCAACAGAACTATTTCTGGTTGATTGCTATTCGTTGGTATCCATTCTGCGGCATATATTGTTTTTCCAACTGTCATAAACAAGGGTCGTCCTTTCTTTTTTCTAACATCAACATCTAATACGAATTGATAATCTTTTTGCTGCAATAATGTCTCAAAACTATCAATAAATTGTTTTATAATGCGATTAGAACAAAGCTGTTCTATGGATAATGGTTGCCGTGTCATTGGACTTGTCCCATGAGTTCGAATCCACTGTTCAATTGCTTGTCTTTCATAAGTATTACCATCTGGTGCTAACACTGGATCATGAAATATTTCCATTGTTATGGGACATCGTAATAGATCTTCCACATTCGTGTACGCCATTTTGTAATCTTTTAAACTTCGATGTTTTTGAAAGCACTCACTTTGAAGAAGATGATAGACTTATTGTGTGTCTTTTCGATTGTAAATTACAGTCGAAAGAAAGAATAATACTGCGTAACACGCAATTTTTTTATTGCTTCTATTTCATTAAAAGCAAATAGTGGAGAACAAACGAGAAAAGAAAAAAAATGAAAACAGTTTCAAAACGAAGAAAAAAAAGAAAACAATTTCAAAACGAAGAAAAAACATGTCGAACTTGTTTTTTTATTCTCTATTGTCAGAATAAGAGAGTAATGAAAGGCACAACGTTTTTTTTTACGTTAAAACTGTCAATAAGTATATTAATATTATATGCATGTGATTGACTATTGTCATAATTTTATCAGAAACTCAATATTAAACGGATGAAAAAGAAAAATGACTCGTTCAGTTTTCTTTTCTTTGTGCATTTTTTCTCTATCAAATAATAAATAATAGTCAACATGTCTTTTCTGACATATTTGGAGTAGATAAGTCAGATAGTATATATATTGATAGATTATTTCAAGCAATAAAAGTTTTTTTCAACTATGTTTCTGGAATACTTTGCTTACATAGCATTATCTTTCGTTCCGTTTATAATATCTCAAACACCAGAGGTTAAAAGTCGAATAAATATGTATAATGTATATCATCAAGAATTATATGAAGGCGTTGCTCGACCATTACAATATGACTGCATATACTATGATGTGATTGATACTTTATTAAGTACACGGCAAACATACGCTTGGTCAAATCAACTTATGACATTTTGTTTTCGTCCTGACAATAGATCTTTCGAGAAATCTGCCAAAATTGTTCATTCTCATTCGCCAATAGTTCGTCATGAAACATATACGTTTCTTCAACTGAAAGAAAAGTCAATATCGAGTAGTCAATTAATGGAATGGTCAACATCAATGGATTTAATTGAAAATTATCAAGCTTATCTTGATGGAGACTTAAATATTGATTTCAACAATTCTGAACAGCAGTATATCTTCTATAATTGTACATCACTATGGTTTGGTCCTCGTTGTCAATATTCTTTTAATTCCAAGACTATACCAACGGAATATCATATATATATTGAATACACGATGGGATTTCATTATTATCCACCAATTCCTTCTTGTTATATTCATTTAGAATGTAACCGTGATTTGATGAAGGTATGTCTTGATTGGCGTGAAATTTGTGATGAACGAGAGGATTGCCGAGACGGTGAAGACGAAAGAGAATGTGTAAAATTAGAAGAAAATCTGTGTAATGAGAATGAATTTCGGTGTCATAATGGTCAATGCATACCAATCGAATTCTACCGTGATGATAGTATGAATCCAGATTGTCTGGATGGAACAGATGAGCCATTTACTATAGAAAATAATAGTCAATGCTATCAAGACGCAGCATTTCGTTGCGAAGAGACTGCATGCTACCCACAAATGTACACTTTGCAACCTTATTCGTGTGGAGACGGACAGTGCCGTCCTCTACCTCGTGATTGTCGGAGTCAACGTTACGAAAATACGGATTATCCAACACCTCCTTTTCCATGGATCGGTTTTAATCGATCCTGCTTTATTGCTATGATGTGTCTAGCACATGTATCTGACATATGCTTTTGTGAACAACTATTTGGCAAATCTTGTATGTCAATTATGCAATCGGACTGTCCATCGGATCTATTCTCTTTTTCGATAGAAACTACTTTATTTAAATCTCTAAAATATATTTATAGCAAGAAGAAATTCGATAGACAAAACAATGTGATCACACCGTCGTATGTCTGTATACAACGAGTTCATTGTCAATTGAACAACACGATTATTCTTCCTAACTTTCCCGACTATACATGTATTGATTATGACGCTGAATTTGGCAAATATTTACTGAAATATCCGGGATGGGACAATATGAATACATTGATAAGAAACTATTTTGCAGAAAAATGTTCATCTAATAAAACACAATGTGCACATTCATTGTTATATTTGTGCAGCGGATCTTCGAAATGTATCTCTATTCAACGGCTACGTGATGGTGTAGAAAATTGCCCATTAGGTGATGACGAAATAGTTCATACGTGTTCTTACAACATCAGTCGAACTGATCTATACAGTTTTAAATGTACACATGAAAACATATGCTGGTCGACATTATTACTTAATAATGGTGAACAGGAGTGTGACAATGGTGAAGATGAAATAGACTCTCGTCAACGTTACATACGAGATAATATTAGATTCAAATATATTTGCGATGGCATACTTGATATGTTGCCCATAAATATTGACGGAAAAAACATGACAGATGAAACTGATTGTGAACAATGGAATTGCAACAATACTGAAACACATTGCAATTCTGTGTGGAATTGTCCACGAGGCGAAGATGAACTGGGATGTGACGATTCCGAATTGAAATGTCCTTCATGGCATCACCGATGTCTTTCACCGAAGACCACACAATTGATCTGTTTACCAATTGAAAAGATAAACGATGGTATTATGGATTGTCTAGGTGGTTCCGACGAACGAGAACTATGTCGAAATATTATACCCCACGAATACGATATACGTTATCGTTGCTGGAATGAAATGCATTGTGTTTCAATAGAAAAAGTAATAAAATGCGAAACAAAAACGGATGATAAACTCGGCAAACTGAATTTCGGTTGCCGTCAACAAAATCTATCCTCCATTCAAAAACATCTTTGTAATTTGATAGATAAAAGAGATTATGAAAGATTTGAAATTAGTCTTGTCAACAAAATCGATCGACAATTTAATTCCAGTGAAATATCCTCAAATCATCCATCTCGTATAATCCGTCGGGATACAGAATATTTTGAACAACTATGCCATCGTGGAATTGCAGTCAATGTTGTTTCGACAAATGATACTGATATCATGTTGAAATGTATATGTCCACCAAGTACCTATGGATATCAATGCGAATATCAAAATCAACGTGTCAGTTTAACTGTACAGGCACAGAGTTCTAGTGATTGGCGAGATATGTTTACATTTATTTTCATACTTTTGACGAATGATAATGAAATTGAATCGTATGATCATCGTTACTATAGTCCTAGTACGGATTGTGCAATTAAATGGAACATCTATCTACTTTATAGTTCTCGTCCAAAAGACTCAACGAAAAATTATAGTGTTCGTATTGATGTCTATAAACGGCAGGCAACTACTGTCGAATATCGAGCCAGTTGGTATTATCGTGTTCAATTTCCTTTTCTGCCCGTCTATCGACTAGCTGTTCAAATTACAATTCCATCGCGTGCATTAGTCAGCAATCGAGTCGATTGTACATTGAATTGTCACGATCATGGATCATGTATAATAATGAATCCGAATACCAATGAAAATATTATGCGTTGCCGTTGTAATCCAGGTTGGATTGGTAGTCAATGTCAGCACAGACAAGAATTCGCAAGCAATTGTTCTTGTGCGCCAGGATCGACATGTATTAGTAGTTATCCAACATCGATCTGTGTTTGTCCACTTGATCGTGGTGGTCCTCGTTGTTATATTAAATTAGATCCATGTCAAAACTTAGGTAACTGTTTAAATGGAGGTAAATGTGTGCCAGATGATGAACGAAGAAATGCGTTATTTGTCAAAAGATGCGTATGTCCGAAAGATTTCTGGGGAGTACATTGCGAATTTCCGTTAACTAAATTAATCGTTGGATTTCATCCAGCAATGGTTCGTCCACATTTAGCTCTATTACATTTAATTCAAGATCAACAAAAATCTACACATCAACGTATAACAACATTCAAAAAGATTTTTCCCTACGAAACAACAACTATCATTCGTACAACTGTCAATGATTTTCATCTTGCATTTATCGAATTCAATTATCAATATTATTCGACTCATTTTCGAAAAGAGAATAACTACGAAATACAAATCAATACGCAATCAGAATATCGTTGTTTATCTATCGATGAATTATTCAATTCAACGTTTGCCAAGATTCATCTTTTACATCGCATTAAATATTATCAGATACCATGTCGAATAAAACCGAATCTCACATGTTTCTATGATGAGGTTCACATGTGTATATGTGATGAAACTCGATTTGCTATATGCATTTTATTCGAACATAACAAAACTCATTTGTGTCAAGGTGATTCAGGCAATTGTGAGAATGGAGGCAAATGTTTTCAAGATCATGCACAATGTCCAACGAAATCAGCTTGTCTCTGTTCGGATTGTTTCTACGGTTCGAAATGTCAATTTTCAAGTCAAGGTTTTTCACTTTCACTTGATAGTATTATTGGATATCAAATACGACCAGAAAAAGATTTTCAAACACAATTATTTGTTGTTAAATTCTGTGTTATTCTTATTAGTATTATTTTTATCATTGGTATGATTAATGGTATTCTCTCGTTACTTGTTTTCAAGAGCAGTGAAGCTCAGAAAATCGGTTGCGGCCTTTATTTATTCACAGCTTCTCTTCTCTCGATACTAACTATAATAACGTTAAGTCTTAAACTAACTTTTCTTCTCCTTACTCAAATGACATACATAACTAACATAACATTTCTGCATATTCAATGTCGAATTATCGATTATATCCTTCGAATATGTCTTAGTTTAGTTGATTGGCTAAGTGCATGCGTTGCTATTGAACGTGCATTTATCGTATTTCGAAAGACAAAATTTCATACGAAACGAAGTAAACAAATGGCTAAACGCGTTATTCTATTTCTATTCATTGCATGTGCTATTTCAAATGTGCATGAAACAATTTTTCGTCGAATCATTATCGATGATGATGAGAACGAGAATGATGCACGAATTTGGTGCGTTGTAAGCTATCCATCATCGATTCAGAAGTACAATACCATTATTCAAATCATTCATTTTTTGACACCATTTATTTGTAATATTATTTCGGCATTGATTGTTCTTCATAAAATAACTCGACAAGCCGGCAAAGAACGTATTAGAAAACAACTCAAACAACATAAACATTTAATTATATCACCTACTATCTTAGTTCTATTGGCGTCACCTCGTTTAATTATTTCATTAGTACTAGATTGCATGAAACTGGATCGTGATCCATGGATTTTCCTCGCTGGTTATTTTATTTCGTTTACACCATCGCTTCTTATCTTTATTGTTTTTATTTTACCATCAACGAGTTATCGAAATGAATGGAAAAAATTATATGACTAAAATGACACTATGTAAAACTCTAAAAGACTATACTAAAGGTTCGTCATGTTGTGCTTTTTGAGTACAATCAAGCATGACTTTTCTTCAAATGACAGAAGTTAAATATACTCTTACTTCAAAGATAAACATTAAGATTCGAGTTATTATATATCCGGTATCTTTTCAAAAATCAAACGAAATCGTTCAGATTGCTACAGATTTTGCAAATAACAAATTTCGTCAGGGTGAATACAATTTAATCACGAAGAATTGTCAACATTTCGCACGACTCTGTATCATTGAGGGTGTTGAGGGTGTTGATGTGGGGACAACTGATTTATTGTTTAACTTTGAACAAGAATAAA
>ERZ778027.3928-NODE-3928-length-13718-cov-3.905950_pt1 | contig 13718 bp, 12 predicted proteins | sample MGYA00375757_ERZ778027 | MGnify/ENA primary metagenome ERZ778027 (study PRJEB29350, sample SAMN05389817) | bioreactor metagenome | isolation source: Ammonium sulfate bioreactor | place: South Africa: University of Cape Town | collected 2014-02-18 ... | reverse complement strand
CTTCTTGATCTCGCACAGGTCGAGCTGCGAGGCCATCGACACGAAGGCCGTGTTGATGGAGTTGGTGGTCGCGTTCTGCGCGCTGCGCTGACCCTCTTCACCGCCCGAGTCGTTGAGCGGCTTGTAGGAGCCGGTCCAATCGCCCGTGCACGAGTTCTTGAACTTCGTGTAGGTGCGGACGTTCGCGTTCACGGTCTCGTTCAGCGAGTGACCCTGCTTGAGCCACTCGGCAAGCGTGAACACCTTGTACGTCGATCCGACCTGGAAGCCTCCGGAGCCGCCGTAGGCGTAGTCCGTCGCGTAGTTGATCGCGCTGAAGGAGCCGTCACCCCCTGCGGCTTCCTCCGGGTCCTGCGTGTAGTTCTTGTTCTGGGCCATGTAGAGCACACGTCCCGTGCCCGGCTGCACGCCGACGAGCACGCCGCCGAGGTCGACCTTGTAGCTCTTTGGCACATACGAATCGAGCGTCGACTCGGCGACCTGCTGCAGGTCGAGGTCGAGGGAGGTGTAGATCTTGTAGCCGCCTCGGTTGAAGTTCGCCGCGCGGGTGTCCTCGTCCTTGCCGAAGGTCGGGTCGTTGAGGATGATCTTCTGCACGTAGTCGCAGAAGTACGCCGAACCGCCCGCGGTCTGGCAACCGCGCACCGAGGGAGTGATCACCGGCTCGATCGGGGTCTTGATCGCCTCGTCGAACTGGGCCTTGGTCACCTTCTTGTACTGGTACATCTTCTGCAGGATGTAGTCGCGGCGCTCCTTGTTCTTGGCGTAGCCGTTGGCGGCGCCGTTGGTCTCGGAATCCGGGTTGTCCAGCTTGAGCGAGGTGGGCTCGTTCACGATGGCGATGAGGCTGGCCGACTGCGCGGGGGTGAGCGCCGCAGCGGTCGTGTTGAAGTAGTAGCGCGCCGCGGCCTCGATGCCGTAGACGGAGCCGCCGAAGCCGGCGATGTTGAGGTACCCGACGAGGATCTGGTCCTTCGTGTACTTCTTCTCGAGCCCGATGGCGTACTTCATCTCCTTGACCTTGCGGTCGGGGCTGACGCCGGTCGACTCGTCGACGCAGGTCTGGTACGCCTTCTTCTGCTCCGCGGTCTTGACCGGCATCGCCTCGCACTTCTGCAGCAGCACGTTCTTCACGTACTGCTGGGTGATGGACGAGCCGCCCTGCACGCCGCCGCCGGAAACGGTCGACAGCACACCGCGCATGGTGCCCTGGATGTCGACGCCGCCGTGGCTGTAGAAGCGGGGGTCCTCACCGGCGATCGCCGCATCCTTGGCGGCCTGGGAGATCTGGCCGAAGGTCACGGGGAGGCGGTTCTGGGAGTAGAAGGTCGCGAGAGCGCGGTCGGAGCCGTCGGCGTTCTTCGCGTAGATGGTGGTCGGCTGGGCGAGGGTGCCGATCTCGAGGTACTCGGGAAGGCCCTCGAACACGCCGATGCCGTTGTTGGCGGCCATGCCGGTCACGGCGATCGCCGGCGTGACAGCGGCAGTGACCAAGAGCCCCGCGACGGCGCTCATCCCGAGGAATCCCCCGAGTGCGCCGAGCATAACTCTAGCCCGTGGTTTTTTCGCAGACATAGGATCAGAGTAGGTGATCAACCTGATAAACGCCCCGAACGCAAGGAGCACGATGCCGCGCTGGGAATACCTCACGACGCCCCTGATGATCCACAACACCGCCGCGATCCTCAACAACTGGGGTTCGGAGGGGTGGGAGCTGGTCCAGGTGGTGACCGGTCCGGAGGGCGGTCTGGTGGCCTACCTCAAGCGCCCCGTGACCGACGGGGCGGACGCCTGATGGCCGCCGTCGAGGCGCGCCTGGCCGAACTCGGGATCGACCTCCCGAGCGTCGTGCCGCCCGTCGCCGCGTACACGCCCGCCGTCGTCGACGGCAACCACGTCTACACCTCCGGCCAGCTGCCGATGGTCTCGGGTGCGCTGCCCGCGACCGGCAAGGTCGGCGAGGGGCACGGCCTGATCCCGGCCGCGGACGCCAAGGAGTACGCCCGCACGAGCGCCCTCAACGCCCTCGCCGCGGTCAAGAGCGTTCTCGGCTCGCTCGACCGGGTCACCCGCATCGTCAAGGTCGTCGGCTTCGTCGCCTCCGACCCGGCGTTCACCGGTCAGCCCGGCGTCATCAACGGCGCCTCCGAGGTGCTCGGCGAGATCTTCGGCGAGGCCGGTGTCCACGCCCGGTCCGCGGTCGGCGTCGCGGTGCTCCCGCTCGACTCGCCCGTCGAGGTCGAGATCGTCGTCGCGTTCGAGTAGAGCTCCCGGAACGCGAGAAGGGGCGGTGCCGCGCGGCACCGCCCCTTCGTCGTCTCCCCGGTTAGGAGAGCTTGCTCTGGATGGAGCTCATCACCGCGGTGTCGGCGAGCGTCGTCGTGTCGCCGACCTCGCGACCCTCGGCGACGTCCTTCAGGAGGCGGCGCATGATCTTGCCGGAGCGCGTCTTGGGCAGTTCGGTGACGACGAAGATGTCGCGCGGGCGGGCGATCGCCCCGATCTGCTCGGCCACGTGCTTGCGCAGCTCGGCCGCCACGTCGATCGACTGGGCGGTCTCGAGCTGGTTCTCCTTGATGATGACGAAGGCGACGACGGCCTGACCGGTCGTCTCGTCCTCCGCACCGACCACGGCAGCCTCCGCCGTCAGAGGATGGGCGACGAGCGCCGACTCGATCTCCGCGGTCGAGAGGCGGTGACCCGAGACGTTCATCACGTCGTCGACGCGGCCCAAGAGCCAGATCTCGCCGTCCTTGTCGTAGCGGGCCCCGTCGCCGGCGAAGTACTTGTCGCCGAACTTCGACCAGTAGGTCTCCACGAAGCGGTCCGGGTCGCCCCAGATGCCGCGCAGCATGCTCGGCCACGGCTCGGTGATCACGAGGAGGCCGCCCTCGTCCTTGCCGACGGGCACGCCGGTCTCGTCGAGGATGTCGATGGAGATTCCGGGCAGCGGCACCTGGGCACTGCCGGGCTTCAGCGTCGTCACCCCTGGCAGGGCGGAGACCATGATGGCGCCGGTCTCGGTCTGCCACCAGGTGTCCACGATCGGGGTGTCGCCGCCGCCGATCACGCCGCGGTACCACATCCACGCCTCGGGGTTGATGGGCTCGCCCACCGAGCCGAGCACGCGGAGGCTCGAGAGGTCGAAGCGCTGCGGGTGCTGGCGCCCGAGCTTCATGAACGAACGGATGGCGGTCGGAGCGGTGTAGAAGATCGAGACCTTGTACTTCTCGATGATCTCCCACCAGCGGCCGGGATGGGGGGTCTCCGGGGTGCCCTCGTACAGCACCTGGGTGGCGCCGTTGGCGAGAGGCCCGTAGACGACGTAGCTGTGGCCGGTGATCCAGCCGACATCCGCGGAGCACCAGTACACGTCGCTCTCGGCGTGCAGGTCGAAGACGTTCTTGTGGGTGAACGAGGCCTGCGTCAGGTAGCCGCCGGAGGTGTGGAGGATGCCCTTCGGCTTGCCGGTGGTGCCCGACGTGTACAGGATGAACAGCGGCTGCTCGGCGGGGAAGGCCTTGGCCACGTGATCCGCGTCGACCTGGGCGATCTCGTCGTGCCACCAGAGGTCGCGACCGTTCGTCCACGCCACGTCGTTGCCGCCGCGCTTGACGACGAGGACGTGCTCGACGGTGCTCTCCGCACCGGTGAGGGCGGCATCCACCGCGTCCTTCAGCGGGAAGACGCGGCCCTTGCGCCAGCCGCCGTCGGCGGTGATCACGAGCTTCGCCTCGGCGTCGTCGATGCGCGAGCGCAGGCTCTCGGCGCTGAAACCGCCGAAGACGACGGAGTGCACCGCGCCGATGCGCGCCACGGCGAGCATGGCGATGACGGCCTCGGGGATCATCGGCAGGTAGATGGCGACGCGGTCGCCCGCCTGGATGCCGAGGCTCGTCAGCAGGTTGGCGGCCTTCTTCACCTCGGCGGTGAGCTCGGCGTAGGTCAGCGAGACGGAGTCGCCCGGCTCGCCCTCCCAGTGGATCGCGACGCGGTCGCCGTTGCCGGCCAGCACGTGACGGTCCAGGCAGTTGTACGCGACGTTGAGCTCGCCGTCGTCGAACCACTTCGCGAACGGAGGGTTGGTCCAGTCCAGCGTGCGGGTGAACGGCTTGTGCCAGTGGAGGAGCTCACGGGACTGGTCGGCCCAGAACCCGAGCCGGTCCTCGGAGGCGCGTTCGTAGAGATCGGCTGTCGCCACGGCGTTCGCGGCGAACTCCTCGCTCGGCGAGAACCGTCGGGCTTCATGCAGCAGGTTGTCGATTGTGTTGCTCATGGGGAGGCTGTTCGCTCCTTTGCGATGCTGATTGTTCTGTCGTGGCGCGACAATGCCTGACTCTACAACCTCGCGAAGACCTCCCTCACGGAGACTTGCGTTTGCATTGATTCTGCGTAAACTTGGACCCGGCCGAATGTAAATTCGTGCGTGCGGCGCAAACGATTCCCCCCAATCCTGCGCCGCAGTGGCCGCACCTGTTCCCCCCAATAGGTGCGGCCCCCCTTTTTTAACGCTCTGTTACGCCGCTCGCCCCCGCTGCTGTGGGAAACCGGCTTCTCCACAGATCGGCCGGACTGCCGTCTCCACCGGCGAAACCTCGGCTTGGCTCGGGGGATGTTCACCGAATCACGAGCACATCCGTCGGACGCGCCCGGCCTGTGGGAGACCTTCGGCGTCCTGACGCCGTACCTCCAGCGTCCCGGCATCACCGACCTGTTCATCACCGCGACGGGCGAGTTGTGGTGCGACGGAGGTCCGGGCGGCCTCCAACGCATCGACGACTGGCACGCGGACGAACCGGACGTGCGCCGCCTCGCGGTGCAGCTGATCGCGCGGGGCGGTCGGCACATCGACGAGGCGACGCCGTTCGTCGACGTCCGTCTGCGCGGCGGGGTGCGGGTGCACGCGGTGCTGCCGCCGGTGTCGACCGGCGGCACGCTGCTGTCCATCCGCATCCCGAGCGCCGACGTCATGACGCTGCACGAGCTGGCGGCGGCGGGCTCGCTCAGCCCGCCGCAGCGCGCACTCCTCGAGCGGGCCGTGGCCGCCCGCACCAATCTGCTCGTGACCGGCGCGGGCGGTGCAGGCAAGACAACGCTGCTGGCTGCCGTGCTCGCGCATGCGCCGCCGACGGAGCGGATCGTGGTCATCGAGGACGTCGCGGAGCTCCGCATCCCGCACCCGCACGTCGTCGGACTCCAGTCGCGGCAGCCGAACCTGGAGGGCGCGGGAGGGGTGGATCTGCGCCGCCTGGTGCGGGAGGCGCTCCGGATGCGCCCGGACCGCCTGGTCCTCGGGGAGTGCCGCGGCGACGAGGTGCGCGATCTGCTGGCCGCGCTCAACACCGGGCACGACGGCGGGGCGGGCACGCTGCACGCGAACTCGCTCCTCGACGTCCCGGCTCGCCTCGAAGCGCTCGGGGCGCTCGCCGGGCTGGGCGAGCGCGCGTTGGCACGCCAGGCGGTGAGTGCGATCGGGCTCGTCGTCCATGTCGAACGCAGCGGGACGAGGCGGCGCGTCGCCGGCTTCGGCCGGCTGGTGACCGGCGAGGACGGCCGGCTCGGCATCCGGCCGCTGCCCGCCGGAGCAGACGATGCCGACCGGGGAGGCGGGGGATGAGCGTGGCGCGGGATGGCGAGGAGGAGGCGGATCGGATCGCGTCCGCCGCCGAGGCGCTGGCCGTGCTGCTCGACGCCGGCATCGCACCTCCCTCGGCCTGGCGGCACGTCGGACGGGCGAGCCCGCACCCGCTCATCCGGCGGGTGGTGGCGCTGGTCGAGGCGGGGGCGCCCGTCGAGGACGCGCTCGCGAGGGAGGCGGGCGGCTCCGGACGCGACGACGGCGTGTCCGCGCTCGCCGCCGCGTGGATCGTCGCGGTCGCCGCGGGATCGCCGCTGAGCCCGGCGCTCCGGGGCGCCGCCGCGGCACTGCGCGACCGGGCCGAGGTGGCGCGGGAGGTGGAGGTCGCCCTCAGCGGGCCGCGCTCGACGGCGCGGCTGGTGGGCTGGCTGCCCCTGGTCGGCATCGGGTTCTCGCTCCTGCTCGGCGTCGACGTGCTGGGCGTCCTGACCGGCACTCCCGTCGGGGTCGGTCTGCTCGGGGTCGGAGCGATGCTGGCGGTCGCCGGGCGGCTGTGGACGGCGGCCCTCGTCCGGCGCGCCACGCCCCGGGGCGGGATTCCCGGGCTGGAGGAGGAGCTCATCGTGATCGGGGTCGGTTCGGGGCTCTCGATCGAGCGGGCCCGCCGGCTGGTCGCCGAGGCGAGCGACAGGCTGGGGCTCGACACGGCCGACGGCGCCGCCGTGGACGAGGCGCTGGAGCTGGCCGAACGCGCCGGAGCGCCGGCGGCCGAGCTGCTCACGTCGGCAGCGCAGCAACGCCGCCGCTCAGCGCGAGCGTCGGGGCGCCGAGCCGCCGCCGACCTCGGGGTGCGGCTCCTCCTCCCGCTGGCGCTCTGCGTGCTGCCGTCCTTCCTCCTTCTGGGAGTCGCCCCGATGGTGCTCGGTCTCATCTCATCCACCGTCGAGGGCTTCTGACATGTTCTCCACCGATCCATGATCTCCGGCCCGTCGCGTCGGCGCTCGCCGAAGGATGGAAGCACGCACCGCATCGAACGAAGCGGGCGTTCGAACAGAGGGGGAACGATCGACATGGACGGATGGGGACGAAGGCGACTGCGAGAGGCGCTGCACGATGAGAAGGGAGCAGCGACGGCGGAGTACGCGATCATCACGGTGGCCGCGGTGGGCATCGCCGGACTCCTGGCGCTCGTGCTCCGCAGCGACGAGGTCCGCGGCCTGCTCACGGAGCTGGTGCATCGTGCTCTCACCGTCGCCGGCTGAGGGCGAACGCGGCAGCGTGACGGCGGAGTTCGCCGCCGCCCTCCCCGCTGCGCTCGTCTGCCTGGCGGTCGGCATCGGCGCGGTGCAGGCGGGCGGCCAGCAGCTCCGGCTGATCGGTGCGGGCGCGGGCGATGCGAGGCTGCTGGGGCGTGGGGATGCCGCCCGCGGCATGGGCGCGCATTCGGTGCCGGGGCTCGAACGAGCGATCGCGCGGGAGCAGGGGATGGTGTGCGTGACCCTGTCAGCACCGAGCACGGTGCTGGGCCTCGGCGCGGCGGGACTCCGGATCGGCGGCCGCGCCTGCGCGCTGGACGAATCCGCGAACGCTCCGAACGGTCAGGACGGGGGAGCGGGATGACGGCGAAACGGGCCTTAGAGGGCCGAGGGAGCCGAGAGGACCGAGAGAGTGGAGTGGACCGAGAGAGTGGAGAGAAGGGCGGGGCGAGCGTGCTGGTGCTCGCGATCGTGGGGGCGCTCACGGCGGTGCTCGTGGCGACCCTCGCTGTGGGCGGCGTCTCTGTCGCCCACCGGCGAGCGGCCGTCGCCGCTGACTTGGCCGCGCTCGCCGCGGCGGACGCCGCGGTCGGTCGGGTCGGCGGCGAGCCGTGTGCGGTCGGCGCGCAGGTGGCGGCGGCGAACGGGGCGGACCTCGACCAGTGCGCGGTGGAGGATGTCCAGGTGCTCGTCGGCGTGGGCGTCGCCCTGCCCGGAGGGGCGCGCGTCGCCGGCCGGGCTCGTGCCGGACCGGCGGGGGCGGATCAGTCGAACAGGGTCTCGCGGTAGCGGTAGCCCACCGCGCTCGGCCGGTCGGCGTTCGCGTCGGACGATGCGTACTCGGTGTCCGTCCCGGACACCCGGATATAGAGGTAGCGCTTTCCGCCGCCGGAGGCGGTGATCTCCAGGCGGGGGCGCGGGTCGCCGGAGGGGAGGAACTCGGTGGTGATCGTCTTGCCCTCGAGAGGGCCGTCCGTCAGCTTGGCGGTGTACGTCGTCAGTGATGTCGTTGCCATGCCTCCATTGTCCTCAGCCCACCCTCCGCCGCAAGAGATCATCGGGTCGAGGTGCCTGCGCCCACGGCGAACGGGGCACGTCGGATTAGGCACACCGTCGGGCAAGGTGTGTATGGTTTGCCTGTTGGGCCGTCCGGCCCACGCTCGTCCGGCTTTGCGCCGAGGACCGGGCTCCGCGGGCAAATCGCGGGAGCGTGCTACCGACATCGGTCGGGGCGACATCGTCGTACATATAAGAGGAGTCAGGTGCCTGACACGAAGAAACTCGTCATCGTCGAGTCTCCGAACAAGGTGAAGTCGATCGCCCAGTATCTGGGCGACGGATACGAGGTGATGGCCTCCGTCGGTCACATCCGCGACCTGATCGAGCCCAAGAACCTGCCGCCGGAGCTCAAGAAGGGGTCGCTCGGGAAGTTCTCGGTCGACGTCGAGAAGGACTTCGAGCCGTACTACGTGGTCTCCGACCAGAAGAAGAAGACCGTCGCCGACCTCAAGCGCGCGCTCAAGAACGCGGACGAGCTCCTGCTCGCCACTGATGAGGACCGCGAAGGAGAGGCCATCGCCTGGCACCTCATCGAGGTGCTCAAGCCGAAGGTCCCCGTCAAGCGGATGGTCTTCCACGAGATCACGCGCGAAGCCATCGAGAAGGCGCGCGACAACACCCGCGAGATCGACACCGCCCTCGTCGACGCCCAGGAGACCCGCCGCATCCTCGACCGCCTCTACGGCTACGAGGTGTCGCCGGTGCTCTGGCGCAAGGTCGGCCCCGGCCTGTCCGCCGGCCGCGTCCAGTCCGCCGCCACCCGCCTCGTCGTCGACCGCGAGCGCGAGCGTCTCGCGTTCGTGCCCGCTTCGTACTGGGGTCTGACCGCCCAGCTCGCTCCGGAGGACGCCACTTCCTTCCAGGCCCGCCTGGCCCGCGTCGACGGATCCCGGGTGGCGACCGGACGCGACTTCGACGACCACGGCCGTCTCACCTCCGACGCCCGCACGCTCGACGAGGACGCCGCGCAGGCGCTCGCCGCGGCCATCCGCCGGCCGAGCACGGTCGTGGCCGTCTCGAAGGTCGACTCCAAGCCGTACTCGCGCCGGCCGGCCGCGCCGTTCACGACCTCGACGATGCAGCAGGAGGCCGCCCGCAAGCTCCGCTTCTCGGCCCGCCAGACGATGAGCGTCGCGCAGACGCTCTACGAGAACGGCTACATCACCTACATGCGCACCGACTCGGCGTCGCTGTCGCAGCAGGCGACGACGGCCGCGCGCAACCAGGCGGCGAAGCTCTACGGACCGGAGACGGTGCCGGACAAGCCGCGCACCTACGCGTCGAAGAGCAAGAACGCGCAGGAGGCCCACGAGGCCATCCGCCCGTCCGGCGAGGTGTTCCGCACCCCCGCCGAGCTCGAGAAGGTGCTGCGGGGCAACGAGTTCCGCCTCTACGACCTCATCTGGAAGCGCACCGTCGCCTCGCAGATGGCCGACGCCAAGGGGCCGACGGCCTCGGTGACCGTCGAGGCGACGATCACCGAGGGGACGCTCGACGGAACCGTCGCCGAGTTCACCGCCAGCGGCACCGTGATCACCTTCCGAGGCTTCCTCAACGCGTACGAGGAGAGCAAGGACGAGGAGCGCAACTCCTCCGACGCCGCAGAGGCGAAGCTCCCGCCGCTCGAACCGAAGCAGGTGCTCGCTGTCGCCGAGGTCGAGGCCGACGGACACGAGACCACGCCGCCCCCGCGCTACACGGAGGCGAGCCTGGTGAAGACGCTGGAGGAGCTCGGCATCGGCCGGCCGTCCACGTTCGCCAGCATCATCTCGACCATCATCGACCGCGGCTACGTCACGCAGCGCGGCCAGGCGCTCGTGCCCAGCTGGGTCGCCTTCTCGGTGGTCCGGCTGCTGGAGGAGTACTTCGGCGACCTGGTGCAGTACGACTTCACCGCCGAGATGGAGGACGACCTCGACCGGATCGCCGACGGCGCCGCCGAGCGGGTCGACTGGCTGAACAGCTTCTACTTCGGCAGCGACAAGCACAAGGGCCTGCGCCGGGTGATCGACAACCTCGGCGAGATCGACGCGCGCAGCATCAACTCGATCGCCATCGACGACGGCGTGACCCTGCGCATCGGCAAGTACGGGCCCTACCTGGAGGTGGCCGAGGCGGACGCCGCCGAGGACGCCACTCCGCGACGCGTGAACCTCCCGCCGGAGCTCGCACCGGACGAGCTGACCCCGGCCAAGGCGCACGAGCTGATCGACGCACCGGTGCAGACCGACCGCGTGCTCGGCTCCAACCCCGAGACCGGCAAGATCGTGCTCGCGAAGGACGGCCGGTTCGGCCCGTACGTGACCGAGGCGGACCCCGAAGAGGACCCGCAGGCCGACGCGAAGACCGGCGAGGTCGTCGAGAAGAAGAAGCCGGCGAAGAAGGCTTCGGCTCCCAAGCCGCGCACGGCCTCCCTCTTCAAGTCGATGGACATCGCGACCCTCGACCTCGAGACGGCCCTCAAGCTGCTCGACCTCCCGCGGGTGGTCGGGACGGACCCCGACAGCGGCGACGAGATCCAGGCGGCCAACGGCCGCTACGGCCCGTACCTCAAGAAGGGCACGGACACCCGCTCGCTCACCAGCGAGGACGACATCTTCACGATCGACCTCGCCGGCGCGCAGGAGCTCTTCGCGCAGCCCAAGTACGGCAACCGGCGGGCGTCCAGCGCGCTCAAGGAGTTCGACGCCGACCCGGTCAGCGGCAAGCCGATCAGGATCAAGGACGGCCGGTTCGGCGCCTACGTCACCGACGGCGAGACCAACGCGACCATCCCGCGCGGCGAGACCGTGGACGAGGTCGACTTCGACCGGGCGGTGCAGCTGCTGGCGGACAAGCGGGCGAAGGGCCCCGCGAAGAAGCCGGCGGCGAAGCGCACGTCCACGCGATCGACGGCCGCCAAGTCGACGGCCGCGAAGACGACCGCGGCCAAGACCACGCCGGCCAAGAAGGCCACCACCGCGGCCAAGAAGACCACCACGGCGGCCAAGAAGACCACCGCGGCGAAGCCGGCGGCCGAGTGAGCGGGCTCTTCATCACGCTCGAGGGCGGGGACGGGGTCGGCAAGTCCACGCAGGCCGCGCTCCTGACCGAGTGGCTCGAATCGCAGGGGCGCACGGTCGTGCGCACTCGTGAGCCCGGCGGCACGGACGCCGGGGTCGAGATCCGCGAGATCGTGCTCCACCATCGCGGTGACATCGCTCCGCGCGCCGAGGCACTGCTGTACGCGGCAGACCGCGCGCATCACGTGGCGACCCTGGTCCGTCCAGCCCTCGAGCGGGGCGAGGTGGTCGTCCAGGACCGCTACATCGACTCTTCCGTCGCGTACCAGGGCGCGGGCCGCGTCCTCGGCGGCGACGAGGTGCGCGATCTCTCGCTCTGGGCCACCGAGGGCCTGCTGCCGGACCTCACCATCCTGCTCGACCTCGACGAGACGGCCGCCCGCGCCAGACTCGACACGTCCCGCACCCGGTACGACCGGCTGGAGGCGGAGCGTTCCGAGTTCCACGCCCGCGTGCGGGCGGCGTTCCTCGAGCTCGCGGCGGGGGAGCCGGAGCGCTTCCTCGTGGTGGACGCGTCGCGCCCGATCGACGAGATCGCGGCCGACATCCGCCAGCGCCTCGATGGCCGGGTCTGACCGGGCCGGTGTCCGCCGTGGACGCTAGCCTGGAACGCATGGCGGTATGGGATGACCTGACGGGGCAGGACGACGCCATCGCCGTCGTCCGCGCCGCCGCCGAGGGCGCCGACGCCCGCAGCATGACCCACTCCTGGCTCATTACCGGGCCGCCCGGATCGGGGCGCTCCAACCTGGCGTACGCGTTCGCCACCGCCCTGCTCAGCCCGGGCACGCCGGACGGCGACCTCGCGGCCCGCCGTCAGGTGGAGGCGCGGACGCACCCCGACCTCGCGGTGCTCAGCACCGAACGCGTCATCATCTCCATCGACGAGGTGCGCACCCTGGTGTCGAGCTCCCAGTTCGCGCCGTCCGTCGGCCGGTACCGGGTGATGGTCATCGAGGACGCCGACCGCATGAGCGAGCGCACCTCCAACGTCCTGCTGAAGGCGCTGGAGGAGCCGCCCGAGCGGACGGTCTGGATCCTGTGCGCCCCCAGCGACGCGGATCTGCTTCCGACGATCCGCTCGCGCGTCCGGACCGTGCGGTTGAAGGTGCCCAGTGTGGCCGACGTCGCTGCGCTCATCGAGCGCCGCGACGGGGTGGATGCCGCGACGGCCGAGCGCGCGGCGCGGCACGCCCAGAGCCACATCGGCATGGCGCCCCGCCTCGCGACGAACGAGGAGGCTCGCCGCCGCCGCTCCGAGACCCTCACGCTGGCCCTCGGCATCCGCTCCGTCTCCGGCGCCGTCCTCGCCGCCGCCTCCCTGCTCGAGATCGCCGGCGCCGACGCGAAGGCGATCACCGAGGAGCGGGACGCGGAGGAGCGCGAGCATGCGCTGCGTTCGCTCGGCATCGAGCCGGGCGGCGCCATCCCGCCCGCTCTGCGCGGGCAGCTGCGGCAGCTCGAGGAGGACCAGAAGCGCCGCGCGACCCGGAGCCTCCGCGACGGGATCGACCGGATCCTCACCGACCTGCTGTCCCTGTACCGCGACGTGATGATGCTCCAGCTCGGCAGCGGCAGCGAACTCGTGAACGCCGAGCTGCTGGGACGCCTGTCGGCTCTCAGCACCCACACGACTCCGGCCGCTACGCTCGCCGCGATGGACGCGATCGCGACCGCCCGTGAGCGGATCGACGGCAACGTCGCACCCGCCCTGGCCCTGGAGGCCATGCTCATCACCATCCTTCGCGGCGCCGCCGCGCGAAAGGGGACCGACCTGTGACCACCCGTTCGGCCCGTCCCGGCGCCCGGCGCCGCTCCCTGTGTCTGGCCTCCGTCGCCATCGCCGCGGTCGCGGCGCTCACCCTCTCCGGATGCGTGACCTGGTTCATCCCGCCGAAGACGGCCGCGACCTCCACGCCGGTGCAGGAGAACGTCTCGGCGGCCCTCAAGCCGTTCTACGACCAGGTGCTGACGTGGAGCGACTGCTCCGGCGGCATGCAGTGCACCACGGCCAAGGCGCCGCTGAAGTGGGACGACCCGTCGGCGGGCGGGATCGAGCTCGCCCTCATCCGGCAGAAGGCGAAGGGCACCAAGCAGGGCTCTCTGCTGGTCAACCCGGGCGGCCCTGGCGCCTCCGGCAACGACTTCGTGAAGGACAGCGTCGGCTACGCGACCGACAGCACCCTGCAGGACCACTTCGACGTCGTCGGCTTCGACCCCCGCGGCGTCGGGCGCTCCACGGCGGTGACGTGCTACGACGCGAAGCAGATGGACGGCTACCTCTACGACATCACGCCCGGCGTGCGCGGATCGGACGAGTGGATCGCGGCCAATACCGCGTCCTCGACGGACTTCGGCGCCGCGTGCGCCAAGAACACCGGATCGCTCCTCGACGAGGTCGACACCGTGAGCGCGGCCCGCGACCTCGACCTCCTCCGCGCCGTCCTCGGCGACACGAAGCTCAACTACCTCGGCTACTCCTACGGCACCTATCTCGGCGCGGTCTACGCCGACCTCTACCCGGGCAAGACCGGCCGGCTGGTGCTCGACGGCGCCCTCGACCCCGCGGCCAGCAACTTCGACGTGACGAAGGTGCAGGCGCAGGGCTTCGAGAGCGCCCTGCGGGCGTACCTCGCGGACTGCGTCACCCAGAAGGACTGCCCCTTCAACGGCACCGTGGACGACGGGATGAAGACCATCTCCGCCCTCCTGGCGTCCGTCGAGAAGAGCCCCATCCGCAACTCGGACGGCCGCGAGCTCGGC
>ERZ778027.3921-NODE-3921-length-13735-cov-12.054678_pt1 | contig 13735 bp, 11 predicted proteins | sample MGYA00375757_ERZ778027 | MGnify/ENA primary metagenome ERZ778027 (study PRJEB29350, sample SAMN05389817) | bioreactor metagenome | isolation source: Ammonium sulfate bioreactor | place: South Africa: University of Cape Town | collected 2014-02-18 ... | reverse complement strand
GTCGAGCAGAAGATGAATTTGACCAGTAATATATTAAACAACAATAAGAATTGACATACAAAGTATAAACAGTAGTTCACCGGCATAAATTGAAATCATGTTTTGTTCTAGTAATGAGATTAATATTTTCGTAATCGAACGACATTGTTTGAATGCTAGGCAGTTCAAAGTGCAATGTTCTTGCAAATCTTAAGTGCTTTTAGATTGTCAGTTCAGTTCTGTAATAGAAATTAAAATATTAAAAATAAATGTTATCTACTTTCGAAGGCAATACTCTTAAGTAAAACAAAATTAATTAAAAGTCTGATAACAAGATTTGCCGGCGATGAAATTAGGTTAAGCTAAAGCTTTTGATAAGATTAACAAAATCCATATTTCATTATATTCTAATCTAAAAAAATAAGTAAAAGCGCAATTTATCAAACTAAGAACAAATATTGTTCTAGATTCTTCGTATGACCCTTCATTATTAAAGTAAACGAGAAATTAAACGGCGAAGAGATCAATAATATAAATATGAAATTTTCTTTTATTGTGTTTGTGTGAATAAAGGAAATAGTGGGTATATCCAACTAAATAATTTCTTTCATATTAAATCTGGGTTCGTATTAACGAATTAAATCTGTCTGTTGCAAAGAAAGAATTGCATTAATCATAGGTTTTAAGTGATCGAATCGAAATATAAAAAAAACAGAAAGAAAAAGAAATGACAAAATAGATGAAAGTGGATTTACATGCGAATGTTTCTTTTGCTCTTTAACAGTTTAAACGTTTTATGCTTCGTTACCGTCGGCATCGAAAATCTTCACTCACCATCGGATTTATTTTAGTTATTTTAACGATCATAATATGGATTTTTTCATTATCAGATGTACTTTTTCGTTTTAATATTCAACAAAATTATTTATCCGGACGTCCACATATTGATCAACGTCGATTTAGAAGTTCATCAGTTGATTCATTAATCGAAGAAATCAAAACGAACATTCGAAATATCGAACTTGCTTGGTTATTTGAGAATTGTTTTTCGAATACACTCGATAGAAATGTTGATTTCAATATTCAATCTAACAACAACAACAACAGATCTGACACATTCGTTTTTCTCGATGATATCGATGCGATATCATTACGTGATTCAAGTGTACAAATGCATCCGTATTTACCTTTAATAAAAACAGATCCCAAGTTAAAACAATTAGTTGAAGGTGTTCTTTTACGACAAATTCAATGTGTTCAACGTGATCCATATGCAAATGCTTTTTATAAAGAATCAAATCGAGCTAGTGAATGGTTAGATATTGATCAGACTGAGATGTTAGATGGTATTCATGAAAGAAAATGGGAATTAGATTCACTTTGTTATGTGTTGAGATTGATGTACTCGTATTGGATTGAAATTAATCGAGATTTAACATTTTTTCTTGAGAATGAAAATGAATTCAAACGAACGATTAAAATTATTCTGCAAACTTTCAAAGAACAAACACGATTTCAAGGTCCAGGTAGGATAAATAAGTAGCACATTGAATCAATCTCAATGAGATTATTCTAGGAAATTATACATTTCAAAGAGAAGGTCAACCGCCAGATCCTCGTGGCGGTCGAGCTAAACCCATTGGTTTAATTCATTCTTTTTTTCGTCCGAATGATCATCCACAAGCATATCCTTATCTAATTCCATCTCAATTCTTCGTTTATCAATCATTGAAAAATCTATTTCTACTTACAAAAAGTTTAAATTGGACTGATCAATTTCTTGCTGATATTTCATTACTAAAATCATATTTAAGTCGAATTCTATTCGATAAAAAAAACACAATGATTACACATAATGCTGGTGATCAGTATGGTTCGATTTACGCGTATGAAATCAATGGAATGGGAAATCAACAAATAATGGACGATGCTAGTATACCATCGTTACTTTCGTTACCATATTTATGTTCCGATGAGATTTCGATCGATGATAAAATCTATCAGAATACTCGAAAATTTATTCTCAGTAAAAATAATCCTTGGTTTTTTTCTGGATCAATTCTCGAAGGTATTGGCGGACCATCTGTTGGGAAACAAATGGTCTGTCCGTTGGCGATTATCATGCGTGGTTTGACAACAAATGATGACAGAGAAATTTGTTTTGTTTTACAAATGTTACAGCAATCTCATTCTCGAATAGGTTTTATGCAAGAATCCGTTTTTGTAAATAGTTCATCGCGATTTACTCGAGCGAGATTTTCGTGGGCGAATAGTTTATTCAGTGAATTGATTTGGAAATTGTATCGAGAAAAACGATATCTTTTACATGAACGATGTCGTTCGAGATAAAATTCTAGAAAATAAAATCTTACATTTGAATACAAAGGTGAATCAAACAAGTCGATAGTTCGTCAAATGATAGATAAGAAGTTTAGTTCGTTTTTTTTCATGTCGTGGTGGTAGTAATAATCTTTCATTTAATTTGTCATGAAAATGCAGAGAGTCTTTGTTTTACTTTTTATTATCTCTCAAATAAATTCACTACCCATTGAAATCAAATTCAATTCAAATGATACAAATAAAATTCTCCCGTTTTTTCTTCAACAAGTTCATTTAGTAAATTCAACTCATTCGCCTAGTTTATCTGGTCAACAATTGAATCAAGCCTATTTAGACCTTCTACCCGTCGATCGTCTACTCTACACGTATTATGTCAATGCTAATATCAGTGTCGAAGGTATTGAACCATTAGGCGGATGGGAATCTCCGACATCTGATATTCGTGGTGTATTTCTTGCGTTTTATTTACAAGCATCGGCTAAAGCTTATCTTGCATATAATAACACTTATCAGCTCGCGAAAGCACAGTATTTAGTTGAACAACTTGATCGTGTTCAAAAGATTTTAAATGAATCAGGTTTTCTTGCTGCATGGCCGTCTGAACATCTACGTAAATTAGAACGTTTAGAACATGTTTGGGCACCGATTTACTGTTATGAAAAACTTCTTCGAGGTCTGTCCGATATGTATACTCTAACGGGTTTAACATTGGCTGGTCGAATGATGAATGATATGCTCGAATATCTGTACACATGGATGATTGATTGTGCGAGAACGTATTCAATATCTCATTGGCAAGCAATGATTTTTAGTACACTTGATTATGAATATGGTGGCATAAGTGATTTTCTTTATGAACAATATGGTTTGACGCAGGATGAACGGTTCTTTTGGATGGCGAAACAATTTGATGATGGACAATTTTTAGGTGCACTTGCGTTGAATATGGACTTTTTAACGGGTGTACATGCGAATTCACATGTACCACCAGTTATTGGAAGTGGCCGACGTTATACAATAACAGGTGAAGAACAATATCGATTGATTTTAGAGAATTTCTATTCAATTGTTTGGAATAATCATACGTATTCAACAGGTGGATCGAATGGTGGTAATGGTTCGGTTGGTTTCTATCAACAAGAACGATATAGTGATGCAAATCTTCTATCACAAACATTGTGGAATAATAATCAAGAATTTTGTGTTCAATATAATATGTTGAAATTAATTCGTATGCTTATTCAATGGACTGGTCAAGTCGAATATGTTGATGCGTACGAACGAATATTTGTCAATAGTATTTGGGGTACACAAGATCCAACTGAACCTGGTCATATGCTATATAGTTATCCATTGGGTGAAGGTGTCAGTAAACCGACATCAGTCGGCGGTGGATCAGTTGGTTATGGATCACAATTCGATAGTTTTTGGTGTTGTTATACAACAGCTATTGATCAATGGACAAAAATGAGTGATTCGATTTATTTCTATTTAAATCAAGATCGTTCGTCATCGGTTTATATTAATTTATTTGTTTCATCTCAATTAAATTGGTCGGCAAACAACGTTTCTATTCGACAATTAACTTCTTTTCCACGAGAAACAACGAGTAGATTCATCATTGAAACCGATCAAATTGAAATTCATCTCGATATTTACATTCGAGTACCATCTTGGATTGTTTCGAATCAAACTTGGATTGAAATCAATCATATTCGACAGGATATTCAATTTATATCTTCATCCTACGTTCATCTTCCAAAAACAACATGGAAATCGAACGATCAGATTGTTTATAATTTTGGAATGGATTTACATATGAAATCAATCAATGATAATTCGAAATTGGTTTCAATTTTGTATGGACCTATTGTTCTAGGTGGTTTGATTAATCAAGCTAAATTATTATCAAATAATATCCGATCAATTCGAAAAATAAATCAAACGTTAGATAAACCATTGCTTTTTGAAACAATTACTCGAGATGGAACTACCTTTCAATTTGTACCATTGTATGAGATTATTAATCAAACCTATACTGTATATTTTCCGATTGAATAAAAGTCGAAAAGAATTTCAATAATAACCTATTTAGTTTATATTTCAATCTTTTTATTTTACAATGTGTTTTTAAGAGAATCTATTAATATTTTTGTAAATATTGAAGATAAATAAATGTCATTCTTCTGAAATATCAAAAGTCAACTTGGAAATACACTATCAAACCGAAAATTGATATCACTATTATTCATAAGAATGCTTTTTGTGTACAAAGTCCAAACTAAGATGTTGTTATCTCACCTTATTTATTTGTGCATCGCAACCAACGGTAAGATGCATGCTTGTTTCAAAAGTTCTAGATAATAAAGATGTTTATTTACCTTGATGATTCAAAAGTAAAGATGTATAAAAGCCACTGTTATATCAGTGAAATTTTAGTTGAAGAAAAAGCTTTATAAAAAAAAGTGTTCTTCTACGTCTTTTCGTTTGGATGTAAACGAATTTATTCTTATTTTAAGTTCGTTTTAGATCGTCTAAAGTTAAACACACACACAAACTCCATTATGAATAAAATTGCGATTTTCTCAGCTGTTCTTGTTGCACTCTTTTGTGTTAACACTATCTCTGCTGATTCCGCTCGTGCTACCTGTGAATGTACATGCAACATTCCATCGAAAAAACATTCATTCAGACCGAGCTATATCAACACAATCGTATTAGAAGATGCAGTATGTGACAATCGCAAATGTCTTGCTATCTGCAACGAACAATATCCATTCTGTGAATCAGGCAAGGCTATCATGGCAGCTGTGTGCAAAGTCGCGTAAGTGAAAACAAATATTAAACATTGGATTTATCTGACATATGTTATACATATTAATTTATAATTTAGTTCAATTGATGTTGCTGAATCCACGACACCAGCAACAACTGGACAAACAACTACAGCTGGACCAACAACCACAGCAGCTCCAACAACTACAGCTGGACCAACAACTACAGCTGAACCAACAACTACAGCTGGACCAACAACCACAGCAGCTCCAACAACTACAGCTGAACCAACAACTACAGCTGGACCAACAACTACAGCTGAACCAACAACTACAGCTGAACCAACAACCACAGCTGGACCAACAACCACAGCTGGACCAACAACCACAGCTGAACCAACAACTACAGCTGGGCCAACAACTACAGTTGGACCAACAACTACAGCTGGACCAACAACTACAGCTGGACCAACAACCACACCTGAACCAACAACCACACCTGAACCAACAACCACAGGTGGATCAACAAACACAACAGGCGCACCACCTTCAGGTGCTAACACAATGAAATCTGTCTTTGGATTTTCACATTTCATCATCTTTGCTATTGTTTTGGCATTTTTACGTGTGTAAAAATAGAGAAAGACGGTAATTTTCAAAAAAAAAAATTATATTGTTTTCAATGGTCAATAAATCGAATAAAGTTAACATCAAATAAAAAATTAGTACTCTTTGAAAATTTATTCGAACTTTCTACAGATTTCGACAGGTAATATATCTCGTCATCAATGACCAATGAAAATGAATTTCTCACCTATTTCACAACAAGAATCTTTTACTGATAAGAGACTGTCCTTATTTGTCTACAAAAAAATCCCTTTTAAAACGACAACAATAACTCGTTCTATGATAATTATTATTATTATTTTAACATCAACATCTAGTCTTTTTGCTGATAAGCTTTTGTTCGCAATCAAAGTGAAATATTTTTCATGCTGACAAAGCATTTGGATATTTTCTCTTCTAAGAACGATATTGTGTACATACATCTTATCAAATGATAAGACTTCTTTCTCTTTGGACTATTTCTTTTTCAACAACAAAACTAACATAAAAATTTGCTTTTTGTTTTCGTTGTACTAAAATAGTCAATAGAATCATTATGTTTGAAAACTATCTAACAAATAATAGGAAAAAAAAACGAACGAGGAAAGCGCAAAAAAAATCTAATTAACATCGAATGGGTCGTGATTTATTCGGTATAAAATTTGGAGCTCATTTATCGGCTCATTTAACACCGGAATGGCGTTCACAGTATCTTGAGTACGATGCCATGGTGGCTATTCTCTATGCTGCTATTGATCGTGCTCCACACGATTCAGAATTCGTTCGAAATCGTTATTTTTCTCGAATAAACGAACGTTTTTTTGCGTATTGTCATAAGGAACTTCTTAAGATCAATGTTTTTTTCGGTGAAAAACTATCCGAAAGTATTCGTCGTTTCGAAGAACTTCGTAGGGAATTAAATTACTTTCATCAATCTCGAATTCGACAACGAGATCGACAAGAAAAATTTCTTCGTATCCAAGATTTCAAATTAGCATTCAGCGAATTATATTTACTCTTAGTTTTATTACGAAACTATCAAACATTGAATCAAATGGGCTTCAGAAAGATTCTCAGTAAACATGATAAATTATTCCGTGAGTCAACTGGTATTCGTTGGTTAACAACAAATGTCGATAAATCACCGTTTGTTGCCAATCAACAAGTATCGAATTTAATCGATGAAGTCGAAAATTTAGTTACAGATTATCTTGAAAATGGAAATAGAAAAAAAGCAATGCAAAAACTGCGCGTACCACCTCTCACACAAATACATAAAAGTATAGTTACATACAGGCTTGGTAATAGATTTCGTTCTAATTCCTATCAACGAGAATATTTGCAATGATTTCGTAGGTTTATTCAATGGATTTGTTGTTGTTTTATTTATTATTTTATTTCTAATCTATGGATTGACACATTTATCATCTCAGTTAACTGACAGGCGAAGGCCAATCGATTGGCAAATCAGTATTATCATCTATCGTTCATCATTAATCTTGATTGTTCATTTAATTTTAATCGGCATTAATCTCATCGGTTGGTCGACAAACGGTATCAATCATGTTCTCATCTTCGAACTCGATCCACGTTCGCACATAACCTACGAAGAGATTCTCGAAGGTTCGTCTTTCTTATTACTCATTTGGATGATCTCGTTTATTGTTTTTATTCTCTGTGAATATCATCAAATCGATGCTCATTGGCAACCGTTGCTGTTTATTTTCTTAATTCTCTTTCTTCTCATCAATCCATTGAATATAATGCATCGTTCATCACGTTATTGGTTTTGTCGACGATTATTTCGCATATTTTCTTCGCCTTTTCATCGAGTAACATTTGCCGATTTTTGGATAGCCGATCAATTAACAAGTTTAGATTTGATTTTCTATGATTTCGAGTATTTGATCTGTTATTTCATTTTCGATGTTCAATGGAGACAAAATCCATCGAGTCGATTCATCGACAAGACATCGATTTGTCATCGTACAAGTAACGTCGTTTTTCAAACGATCATGAGCTGTTCTCCATCATGGTTTCGTATGATTCAATGTTTTCGTCGTTATTATGATACTCGTTTGAATTTTCCACATTTACTAAACGCATTGAAATATGCTTGCGGATTGTTTGTTGCGATTTGTGCAGGTTTACAACGGCAATTTGCGTCGATCTATACGAACGATATTTCGAATCCGTATTTTTCTCTTTGGATTCTGAGTCAAATTTGTAATAGTGGATTTAAATTTGCGTGGGATTTGAAAATGGATTGGGGTTTTTTCGATCAAAATCCCGGAGACAATTGGTTTCTACGTGATGAACTTGTTTATTCACGAAAGTTTTATTATTATTCAATTATTATGATTGATTTTCTTCTTCGATATTTATGGATCATTCGAATTTATCTACAAATTCGAATTGAATCAGCTGAATATTCTGAATTGTTGATCTTTATTTTTGCTCTATTAGAATCGGTACGACGTTTTTTGTGGAATTTTTTTCGATTAGAAAATGAACATTTGAATAATTGCGGACAATTTCGTGCTGTAAGAGATATATCAATTAAGCCCAATCGAATTTATCATCAATCAACAATTGAAATCGAACAGGACTTCTAGAATGTTAAGATTTATTCGATAACAAATAAAAATTCTTTTCAGAGAGATTAAAAGTCTAATTCATTGTTGTCCAATCGTATGGTGTTTGAGGTTTGTTATTCAAAGCTTGTTCGATTTCTTCTAAAATTTGAGGCGTTAATTTCGGAAGAAGAGCTAAAGCTTGAAAGTTTTCAGCCACTTGACTCGATCGACTTGCACCGGTGATAACTGTGCTTACATTCGGATTTTTAGCTGCCCAAGCAAGTGCTAATTGAGCTAAAGTTACGTTTAATTTCTTGGCAATTGGTTTCAATTTTTCGATAATATCAAAAATACGATCGACGTTTTTCTCTTCAAGACCATTCATACCTTCGCCTGATTGAAGCGAAGTTCTTAACCATGTCGATGTGCCTTCATTAGTGCCTAAACGACCTTCTTCACCTTCGATTTTACTACTATATTTGCCAGTTAGAATGCCAGACGCTAATGGCGACCAAATCGTCGTACCATAACTAATTGGTGGTTTGTAGAGCGGAGCATATTCGATTTCGAATCGAGTACGATGCAACATACTATCTGTAAAAACGAAAGAAAGTCAGTTCTATTCATTGATTTGTGAATTTACATTGCGGTTGTTCAGCACATGGACCGATAAGATTGAGTTTTTCTGCGACTTCACATGCATGACGAATTTGTTCGGATGTCCATTCTGATGTTCCCCAATAGAAAGCATAACCTTGATCGATAACCCAGTTGAAAGCTCGAACAATTTCATCCATTGGTGTATGAACATCAGGACGATGAGCAAAAACAACATCGACATATTCGAGATCGAGTCGTTTCAAACTTCCTTTCATTCCTTCGATGATATGTTTTCGTGATAGACCTTTAAGATTCGCTTTATTAGCTTGAGAATGATAGTACGGCGTTCCCCAGAAGAGTTTCGTTGAAATCACAAGATCCGTACGTTGAATACCATCTTGTTCGAACATTCGTTTTAGAACTTGTCCCATCACTGTTTCAGCTTTGCCAGCTGCATAAACTTCAGCATTGTCGAAGAAATTACAACCATTATCATAAGCAACTTTCATGCACTTGTATGCTTCATCGACACCCATTTGATTGCCGAATGTAACCTAAACAAAAGTATAAACACTTATGTTTCCTGTTATCGAAGGATTTTAGTTTATTTACCCAAGCTCCAAATGAGAGTACACTGACTCGAAGACCTGTTCGGCCTAAATGTCGATATTCCATAAGATCTTTAGGATTTTTAGCGTCACTGGTCATATTTTAAGGACGATAAATCTAAACGCAAAAAAACGTTATTTTTCTTTTGATTTCACTTGTTTTTATAGGCTGCTGTTTTTTTTTCGTTCTTATCGTACGACATTGAAAAACACTAATAAAATTTGTCACTAAACAAAGATCAATATTGAAAACCTCGATATATTTAAAAAATGCATATGGTATTCTTTGCAATCGATTTCTGTTTTTGTTGTTTCAAATATATTCAATGATTGGTTCGTGTAGTAAACAATCAAAATTTATCTATTATTTTTCTTCTTCTTGTTTTAAATAAGTCAGTATCAGTAACATAATGAAGATTATGTGTCTGATTAATTATCTTAAAATCTTTGTTTTTTTTTATAAAATAAAAAAGTCAGGATAAGTAGATCTTCTTAATTTATGTTCTTTCAGCGGATTTTCAAAATTTTTTTTGCAAAATACAAATGCCCTTTTACTCGACTATGAACTTGTTTCAATGTCAATTATTTCTATTTAAGATCAACAATATTTGATCGCCTATAATTATCAAATTGATAGAAGAAAAAAAAAAGAGAATTTTCGATTGAAATATAATTTTAATAAATAAATCTTCACACTCGACGGATGCAACTATTTCTCAAATGAATGTTGCACGTCTCTATTTCTTCTAAAAGTTAACAACGAACTTCAATTTTCTTAATTGAACTGTCTTGCGTAAATGCATTCTTTTTTTAAAATATCAAGTGTTTTATTTATCTCATTTAAATGTTGCACAATCAACTTAATTAAAAATAATAATCCCTTGAGGAAACAGAAAACGGAAACGTAACTACTCGTTTTAAAGTAAAAGTTCACTGAGTTGCTCGAAGGGCTTCGGTTTCTTTGATGGGAATATTAGTTGTTTGTCATCGTGAAATATATGCATGGATATATAATGGAAATATTTAAGGCTTATCAAAGAGACAAAATCAATGATTGACATCCAAGATTAATTGCATACGATGTTGTGTTTTTTTTTCTCTAAATTTAACTCTTCGAATGATATGTCTCCTGATATTCACAAGTCAGACGACGATTGTAAGCAAACATTTTCTCGATTTCTTTGTCTTTCTTTCATTTTTATGCTAATCAATATTCTATTTTAGTTACACAATTCAAACAAAAGACTAGTCTCGTTTATATTAAAGCAAAATATAAAAATAAAATGCCATCTTCATAAGAAAGACGCGACTTTTAATTGAAAATAACCGTCAAAGATATATGGTTCATATGTTCATTCTTTAATTTCCTATTTGACTTCAATAGTAATCGTACTATTTAAAAACCAACAATAATAACAATTTAAACTTTGAGAACAATTATTTCTCAATCATCAGTGATAGTAATGTCATGCGTACTGAAGCTTGTAGAAACTTATTATATAAAAATATTATTTGCACAGATTGAATTAGTTCGTTAACTATTTGTTTCTTATTCTAATGTCGTTTTTTTTCAACGAATAATGTTTGCTTGACCTGATACGTTGCTTTCTACTTATTTTGTTTACTTGAATGACGACTATAAAAACTCGAAATATTTTTTTCTTCTTCTTCTTCTTTTTTTCTCCTTGATTTCTTTTCTTTTGAGTTAACTGTTAGCATAGTTGCCTACAACCGATTCCTTTTTTCGTCTTCGTCCGCCTCGATTCTCTGGATTTTTCTTTTCTTTCTTTCTTCGTCGTCTTCTTTTTTTCTCGTCCTTTTTTGCTCGTGATATAACACGCATTTTGTTCTTACTGCTATTGAGAGTGTAACTCGTCTGCAAGCAAGTACGTTTGTCAAGATAAAAAACCATTTCTGTCGTGCACACATTCACGCGATCTATCATTTTTCTTTTAAAAATAGGTTTTGATAGGCAGACAGGAACGAATCGAAAAAAGAAACGATGACAAAATAGTAATTTACCAGAAAGATTCAGATTTCTACTGCTCGAGCATTTAAAGCAAAATCTACTTCAAGAAAAAAAAAATTTTCTCTTCTTTTTGACAATTCTAGTTGGCTTCTTTTTGTTTGTGTGTTCTGTGAAGGTCGACGTGTTTTTGTGAATTGATTACTGATTCCTTGTTGATTAAACATTCTTTCAAATGTAAAAACACAGTACTCGAGAGATTAGCTTTTCTAATATTCATCTCCGAATGAAGTTCACAAAAGATCAAAAGCTAAATATGACTTTCTTTTCTTATTTATGTTTTAGACTTCATTTATCCTAATAACAAATTATGTCCGATACCAACGATCTGGATAATAATAATGCCGAAACTCAACAGAAAAGCGCGTCACCTGCTCATTCGAATGTATGTGTGTCGATGGTTTTGCGTTTTTTGTCCAGCTTAACGTCAATTTTTGTTTTAGAAATCTCAATCATCATCTCCATCACGTTCAACTCTATTAGTGATTGACGATTCATCTGATTCCGAAGAAGTAACGATTACTAAAGAAGTAAACAACATTCCGACGAAACCTGCACCGACAACTAATTCACAAACATCACATATTCATCTAACACCAAGACAGAGTAATCGTTATCAACTTATTTTTCAATTGAGAAACTAAATCTTCATGTTATTTTCAGACAGTATTAATCATGTCATTGAACAGCAACGTCGTCGAAATTCTTCGATTGCTAAACTTCTCGGTGGTCAACCTTTACACAATCAGCAATACGAAGGTATTTCTCTCGCAAAATTTCTCTCGAAAAATATTAAATTTAATAAACTAGAAATCAATCAACAAATTATCGATGATCAAACCGCACAGAATTCGAGTAACAATCATGACAGTGGAAATGATAGTGCAATTCAACGTACACGTAGTTCAATCACACGAACTTTATTAATGAATTCTGGTTAATTTTGCGAATATGAATCGAATTGTTTATTTTTCGATATTCGTTTTTTAGATCGAACGAATAGTATGACAAAGAAATTACCGCCGCCATTGCCGCCTGTGAAAACTTCATCAGGACCCTCGTATGCAAAAGATTTCGAATATTTAATACACGGTGAAATTGATCAAGACCATGGATCGTCAGTTAACCCACGAACTAGTAGATTCACGTCGAATAATTGTCAATCGAAAAGCATCGATTCTATTCTAGATTCGGTACCGAGAATCTATTCAACTCTCAATCAATCGACGAATCCACTCGCTCAAACATTAAACACTTTGAAATTAAAGCGAAAAAGGCAAATTCCAAAAACGCCTTCGAATGTTCCTCCGTTTGCTCTTCATGATCCATTCGAACTTCAAACATCATCATCGACAACCAACAATTCCACGCCATCGATCATTCATTCTTCAAATAAATATGTCCATTTCGAATCGTCAAAACGTCCTTGTTATCCCAATAATTCATCATCATCATCACCACACAAACATCCTCATCGAAATCCATCGCCTTACAGTCAATTCTGCATTCAAGAAGAGTCACCATCTACAGCTCAACGGTCGCCTTCGCCAACCGATGATTCGCTAACATCAACGCGTAAAACAAAAGTAAATATTTCCATTGATAATCATCAGCATTCGAAAAAGTAGTTGTACCATTCGTCATCTACTAACAGTAACATTTGATATATATAAATTTAATAAATACTCTGGCAATTTGTTCTTATTGAAACACACACACACACACAGCTTTCTCTCTCTTTCTCAGACAGAAAAAAAACCGGCGAATTGAAATCATTCGTCAGTAGATTTTGAGTTTTATTTTTAGAACATCTAAATAGAATAGAATGAAACCGATCATATACCGGATGTGTTCTACTTTGTTTAATAAGCGCAACGATATTTTTCGATTTATTCGAGTGGAAAACTGAAATGAATTCATGCAAAATATTTAACTAATGATTTCTTTGTTTTAGTCGATACTTGTTCAACCAGATGCACATGAACATCCGAGACAACGGTCCTATTCGAATCTAAGCGAATCATCATCGACAACGATTCCGTTAAAGAAACGTTTGCTCGATGCCTACAACAATGAACAGTAATTATGTTCATTTCTTGTGATCTCGTTTTTTTTTCTTATTTTTATTTTTGTGTTCGTTTTCTGTAAACAAAGAATATATATTATACATAGATTTTCGTTTCTCTTTGAATGAATCGATAATAACAGATATGTATGCTGCTATAT
>ERZ778027.3918-NODE-3918-length-13758-cov-6.551193_pt1 | contig 13758 bp, 14 predicted proteins | sample MGYA00375757_ERZ778027 | MGnify/ENA primary metagenome ERZ778027 (study PRJEB29350, sample SAMN05389817) | bioreactor metagenome | isolation source: Ammonium sulfate bioreactor | place: South Africa: University of Cape Town | collected 2014-02-18 ... | reverse complement strand
TTGCGCACGACGCGGTGACACGGGATCACCACGGCGATCTTGTTCGCGCCGCAGGCGTTGGCCACGGCGCGCACCGCTTTCGGCATGCCGAGGCGTTCGGCGATCTCGGTGTAGGTGGTGGTCGTTCCAGACGGAATTTCACGCAGCGCCTGCCAGACGCGATGCTGGAAAGCCGTCCCGCGGATGTCGAGGGGCAGATTGAAGCCTTGATCCGGGGTTTCGACGGCGCTGACGGCCGCCGCGACGATGGCCTCGAAGGCGCTGTCGCCGCCGATCAGGTTTGCTTTGGGAAAGCGATCCTGCAGATTTCGGACGAGCGTATCGGGATCATCGCCGAGAAAGATCGCTGTGACGCCCTTGCTGCTGGCGGCGACAAGGATTGAACCCAGCGAGCATTCGCCGACGGCAAAGCGCATTTCCGCGTTGCTTCCTCCAACGCGGAAGTCTGTCGGCGTCATGCCCAGAAAGTCCGCTGAATTTTCGTAAAAGCGTCCGCTCGAGTTGAAGCCTGACGCATAGATGGCATCCGTCACGGAACTACTCCTTGCAAGGTTTTCGCGCACGCGCTTTTGCCGGTGGGCGACCGCGTAGGCTTTCGGCGTAAGGCCGACAGTCGCTTTGAACACGCGATGGAAATGATACGTGCTGAGGCCGGTCGCTTGCGCGAGTTCATCCAGCTTCGGCGGTTCATCCGACTGTTCGATCCGGCGGCATGCGTCGAGAATTTTCGCGGCATACTGGTCGCGAAGAGATGACGCGTTCGGTTTGCAGCGCTTGCAGGGACGAAATCCCGCGCGCTCGGCATCGGCGCATGATGCGTGGAACGCCACGTTCTCTCGTTTTGCAAGCCGTGCGGAACACGAGGGCCGGCAATAGACGCCCGTGGTGAGCACGGAATAATAGAACTTACCGTCGAAGGACGCGTCGCGCGCTTTCACGGCCGACCAGCGGGCGTCGTCGGTGAGGTGTGCCGGGCCATTGTTGATGGGATTTGCTCTGGTCTTTTGCATTGGCGGAGCGATCAGCATCATTGACGCTTTCAGTGTGGTTCGGACTATACAAAATAAGAGCCGATGACGTGCGTACGCACTCCGTTCCTTGCCGTCGAATTCAGATGTTCGGTTTTGCTGTGGAAGTTGGGGAAAACAATGCTCCGATCCACTCGCATCTTTTCGGCATATATTATTGAAATATATTGTTTTATCCTCGTTTGGCATCGAGGCCTGGCTTTGCGTCCATCTAGCTAGGTCACGGCGATACGGATGCGGACCACGATGCGCGCGCTGACATGGCGCCCTTGCATGCTCAGCAGCGACACCGGAAATTCACGTGACAGGTTACGTAGATATACGTGCGCTGCGCCGGTCGACACATCAGGCGTGCAGCCTGGCGTCGCGGCGGTTTTGATGCGTCGCATGGAGCGCTCACCACTTCCCTGATATTCGTTGCTGGGGTTGTGACTTGAAAGAGCGCGAGGGACATCGAAGTTGGCGATCGAAACTGAATTTACGCCTTTGGCATCGGCTGTGGGCGGCGCGCTGATCGGCGTGTCGGCGGTTCTGCTGCACTATTCCAGTGGGCGCATCGCAGGCGTCAGTGGCATTATAAGGCGGCTGATCGTGCCGTCGAGCGACAGCAAGCCGGAGCTTGCCCTGGCGTTTATCGTCGGTCTTATTGCCGCTCCGTTTGTTTGGACCGCCGCCACGGGAAGCGCTGTCGTACAGTCGGTATCCGAGAATCTTCCGCTCGCGGCCGTTGCGGGTCTTTTGGTCGGGTTCGGCGCAGCTTTCGGCGGCGGCTGCACGAGTGGTCACGGCGTTTGCGGACTGTCGCGTCTCTCGAAGCGCTCGCTGGTGGCGACGATCGTGTTCATGTCCGTCGCGGCGCTGACGGTGTTCGTCAGCCGCCACATCATCGGAGGCGGCGCATGAGCATCCTCCTCAACCTTGCTGCGGGGCTGATCTTCGGTCTTGGACTCGTGATTTCGGGGATGGCAAATCCCGCGAAGGTTTTGAATTTTCTCGATGTCACAGGGAGCTGGGATCCGAGTCTGGCCTTCGTGATGCTCGGCGCAATCGCGGTAACGGCGATGGGCTTTCGGCTCGTACTGCGTCGGCCGAAGCCGCTTCTCGAGCAGAGCTTTCAGTTGCCGGGCCAGAGTTCGATCGATGGGCCGCTTGTCTTCGGGTCGGCAGTCTTCGGATTCGGCTGGGGACTTTTCGGCTTCTGTCCAGGTCCTGCGATTACATCGCTCGGGCTTGCTGCCACCAGTACGCTGGTCTTTGTGCCGATGATGTTGATCGGTATTGCGGCTGCGGCGGTGATCCGTAAGCGGCTGGGCAGCTGACATCGCGCGATATGCGAGGCAATCGGGCTGTCGCCGAAGGCGGTGACGCTCTAGTGCTTCGCACTCGCATCGGATGAGGCTGCGGGCAGCGGGTGAAAAGGTTCAGGCTTGGCGTCGATGAGAGTGCCGCCCCAGTCGGTCCAACCGTCTGTGCCCTCGCTCAGCCAGTAAATATTCTGGTAGCCTAAGGCCGCGGCGCGACGAACGGCGTTCCACGACATCCAGCAATCGGCCTTGCAGTAAAAAATGATGGCGCGAGACCGGTCGCCTTGCGTCAGCCTCGCGAGATTGTCTGAAAAGTACTTCGATTGGTCGGAGGTCAGCACACCTTGGCCCACGTCGGCGAGCCAGGTAGAGCCGGCGATATTGCGGTGGGATTTCGGCAGATACCATTGCCCGGTTTTTGGGTTCGCTCGGCCGCCTTCCGATGGCATGACGTCGATGAGAATTGGGCGGTTGGCTTTGATGAGTCCGGCGACATCGGCGGCCATGATGCGCGTGCCACCGGGCACGCTTTCCGGTGTCGGCGTGCGATAGCGTGCGATGCGATAACCTGTTTCGGTGTCGAACACCGTTTCGTCGGCAAAGCACATCGAGACGCTCGCCAGAGACCATGCGAGCAAGACGGCCACGAACTTCCGCATTGTCTCAGCGCGTCTCTGTCTGCGTCTTGCCTTCGAGCGGGACGCTGCCGGCGGTGTGCTCGGGCATGGCGCGGATCGCGATGCCCCAAGGATAGCGGCCGACCTTGATGGACTTGATTGGGCGCAAGCTGGCCGTATCGACGACGGTGACGTCGTTCGAGACTCCGTTCGTCGTGTACAGCATGTCTTCTTTCGGCGACAGCTCGAGGTGCCAGACGCGCTGGCCGACGAGCACATAGGATTTCACCTTCGCCGTTTCGACGTCGACGACTGCAACGCGGTTTGCCGGACCGAGGGCTATGAACGCGGTCTTCGCGTCGCGCGTCATGCGAATGCCAACGGGCTGGATGGTATCGCGCGCCACGCCTGGAATGGCGAACGTGATCTTCTTTTCGACCTCGCGCTTGGCGACGTCGATGATCGATATGCTGCCACCGACTTCCGATGATACCCAGAGCTTGGCGCCGTCCGGCGTGAACTGAGCGTATCGCGGGCGCTGATCCACCAGGATATTCGAGACCACCTCGAAGCTCGACGTGTCGATCAGATGGACCATGTTGGTCGTCTCTGAGGTCGTGACGGCGATTTTGTCGTCAGGCGAAACGGCCATGCCTTCGGGCTCGACGCCGACGTCAATCTGTTTCACAACCTGCCGCGTTCCGACGTCGACGACGGTCGTGACGGCATTATCTTCATTCGCGACATAAAGAAGCCGGCCGTCGTGCGAGAGCGCGAACTGCTCAGGGTCTGCGCCTGACGGAAGATCGTGAAGCATCGTGTCGGTCGCCGCATCGTAGACCTGGACCGAATTGCTATCGCTGGCGCACACGAAGAACTTCTTGAAATCGCGAGAAAACGTGATTCCTCGCGGACGCTTACCAACGCTCAGCGTGCGGACGACGTTGAGCGTCCGCGAATCGATGATGGAAACCGAATTGTCCTTCTCGTTGGTGACGTAGATCTCATCGGCGATCGCAACGGGCATCGACATGCTCAGGAACCAGCACGCCAGCAAGGCTCGTCGTCCCATCTTAGACCTCTCGTCGCCGGTACCTGCTCAGCCGCCGAAGACGCAAGTCAATCGCAAGCCTCTCCTGAAACGGGGTGCGCACACCATCTCGGATGCGCGCCTGCCTGCAATACGACGTTCGTACTGGCTGCCCCGAGGAAACCGCCAGAACGTAGAGCTAAGCTCAGCACACTGAACTAAAGAGCAATTCGTCGAGGCCCCTGCGCCACGTATATCAAGCAGAAAAAATCAAGAAATGTTGGTAGGAAAGCCTGGGAGCTCAAACATGCCGCTATCACGTATAGCGATGGCTGCGGCCATCGTATTGGCTGGTGCGACACTCGCCGACAAAACCGCGTTTGCTCACGGCGACGTCACGCCGCAACCGATCGATGCCTCCGAGCTGAAGCAACTCGGCAAAGAATGGCTCAGCGAGAACCCGTATCGCGGAGATCCGAAAGCCGTCGCCATCGGGGCTTCCGGATACAACCAGAACTGCGCCCGCTGCCACGGACTCGAGGCGATTTCCGGAGGTATCGCGCCGGATTTGCGCTACCTCGAGTTAGGCAAGACCGGCGACGAATGGTTCCTCGAGCGCATCCGTCACGGCAAGAAAAATTCCGAAGGCACGACGATCATGCCTGCGTTCGAGGGCGTGTTTTCGCAGGAAGCCATGTGGGCGATCCGCGCTTTTCTCGAGTCCAAGCACGAAGAGTAAGAGTGCCATATGCCTGCCAATTCCACATTTCGGTCAGCCATTCGATTGGCGTGCGCTTTGGGACTCGCGATCGGAATGCTGACGGGAGGAGCTGCCGCACGACCTCTGGATGAGGTCGTCGGCAGCGGAATTCTCCGGGTCATCGCGTATCTCGATAATGCGCCGTTTTCCTGGGACGACAACGGGACGCCGCGGGGCATCGATGTCGATATTGCCGGAGCCGTCGCGGGTGAACTCGGCGTGAAGCCCGAGGTCGTTCTCCGCATGCCAGGCGAGAAGGGCGACGATGATCTCCGGGTCAACGTATGGAAGGGACCTCTGACCGGCGGCGGCGTTGGCGATCTGATGATGCACGTGCCGATCGATCGCGAGTTTGCCGCCCGTAACCCCGAAGCGGTGCTCGGAAATCCCTACTTTCAAGAGCGTATCGCGCTCGCCATCGACAGTGATCGCACTGGCTCCGATCCGTCGTTCGATATCTTCAAGAAAATCAAGATCGGCGTGCAGCTCGGGACCGTCTCCGATTATTTCCTGATGCGCTATGACGATGGGGCGTTGATCGACAACATCGTCCATCACGTGCGCGCGGAAGACGGCGCCAAGGAATTCAAGAGCAAGGACATCGCTGCTCTCATGGGACAGCGCGCGCGCATCGAGGCTTTGCTGCACGACATCGGCGTCAAGCCGCGTATCGCCGAGCCCAAGATGGATGGCATCGTGCGCGACCAATGGGTCGTCGGCATGGCCTGGAAGGAAAACAGCCGCGATCTGGGCTACGCAGTGCAAGCCGCGCTCGACAAGCTGAAGGCAAACGGCAAGCTTGCCGAGATTTTCAGATCCTACGGCGTCACGTATATTGAGCCGCCGATCGACGACGGCGTGTCCAACCAGCAGAACTGAATAGCGACGCTCACATATGAGGACTTCGTCCCGTCATATCATTCGGCTGGCATCGCTGATGCTCCTGACCGCATCGCCGGCGCGGGCCGAGCCTCCCAAAGATATCTTCAATTCTCCGATGTGGGAGACGCTGTCCGAACGGTACTTCGGGCAGGACAAGGTCGTATTCGATGATCGCGTAAAGGTCGGTGTGCCGCCTATCGTCGAGAACCAGGCGCAGGTGCCTATCACGGCAGATGCGCGCATGCTCGACGGCGTCAAGAAGCTCATCGTGTTCGCCGATCTCAATCCGATTCAGCTTGCGTTGGAACTCGAGCCGATCCAGGCGAAAGCGTTTGTCGCGTTCCGCATGAAGATCGAACAGGCGACGCCGGTTCGTGCGGCGGCGTTGACCGAGGACGGTGTCTGGCACGTCGGCGGAATGTTTCTGGATGCGGCGGGCGGAGGCTGCACGGCGCCGCCGAAGGCGAACGGCGGCGTTTCCTGGTACGACACGCTGGGCGAAACGCAGGGGCGTCTGTGGCAGGAGAAAGACGGCAGCGTGCGTGCGCGTTTCCGGATCAGCCATCCGATGGATACGGGGCTCGGGCAGGACAACACGCCCGCGTACTATATCGAAAAGGTCGAAGCGAAAGGGATTGCGGGCGTCACGCTGGCGCGACTCTCGATGTACGAGCCCGTCAGCCAAAACCCGACGATCACGCTCGTGGTCGATCTCGGCCGCGACGGGAAGGGTGTCGATATCGACAGCCGTGACAACAACGGTAAGATTTACCGCGCCAGTTTGCTTGCGCCGTGGCGCCAAAGCCAAAGCGACCAACGCGAAGGGGCATTGAACGCCCCATGAAGCCGCTGCTGACGCGCCGTCAATCGCTTCTTCTCGGTGGCAGTGCCTTGTCGCTGTTCTGCTGCTGTCCGCCTGGCAGGGCAGAGCCTCATCGCTACGAACTCACGCCAAGGAAATTGACCGACGGCGTGTGGGTCACGCGCGGCTCTGACGAAGCGATCAACGAGCGGAACGGCGGCGCCATCGCCAACGTCGCAATTCTCGATTCATCGGAAGGTGCGATCCTGATCGATACGGGTCCGTCACGCCGGTTCGGCGAAGCGCTGATGACGCTCGCTAAGGAGCTGACCGGCAAGCCCGTCGCCCGCGTTTATCTCACGCATTTTCATCCCGATCATATGTTCGGGAATCAGGCATTCGATCCGGCGAAGCTCGCGGCGACCAAGGGCACGATCGACGGCATGAAGGAATACGGAAACGCATTTTCCGATTCCATGTATCGCGCGGCCGGCGACTGGATGCGCGGCACGGAACTCGTTTTGCCGCAAGCGATCGTCGAAGGCGCGCCGGAAGACATCGGCAACCGCCGTTTGCGGCCGCTGCTGATGCGCGGCCACACACCGTCGGATCTTGCGCTTTTCGATGAAAAGACAGGGATTTTGTTCGCCGGCGATCTTGTGTTTCTGGATCGCGCTCCAACGACGCCGCACGCCGATATCGAACGCTGGCGGATGAGCCTGGCAAACCTTTCGGCAATTCCGAGCACGATGATCGTGCCGGGACATGGGCCGGTCGAAAGCAGTGTGAGGGGAGTCGAGCAAACGTCGCGTTGGCTTGAAACGATATCGCACATGATCGGCGATGCGTTCGAACGCGGGCTCGATATCTCGGAAGCGATCACTCTTCCGCTTCCCGATTGGACTAAGAGCATCGCGCTCGCACGCTACGAGTACGAGCGTTCGGTGATGCATCTCTATCCGCAATTCGAGGCTGCGCGCTGGCCGAGAATCGACGAGCGCGGATGACATTTGTCAAAGGTGCCACTTTAGGCGAATAGACCAATTACCAATTAATCAGCGCACGTCTCCGAGGTAGTTTGCCCCCGCTTTCTTCCCAAATTTCCCGGAATTTGAAGCGGAATAATAATCCGTACAGGGAAGAAGACCTGGAAACGCAAACCCAAAAGGGACCTGCAATGAAAACCTGGAGATGGTTGGCGACGACGAGCGCCTTCGCGCTGTCGTTGGGCATATCGACAGTCGCTCGCGCCGATGTTTCGATCGAAGATATCGTCAACGATGCGAAGACCACACAAGACGTCGTGACTTCCGGTCTCGGCGGTCAGGGCCAACGCTACAGCCCGCTCAATCAAATCAATAAAGACAACGTCTCGAACTTGGTTCCCGCCTGGGCGATGTCGCTCGGCGGCGAAAAAATGCGCGGTCAGGAATCGCAGCCGCTGGTCAAAGACGGCGTCATGTACGTCACCGGTTCGTACAGCCGCATCTGGGCGATCGATATCAAAACCGGTCACGAAATCTGGGAATACAATGCTCGGCTGCCGGAAGGAATTCTTCCCTGCTGCGACGTCGTCAATCGCGGCGCTGCGCTCATCGGCGACAAGGTGATTTTCGGCACGCTCGACGCCAAGCTTGTCGCGCTCAACCAGAAGACCGGCAAGGTCGTCTGGACGAAAGAGATCGACGACTTCAAGGGCGGCTATTCCTATACGGCACCGCCGTTGATCGTTCCATCGAAGGCGTTCGGACCTCTGGTCGTCACCGGCGTATCCGGCGGTGAATTCGGCATCGTCGGCCGCATCGATGCGCGCAAAGCCGACAACGGCGAACTCGTCTGGACGCGTCCGACGATCGAAGGCCACATGGGCACGCTCAACGGCGCCGAGTCGACCATGACGGGCAACAAGAACGAAACCTGGAAGGGCGATCTCTGGAAGACGGGCGGCGGCGCGACGTGGCTCGGCGGAACGTATGACTCCGAGACGAATACGATCTTCATCGGTTCGGGCAACCCTGCGCCGTGGAACAGCCACATGCGCCCCGGCGACAATCGCTGGTCGTGCTCGCGCCTCGCGATCGATCCCGAGACCGGCAACATCAAGTGGGGCTTCCAGACGACGCCGAACGACGGCTGGGACTTCGACGGCGTGAACGAAGTCGTGTCGTTCGATCTCGATGGCACGAAGGCGGTCGCGACGGCGGACCGCAACGGCTTCTTCTATGTGCTCAACCGCGAGAACGGCAAATTCATCCGTGGCTTCCCATTCGTCGAGAAGATCACGTGGGCGAGCGGTCTCGATGAAAACGGCCGTCCGAAGTTCGTCGCGGACAACCGTCCGGGCGATCCCAAGGATGCCAAGGACGGCAAGCAGGGCAAGTCGGTCTTCGCCGTGCCGAGCTTCCTCGGCGGCAAGAACCAGCAGCCGATGGCGTACAGCCCGGACACGAAGCTGTTCTATGTTCCTGCCAACGAGTGGGGCATGGACATTCACAACGAGCCGGTGACGTACAAGAAGGGCGCCGCGTATCTCGGTGCCGGCTTCACGATCAAACGGATCTTCGAAGATCATATCGGCTCGTTGAAGGCCGTCGATCCGGCTTCGGGCAAGATCGTCTGGCAGATCAACAACAATGCTCCGCTGTGGGGCGGCGTTCTGACAACCGGCGGCGGTCTCGTCGTCTATGGAACGCCGGAAGGCGATCTGAAGATTGTCGACGACAAGACCGGCAAGGAGCTTTGGCACTTCAACACGGGCTCGGGCATCGTTGCACCGCCGATCACCTGGGAACAGGACGGCGAGCAGATGATCTCGGTCATCTCGGGTTGGGGCGGCGCGGTTCCGCTCTGGGGCGGCGAAGTTGCCAAAACCATTCAGCACTTGAACCAGGGCGGAATGGTCTGGACCTTCAAGCTGCCGAAGAAGACAGCATCGAACTAAACTCTCCAAAGCCACGCATGCACTCAGAAGGCAAGTCTTCGGACTTGCCTTTTTCGCATGCGGGTCGGACAAGCGATGATGCGTTCAATCCATTTTATTGCTCAGATGGACAGCGAACCGCGATGCCTGCGAGAGATATTGTGAAACGGGCACGCTGGTTCGCGCCGAAGGTTCTCCGAGCCGCTGCCGTGATGCTCGCTTGCCTGGGCGCCAGCGGGCAGGGCGTTCCAAGCGGCGAACTCATTCCCGTCGATGCGGCGCTGATCCTTGCCGTCGATGTCTCGCAGTCGGTCGATGAAAACCGGTATCGTCTGCAAAGCGAAGGAATGGCCGAAGCGCTCGAAAGCAAAGCCACTGCGGATACGATTGCCTCCGGGCCTTACGGGCGCATCGCCGTTCAGTTCGTCGTCTGGGCTGACGGCATCGAAACGACGATCCCTTGGCAGATCATTTCCAGCAGCGAGACGGCCTCGGCGTTCGCAGGCCGCATCCGCCAACAGACGCAACGCAAAGGCGAATACACATGCATGGCGCGCATGATGCGCACCATCGAACAAGACATGCTCGACGATTTGCCATTCAAAGCGACGCGCACGATTTTGGATATTTCCGGCGACGGCATCGACAACTGTGCCGATCCGTCAGCGATCGAGGACGCGCGCGATCGTCTGCTGCGGCGTGGCGTTACGATCAATGGTCTGCCGATCATCGTGCACGGAGAAAACGATGTGGTCGGCGCGGGCGCCTATCGCGCACCGGGATTCGGCTTGCGGCCCTTGGCGCGCGGTCCTGGCATCGAAACGACGCTCGACCGCTGGTTTCAAGATCATGTCATCGGTGGGCAAGGCGCATTCGTTCAGCCATCGCAGGGCTATGAGGAGATCAGCCGCGCCTTCCGGCAGAAATTCCTGAACGAGATCAGCAGCGTTGGTTTTGACCGTGACAGCTTCGCAATTGCTCCAAATCATATCGCGGATTCCGCGTTATCGCGTTCGGCGAATTGATTTGATCCGCCCGTGCCCAGGCTCGCACGGATGCGGTCGCTGGCGCTCTGACACTGCAAGGAACTTAAGCCTGATCGTTACGTTCTTCATCGTCGATGGAGGACCGATAGATGCCGACCCCGCAAGAACTCGAAGCGCAGTTTTGGAAAGCCCTCAAGTCAGACATGACGATGATGGTCGGTCTTGTCGGCGAGGACGACAGTCACATGCGGCCGCTGACCGCCCAGACCGAGCGAGATCATGCAGACGGCTATCGCGGGCCGATCTGGTTTTTCTCATCGACGGAAACGACGCTGGTCCGCGAACTGAGCCGCTCGAATGCGGCCGTTGCGACGTTCGCATCGAAGGGGCATGACCTTTTCGCCACCGTTCACGGCCAATTGCGGGTCGACAACGATCGCCGAGTGATCGACGCGTTGTGGAATAGCTTCATCGCGGCCTGGTATGAAGACGGCAAGGACGATCCGAAACTTGCGTTGTTGCGACTCGACGCGGACAACGCGGAAATCTGGCTCAACGCATCGAGCCTTCTAGCAGGTATCAAGATCCTTCTCGGTTCCGATCCGAAGGAGGACTACAATGAGAACGTCGCCAAGGTGTCGCTCAAATGAGTGGGCGTTCTCCGGTTTGGAAGACGAAAAATCCGAAAGCGAAGTCCGGACAGTCGCGACGCCTCACATCCTCGCAAAAGGCTGCCGCGAAGCAACGTGCAGCGAAAGTCGGGCGGAAATATCCCAATCTCGTCAATAATATTCGCGCCGCCCGCTCCTCGAAGGCGAAGAAGGTGTCGCGAACATAAGTCATGCGGCTTCGGCAAGGCACGTTCGCGCCAGGTTGAGGTCGGCGACGAACTTTGCAAATTCGGATTCTGCTTGGGTCTTATCTTGCAGCCTCAAAATATATGACGGGTGGATCGTGAGCACGGCAGGCGTGGCGCCGAACTTCGACAGGCCTCGCGATTCAAAAACCTTCACCGGATGGCCCGCGAGCGCGAACGCTGCGCTGGCGCCAAGCGCGACGACGAGTTTCGGCTGCACGATTTTCAGCTCTTCTTGCAGCCACCAACGATAATGCTTGATCTCGCCGTGCGTCGGGGTCTGGTGAATTCGGCGTTTGCCGCGCTGCTCGTATTTGAAATGCTTGACGGCATTGGTGATGTAGCATTCGGCGCGCGAGATTCCTGACGCTGCGAGCGCGCGGTCAAAAATTGCGCCCGCCGGACCGACGAACGGCCGGCCTTGAATGTCTTCCTGATCGCCCGGCTGCTCGCCGATAAACGCCAAATCCGGACGCAGCGGACCTTCGCCCAGGACCGCTCTGGTTCCGCCCGGAACGAATGCGTCGGAAGCGGTGATGATCTCGTTCAAGGCTTCGAGCGAAAGCGGAGGAGAGCCTGTCGAGCGAAGCAGCGCGCGTTCCGGAGAGCGTTTCATCGATATCGAAGGCGGCGCCTCCAGCATGTCGTCAACCCGGCGTGCGGCCGCGCGGACCATGTCTCCCATGGCCGATGCCTCGGGCAAGTTCTGCCAATAACGCTTCGGCATTTCGGCTCGCATGAGCTTTGTGTTCAAGCGCGCCGGATTGAACGTGCTTCGATAATATTCGATCCATCCCTTCTCGAACTCATCCTCCGGCGCTTTCAAGTCCGACTTCGAGGCTGGGCCGCCAGCGGTCAGTTGGTGACGGTCCCAATGCAGCGAGCCGAGCGGCGTCAAGATCGACCACGCGAAGCTTGGAAATCTCGAGACAAAAAACGAGGAGGCTTCGTGCAGGATGAAAAACTGCGGCTCGAACCAGGCGACAAAGCGTTCGCCATCGTCGCCCGGCATGTTTTGAAAGCGCACAAACGCGTGCATCTTATGGATATCGCGCGCGATCGCTTTTCGCATCCGCTCGAGCCGATGGACGGTCGGATCGCATGCGACGTCCAGCAGATGCTGCTCGCCGTGTTTCACGCGCCAGATCAGATCGTAAAGCAAACCGTAGCGCTCGGGATCGGTGTGGCAAACGACGAGCTTCGCCAACGACACGACGTCGGCTGAAAGCGAGATTCGTGTGGCCGAGTTTTCGGGCGCGACATTGAATCTTTCACGAGCATCGCAAGTGCCCCACACCACGCTTTCAGGTGCGGTGCCGTTTGCCAGAAGCGATCGGACAGCTTGGCGAAATCCCTCGAAATCCGCGCCAGATTTCAATTGGATCTCGACCATCTCAGAACAACTCCAGCTGCTGAGAGGGTGCGATGCGGCTGCGCAGGTCGAGCCGGTCGAGAAGCGTTGTCGAACGGTGATCGGCCGTGATCAGAAACGGCAGCGCGCGTTTGAATCCTGGCGACAGGCGGCGGATGTCTTCGGCTCGCAGACGATGATGCCGCCGCGAAGATATAATCTGATCGACGGCACGTTTGCCCAGTCCCGGGACCCGCAACAACATCTCGCGTGCGGCGGTGTTCACGTCGACGGGAAAGGTCTCGCGATGCTTCAGCGCCCAGGCGAACTTCGGGTCGATGCCGAGGTCGAGCATTCCGTCGTCGGAGGCGGATGCAAGATCCTCGATCGAGAATTCATAGTATCGCAGCAGCCAATCGGCTTGATAAAGCCGGTGCTCCCGAACCAGCGGAGGCGCTTTGACGGGCAACGCCTTGCTCGCGTCGGGGATCGGGCTGAAGCCGGAATAATACACGCGCTTGAGCTTATAATTCTCGTACATGCTCGAACTTGATCGGAGCACGTCGAGGTCCGATGCATCGTCCGCGCCGACGATGATTTGCGTGCTTTGGCCAGCGGGTGAAAAGCGCCGCTTCTCCTCCTTGGCTTCCGCGATGCGCTCTCCCGTCTGCCTCATCGCAAACTGGATCGTTTCGGCGTTTTTCTCAGGAGCCAGCTTGCGGAGGCTTGCCTCTCGCGAAAGCTCCAAATTGATGGACAGGCGATCGGCCCATAAGCCGGCCTGCTCGATCAACCAGGGGCTCGCTTCCGGAATCGTCTTCAAATGGATGTAGCCGGCAAAGCCGTGCTCGCGCCGCAGCTTCTTGGCGACGAGCATCATCTGTTCCATCGTGTAGTCGGCGGAGCGAATGATGCCGGAGGACAGGAAAAGTCCTTCGATATAATTGCGCTTATAAAATTCGGTCGTCAGCGTCACGACCTCGTCGACAGAAAACCGCGCGCGGCGGACGTTAGAGGATCGTCGATTGATGCAGTAGGCGCAGTCGTACAGACAGTAGTTGGTGAGCAGGATTTTGAGTAGCGACACGCAGCGGCCGTCCGGCGTGTAGGAATGACAGATCCCGGCTCCGGTGGAGGATCCAAGACCACCCTGTTTTGCCTTGCGTTTCGGCCCGCCCGAGGACGCGCACGACGCGTCGTATTTGGCGGCGTCGGCTAAAAT
>ERZ778027.3912-NODE-3912-length-13793-cov-10.864755_pt1 | contig 13793 bp, 11 predicted proteins | sample MGYA00375757_ERZ778027 | MGnify/ENA primary metagenome ERZ778027 (study PRJEB29350, sample SAMN05389817) | bioreactor metagenome | isolation source: Ammonium sulfate bioreactor | place: South Africa: University of Cape Town | collected 2014-02-18 ... | reverse complement strand
TCTCTCTCTTCCAGGAGATTAACACATCAAACGTCGACAAAATTCAATTCGATCAAATTGCATTCGATGAACAAGTTAATGGTAAGTAAAAAGGAGAAAAAAATGTTCTTAATTGATGAGCGAAAAAAGAAAATCAGGTCAATCAAATTCTTCTTGTCCTATATCATTCGAATAATTACTTTCGTTTTACTGATAGCTATCACATTCATATATATGTGTTGACATATGATCAAGGATTGAATCTGTACATTTCATTTAGATATTTTATCATTAAATGAAAGTAAAACTAATGATATCGAACAAATTTTAACAAATGAAAACGAAGAAAACAATCTTCAACAAACAAATATGAAAGAAGAATATTTAATTGATTCTTCTTCATCTGGTTTAGTTTCATTATCTACTCAATTGTCGTCAAATATTCTTGATAAGAATAAATCTAATGAAGTTTTTTTACTTCAAGTAAACGACGAAGAACAACAAACTTCCAATGACAATATTGTTACTAATGTTGACGATGAAGAAGAAGAAGAAAAAAAGAACAACTGTAACGAGCAGTCGACAAGTACTATATTAGCAGATGGTAAATCGACAGTAAGCATTGCAGGGAACGAAGAAGAAGAAGAAAAAGAGCAACCACAACAACAACAACAACAACAATCCGATACACTTGCACAATATCAAGAAAATTCCCCTTCTTCTTCAACAGAACAAAATCTTATCAATCAACAAGTAGTAGCAATGGCAGACGACGACGATGATGATGATAATAATGAACGATATAAACAAATTGAAATCGAAGAAATACCTGATGAAGATGATGATTTATCTATTCGAAATAATTCATCAATTGAACCTATTGATTGTATTTTAACCGATGATGAATTAAAACCTCCCAAATCATCAAGTCAATTACCACCTGTACCAAAACGTATTCAACGTCCCGAGGACGATCCCATTGCTCTACGTGCATTAGAACGTTTCGAACAACGAATGAGTGCTGCTAAAACAACAACAGCAACAGCTCAAAATGAAACAAATTCATCGACGACATCTAAACCAAGATCCTCATGGTCAACAACACCGTCAACACCGAGAAAATCATTCGAAAATCTCCTTAACACAAGCACGGATGAATCAACGATAACCAATCAACGCGATAGTTTCATTCGGCCACGTAAAACAATGCTCGATGAATTAGGTTTGAATTTCGGTTTGACAACAAATTCGAAAGAGCAAACACAACCGACAGCTATTATCAATGATGACAATAAACAAAGTGAGTGTATTATAACAACCAGTTGGTTCAAAGAAAATTCTTTCTTAAGGTTGTCAGATGCGTATCAATTACCTCTCGATATTAACAGACAGATTTTTTTTTCCTACGTGTGTTAGCATTTTTATCGTTACAACATTCAGAATGTTGATTGGACATCGTTCTCTTTCTTCTTTGTTTGATTACATCAGTGAGAAATTCTTTCATACGTCATCTCGTATCAAAAGAACTGAAATCTAACCGAATAAGTTCCGTAAATCAGCTTTTAAAACATTGATCAAGGTTTGCTCATTAATTCAATTGAATAGACGACATCGAAAAGACATTTGTTTGATGATTTCTCTCCTTCATTTTTTTTTTCAAAAGAGAAGAATACTAAATGACGTGTGCACATTTTACAGCTTAGAGCAATTCAGAAGAATGCGACCGATTCATTAAGTGAGTGAATGCGAGAGAGAGAGAGAGAGAGGGAGAAAAAAGAAAGTTCATATTTGCTTTGTTGCTCTTTTTTATCATAGCAGCCATGAAATCTCTCATATTCGTTTGTTCACAAAGAGAGAGAGAGAGAGTAATATGAAACCACTGGTTACCAATACAATCAAAATCATTGATACATAGAACCAGAATGAGATCGATGATTTCAAATGAAACTTTCTTTTTTTTTTCGTTTATTTTTTTTTGAATAATGTCGTCTGCTTGATTAGTAAGAAGAGAGAGAGTAGTAAAGAAAAAGTATCAATTCAAGGTTGTCTATTTTCGAATTTTTCCTCTTCTCTTTTTTTGGATGATTGTAAATTCTGCAAATAAATTACTTTCTTTCTTTCGTTTATAGCTGAATCGAATGTTGTAACAGGAGATTTGATCGATTTCGAAGACTATCCGATGAAAACCGAAGAAAAACCGATCGTACAAGAATCAACCGATTCAATAGTTGATGAACAGCCACCACCATCACCAATATCGACTGAACAACAAAATTTAACACCTTATCGTCTTCAACTTGAAGGTCGTCGTCGTTTGAATACACTTGAACGTCTTCGTGAGCGTCAACAAAATTCTCAAGTACATGATTTACCACCACGTCCGCCACCTATGCCAACACAAATACAATTACAAAGCGAATACACGGTCAAACCCGAAGATCTGCAAGATCCAATTATTCGTCGTGCACTCGAACGTTTCGACGAGAAAAGTCGTTCATTATCACAAACACGAGTGAGTGATTACAATGACATTCAAGATCCTGTAACACGACGTGCATTAATGAGATTGGACACGAATTTAAAACGAACGAATCCATCAACATTAAATAATCATCAGGATTCGAATGAAAATCGATTTACAAATAGTTATACATTAGGTTCATTACAATCGAATCCCGATCCTCGTCTATTACGTTATCCTGATTCGACTTTACCGCCAACGATGAATTCGAAACCAACACATGTGTCAATTCATCAACGTTTCTGTTCAACATCATCAACTGATAATATGTCTGACCTACCGCCTATGAATAATCAAGATCAAAGTATTCCAGTCATGCGTGTGCCAACGCAACCGATTTATGTTACATCAACTAATCAACCATCAACAATTAATTTCCGACAACGTTCACGTTCCGAAGATATGCTGTCATCACGTGAACTTGCACTTGGTCAAACGACAAATCTCGATGAACAAAATCAATCGATGGAAGAACTTCAACAAAATGATACAAACGAAATTCAAACCCAACCAATCGATGCAAATTTTATTCGTACAAATGAATCAACAGTTAATTATACAACACCAACACAAGCTTATACAGCATATAGTTGTGAATATGCTCGACCACAACGAATAGCACCATCAAAATCGGAGATTATCTCGCCGAGAAATTTTCAACATGAAAACGATATTCAATCATCATCGGCATTTACACCTGTTCATCCTTCAGCAAACAACAGCAATAATAATAATTATCATCATCATCCTGTAACATCTACGACTACTCCTTCAGGTTATAATTCTATGTATGCATCGAATAATCTCCAACAAACACCGTATTCCGATGATCCTATGTAAGTTAAAAATAAGTCAATCAGATAAATCTTATTCTTCGAACTTCTAGCGTTCGTCGAGCACTTGAGCGATTCAATTGTCAAATGCAGAATAGTCTTATGAACATGTCACAACAATCGACGATGTTCAATCGACAATATCAAAATGGTTATCCGCCATCTCAGGAACCCTATCAACATGAATCATGGTCGAATACAACAGCTCGTCCACCAACGACAAGTACCGGCTATCAATCGATTATCGGTCGTCGTCGACAAATTCGTCATGATGATGGTTATCATGATCATACAAGCATCGGCAATGGTTATTCATCATCATTATTTCTCAATCCACAGCAATATCCAGCCTATTCCGAAGAAACGAATAATTTTCCTCCACGTTTTCATCGTGATATGTATCACGAACAGCCAGATTATCTGTCTGAAAATTTCAATAACAATAATAATAATCATCAGCCATATGCATATGCTGCCAATGGTTTTCATCCAATTAATCATCAATTCATACCTCCGGATTACTATCAACAATATCAAGACGATGAACTTCTTCGTCACCGTGCGCAATCAACATCAAGCACAGCATCATCTGATAGTATTAATCAAATACGTTTAATGCAACAACGTCTACCACCTACATCTAATCGAAATAATTTTCAATTGAATCAAGATAATTCGCAAATACCATCGGGAGAAACAACGCCAAGTAATGGCAGTGGTACAAGTGATTCTGTATTTCATCGTCTTGCTTATACATCAACAAAAGCTTCCCTATCCAAATCTAGTTCGAATCTCTATGCAAATTTGCCCTCGAGACTTGTTCAACAACCGATACAAACACAACAAATGAAAAAACCTGAAGAAATCGATTTCGATGATTCGAATCTTCTTCCCAATGAGCCGAATTCTGAATCGATTTCAGCAGTCAATCAATCGCTCAGCAAATGTCAACGTTCACGATCAGTCGATGGTCGTGCACGTTTAAAAAATGCACAAAATCGTTTGAATAACATTCAACGTTCGACAACAACAAATGATGCTGAAGAAAATTCAACTCATCAATCATCAACATCAACTGTTCCCTCATCGAAATTCACGCCTGTTAATGGAGCAAAACGTGACAACACAACAGCAGCAGCACCACCGCCACGTGTACCGATTTCATCACGTTCAAATCAAACAAAACGATTACCTAATGGAACACATAGTTCAACAGCAAAGCTCAATGCCGGACGAACAAGAAATTCCAATGGAAATCTTGTCGAAACCGACAACGATGAAAATCTTTCGTTGAATGAAAGCTATCAACCGAAAATTGCCGATACGAAAACACGAATTACCAATCATCGACATTCAACAAATCATATTCAAACATCAGCATCAACATCATCTGTAAATAGTACATATCATCAACGTACGAAAGTACCCGTACCAATTACATCGAATGTCTCAGGAACAGATTTGTACAAGTGAGAAAACGAACGAAATAATTCGAAAAATATTTCTTTGTTTGGCTTTTAAGATCTTCAAATCGTCTTCTTTCACCTCAAGGCCAACGTCGAACGGTACCTGTTTCAGTTTTTGCACCAGCTAAACGTTTAAATTCATCTGTTTCATCTCCTACATCTACGAGTCCTACCAATGAAACACTTTCAATTGATCAAATTGAATCGTCCAATGAACACGACAAATCAATTGAAAATCAAAATCTTTCAACAATAAAACACGAAAATGATATGAACACGAAACTATCATCGAGTAATCCGTCATTGAAATCTTCGACAGGCAATCTTTTAAATGAACTTTCGTTTACAAATGAAAAAGTCGAAAATGGAAAGAAAATGAACGTTTTCGAACGACTTTTTCGTGGACATAAAAAGAAAGTCTAATTTGTTTTCTCTTATTTACTAAAATAATTCAAAACTCTACGCATTTTATTGTCGATCAGTGAGAATGACGGATGCGTAGAAGAAAACGAATTATTCCACCGGTTGTATAAAGATCTTTGCAGGAAGACGAACAAATGTTTTATGTGTTCTTTTCTTTTCCTTTTTTTAATCTACTATCTGTCTTATATTTCTTAGTTGATTTGTTTTCGTTTTCTTTTTATTTCTCTGTCGACAAATTTATTCATTTTAATCCGAGGCTTTTCTTTTTCTCTTTTCTCGTTCTCTTTGTGTTATTTTTCTAATGTTAAAAATTCGAAATCTTTAGATCCAATAAAAGTTGGTCCTATGGAACAGATAGATTCCATAAAAACGTACTCGTTGTCTGTCTCTCTCTGTTCAATTGAAATACTTTGACAGCCAGAAAATGAATTGTCAACGTCCTGTTATATTATTAAATATTAATTCGACAGCGAAGAAAGAAGAAAAGTTAATCGATGTCAAAATGTAAAACCTGTCATTGCCATGACATCTTTTTTTAGTCTCTAATAAAGTTCATTAATAGTAAAATTAATCCAATTAAACTCAATCCTCTTATCAACAAGTCTTCAAATGAGATCTCAGAGTTGAAATACTTCATTTTTTATCGTATCTTTTTTTTGTAAAATAACAAAACGGATTTTCTTATCGAAGAAAATTTTTAACATAACTATTTATAAGTAACATACAATGATAAACGAATTAAATTTTTCTTTTATGTAAATATTTTCACGTTCGTCAAGAAAAAAAAACAACAAACCTCAATTATTCGTTGCATGTTCTTCGTTTTTTCTTTATTAAACCGAAATTTTCATTGGCAACCAAATATGTTACTCATTCACTCACCAGTGCTTTCTCCGTTCTACTTTTCTCATGTTTCTTTTTTTTTTCAATGATTACTAACTACTTTGTTTTTTTTTCTCGCGTCGTTGACGCCTTCTCGTTTTACTCGACGACGTCAATTATGTGAAGTTTAATTTGTAGACGTTAATAACAGGCTTCAGCTGTAAGATCTTAATTTTTTTATGCAATTATTCTGTATTATACTTGCAAAAAAACATGAATAATCAAATAATTTCGCAAATCGTTTGATAAAAAAAACTAGAATACAATCAACTGGAAAGTACTTAGACCTTTACGTGCATTTGTCGATATTTATCTATATAAAACAGCTGTTTTGTTGTTGTTTTCTTCTTCTTCTTCTTCTTCGTCTTTCTTTTCCTTTGTTCGATGACCTCGATAATGCACACACATTACAATAACATGCGTGACGTTAGACATGCATTCATCTCGATCGTTGTGCGTGTGTGTATAACATGGTATGTCGCCTATCTATCGAGAACTATATAGTAATCGTCATTGTTTTTCATATAATCATTAAAGAGAAAAACACGTTCGTACTGTATATATTGCTCGAGGGGGATATGTAAATAGATACTATAAAGAAAAAAAAAGAAGAAGAAGAAATGACTCATTTCGGTCGCAATGCCTTGGCATCTAGCCATCAGCTGTCTTGTTTTGTTTCCTTTTTATTTCTTCTTCGCTTCTATATATATCTATCTATCTGGATATATACATTTATTGTAAACATTTCTTTATAAGATATGTACTTAATATAATCTAAGTTATTTAATTGTCTATTATCTAGGAAAGAAAATCTTGAATTTTCTTCTTTTTCCGTTGTCATTGTCTTATATTCAATGACCTAAATATGATTATGTAGACATGCCATTTCAATTTTCTGTCGTCTTTCTTTTCTTTCTTCTTTGTTTGATTCTTTAGTCTGTAAAATAGTAATAGCAGTAGACTTGTCCGACGACTTTCATCGACCATAAGGTCGCGTAGCAAAGGCACAGAAGAAAAAAACAAGCGCGCATTTTCTATGTGTTATGCCCGATAGTTTGCTCTCTCTCTCACGCTCGTTCTTTCTTTCTTTTTCTCTCGTTCGCTCGCGCGCACACGTCGATGCGAAGAGGAAAAAAAAATGCGAATATGAGTGTGCAACTAGTGATGGGAGGGTGGATGTGTATAAGTGCAGGGACGAAGCGGGCAAACGTAGAGAAGAAAGCGAGAGAGAAAAAAAAATATATGCGAAGCAAAAGAAAAAGAAGGACATAAAACAGACCAAGAATGCGCTTTGTATTCGCACACCATCATCATCATCACAAGTAAGTCTACACGTGTGTTGTTCGAGGCGGACTTTTTTCTTTCTGTCGTATTTTTTCTTCTTCTTCTTCATTCTCTCGTTTCTCTATACTGACGTTGAGTTCACACATCGTATATTTTTGTGTCTTTTTTCAGAACATTTTAAATTATATTCGATATATATTTCGTTTCAGTAGAAATCTAAAATTACAAAACAATATTTATTATTATCATTACAACGATTATTATATTATTTGACGTTTTTTTTGTTTAAAACACGAGAGATTATATTAGAATTTAAGGTAAATGTACTATTTTTAACTTAGATGCGTCGTTCTTTTTTCTCTGTTGCTTAAAAAACAAATTTCTATTGATTCTTTTTTTCTTGACATAAGTTGATTAGTTGTTGATTTAAAAGAAGCCTTTAATCGAGATGAATTCACATAGTTTAAGTACAAAGCAGTTGTTTACCAAGGTTATTACATATGTTTCGGGTTTTCATTCTCGAAAATAACTCGTGCAATTATAATTTTTCGAAATAATCGAAATTTATGCATATATTTACGATAGGAGAACGCACGCACGCACACACACATGCGTCGATTGATTCAGTACCGAAAAAGGCAAGGCTGATAGGTTATCAGTTAAGAGAGCAAAGAAGCAATAAAGAAAAAAGGACAATGTCGACAAGTTGATCCCGTGTTTATGACAGAAATACAGCCATTCAACAAATGTCAAGTATTTTTTCGGTTGAATTTTTCACGCGTGATATGATAGTTTGGCGTTTTTTGTTGTTGAATGAATCGATTGCATATTGATTTATTATTTTGTTTAGTAAAACAGATGTTTTGACAAGGGATATTTTATAAATATGCTTGATGACAAATGAAAAAGAGCATAATTACGTTTTTTTACGTTTGAGGTAAACAAAAGGCGATGATAAATCGATGAAATCATCCGTAATAATATTCATCAAATTATAATTGCTCACATATTTTAGTTTTTTCTTCTTTATTTTTCTTTTTTTTTCGTTTGTTTTGAGTTTGTTTTTATCTATTTTTACTTTGATAAACAGGTAGATATATTCAACGTAGTAAAACATCAAATCATCTCAAGACTATTATCTTTTTGATACGGACATATTTGACTCATATGCATAACTATTTACATTGGTAGTTGCCAAAAATTTTCTTTTCTTTTTACTGATTATTATATTTATTTTTTTCTTCTTCTTCGTCTTCGCTCTTTATTCTTCGCCTCGTTCTTCATCGTCGTCGTCGTCATCATCATTTTCTCTTCTAACTACGTTTTTCGATATATATATATATTTCACAGCGTCATCGTCATCGTGTCTTTTTTTTTAAAATGTATGGACAGGCGTGTATGTTCTCTTCTAGCTTTTAATGCTTGACACGTTTACACTCATGATAAAATAAAATAAAAAGAAGAAGAAGAAAAAAGTAATCGCAATAGTGGTGATGGTAATGATGAAGAAAGAAAGAAAAAAGAAAGGATAAAAGAACAAACGACAACGACCTGAATAGAATTATTTACCGAATAATTTATATATGTGTATATATATATATATATATATATATGTATGTGTGTGTATTTTCTTTTAGATTATAATCAACTAAATTAAAAAGCAAAATCGTGTATTCAATTACTTATTTATTATCTACAATTCTCCTCGCATATTAGCGAGGTTTAGAATGCGAGAATGAGTTTCACATCAGACGAAGTCAATTATCTCATCTATCGATATTTATCTGAATCAGGTAAGGATAACAAAAATACGAAGTCCAAAAATAAACTAAACTCAACTTTCATTTTTCATCCAGTTTTTTTTCTTCTCGATAGACGAGTTCAAGTATTTTCAGCAACGATAACCCCATTGTTTCTTTTTTTGCTCTTGTTGTTATGATTATTCGTATTCGTCAGTTAGAAAAGTGAACTGAAATGAAAAATAAATAAATAAAATTCTTCAACGACAAGTATATTTACTTAAGGAGAATAGCTACAATCAGAAGAGCATTGAGGAAGAAAAAGAATTGAAGTAACAGAAAATTTTATATTATGTAATTATGCAATGACAATCCAATTGAAAAACTGTTTTTGTTTTGTTTTGTGACCCCGAGTGAAATCAATATTAGTAACTGACATATGCGTACGTATGTCGATTTGAGAAAATGAATTCTTTGTTTCTTGGAAATTATGGATACATTGATGAATAGAAAATAAAACGACAAATAAATTCAGGACGGCGGCTGTTGACTTATTTTAATTGAAGTAGTTTTCTTGGAAAAGAAACCACCGGAACTATTTTTAGTGTTTTTAATAATATACTTGTTCTTTCTTCTTGATAATAATTATTGAATATAAAACTTTCATGACATTTATGTATTTACATTGAGGGGGGAAGGTGAAAGAATAATAGACAACTATTGATTATTCATATTTATGTTTTCCTTAGGATTTGTTCATTCATCTTATTTATTTGGACTTGAAAGTCATATTGTTCAAACATCAATCAATGCCAATATAGTGCCACCGGGTGCACTCCTTTCACTCATACAAAAAGGCCTTTACTATACTGAAGCAGAATTATCCATTGGAGATGTAAGTTAATAAAGACGACACAATCTAGCTTCGAGGATCGACACAACGATCATCCATTTTTTGTCTTTTTTTTAATTAAAATTCATTTCCTGACTTTTGTTTTTTCAAGGATGGACAGGAACGCACATGCGATAGTTTAAGTTTAATCGATGCTGTTGTACCGGAAATTGTCGAAAATCGTCGACGAGAACTCCAACAACAGCAACAGCAACTTCAACAACAACAACAGCAACAACAACAACAGCAGCAACAACAACAACAAACATCATCATCATCATCAGGAACATCATTGAAAGGCGAAACAAAATTATCGTCGAGAAATGCAGCAATCGCATCGACAAATGCTATCGAAAAAGATCGTTCACCAATGCATCAACTATCGAATACATCACCGCAGTCAATAAATCAACCTGTATCTGATCGAAATACAGATTCATCAGTAACACCCAATGGTGGAATGAATTATGGTAAAAAAACAACAACAATGAGTTTGCCATTTTTTTTGGTTCTATTTGAATATTTCTTTGAAGGACATACGAATTCTTCATCAACAAATCCAGCTCATCATTATCATTCATCTTCCCATCTCAATATACATCAATCCTCTACGACAGGTAATTCTATTAAAATTCTTCGAATTAAATCATTTATTGTTGCAATTTTCTAGTTCCTAAACATGAGCCTATGGATTATGAAACAAGTAATAGTACACATCATCATCCTCATCCACATTACGCGCGAAATTCAACACCGAATTCTTTATCTATACAAACCGGTTCATCAAATACAAATTCAAATTCAACGAATTCCATTGTAAATGGTTCTGTAGAAATTCCGTCGAATCGTGTGACGGTTTTACGTGGTCACGAGTCTGAAGTGTTCATTTGTGCATGGAATCCGACACATGATATTCTCGCATCGGGTTCCGGTGATTCAACAGCACGTATTTGGAATTTACAAGGTACACGTGAACCGGAAATCGTCCTAAGACATTGCATACGACGTGGTGATACACAAGTGCCAAGTAATAAAGATGTGACAAGTTTAGATTGGAATCCATCTGGTACACAATTAGCAACGGGTAGTTACGATGGTTATGCACGTATTTGGTCATCGGACGGCAATCTAGCGAGTACACTTGGTCAACATAAAGGACCGATATTTGCCTTGAAATGGAATAAAAAAGGCAATTATATTCTATCGGCTGGTGTCGATCGAACGACGATCATTTGGGATGCAAATTCTGGTCATTGTGAACAACAATTTGCCTTTCATACAGCACCGGCATTAGATGTCGATTGGCAATCAGATACAACATTTGCATCATGTTCAACCGATCAAAAAATTCATGTCTGTCGATTAGGTGAAACACGACCTGTGAAAACATTCCATGGCCATCAAAATGAAGTCAATGCGATTAAATGGGATCCTCAAGGACGTTTACTGGCATCTTGTTCCGATGACATGACATTGAAGATCTGGAATATGGTTAAAGACACGCCTGTTCATAATTTGCAAGCACATAATAAAGAAATCTATACGATTAAATGGAGTCCAACTGGGCCTGGAACAATGAATCCCAATGCGACATTGCTGCTTGCGAGTGCATCATTCGATTCAACTGTACGTCTATGGGATGTTGATCGTGGTGTTTGTCAGAATACACTTGTTAAACATTCGGAACCTGTTTATTCAGTTGCATTCAGTCCCGATGGTCGTTTATTGGCAACTGGTTCATTTGACAAAGCGATTTATATTTGGGATATAGCTGTACGAGAAAGAATATCTTCTTTTGTTTTCATTTTTTTTAAATTTCTTTTTTCGATTTTTAGCGTGCAGAAATTGTTCATAGTTATCGAGGCACAGGTGGCATATTTGAAGTGTGTTGGAACAGTCGAGGTACTCGCGTTGGTGCAAGTGCTTCCGACGGAACAGTACGTTGAAATGAATCAATATTTGCAATTAAATCTCATTCTCTCTGTCTTCTTCTAGGTTTGTGTACTCGATCTGCGTAAATAAACGGCAAAAAGATTCGAATGAACTCTCTGCTTAAACATTAGGTCAATGTGTTGTTGTTTCTCTTTCTTTATCTTCTTTTTTTTCGTTTTTTCTTCATCTACATTTTGTTCGTTTATACAAGAAAAAAAAACACGCCCAAGCCAATCTATATCCACCAAATACTCGTATTGTTGTTATCTGTTGTTGTTTTTTTTTGTTTCTTTCTTTCGTTTTTACCATCATCATCAACATCCTCCTTCTCCTCATCCTTCCTATTCAACGACGATTTCACCGAAGAAGAAAAAAATCAACTCGAAACGCCAAAACATTATATTAATCTTTTTGCACATGTGTATTTTCTCCTTCTGCTTCGGTCTTTGTTGGACTTCGTGTCTGTCTCTCTCTCTCTGTTTCGTTTTCTTTCTTTCTTTCGAAAAACTTCAAAGCAGTGATATGTATGTGTGTGTGTGTGTGTCTGACTTTATTTCTCTCGGTTTTTTTTACATGCACTTGTGTGTATGATGATGAGCTCGTATTCGATTATAAATATTTCATAAAAATGCGAGCGCAAAACAGATGACGACAAAAACAGACAAAAACAAAGAGAAACTAAAAAAAACCAAAATGTGTGAACTTTGTAAATGGAAAATTTTTCTTGTTTTTCTTCTTCTTCTTCTATTTCGTTTTTTCTTTCTCCTCTACTTGTTCTTACATCATTGATTTTTTTTCAATGAGACAGAGAGAAATTGCAAAAAATTAGTTGAAGTTATTAAAAAAAACAAAACAAATACTCTATAAGATGATTTATTTGTTGCAAAATCGGAAATATTTGAAAGGAAAATGAGATAGAATTCATTTACATTTAGCAAGTTTTTCTTGAACTTTAGTAATCATGTTCGGATCAACTTTGTCGTGAAATTTATTCAGATTTTCCATAGCTTTTTCATATTTTTTAACAGCTTTATCACGTTCACCGTTTGACATAAGTGCATCACCCCATTCGATATTTGTTTGTGCAACATCCACAGCAAGTTGTGGTATTAAATCTCGATCGTCGTTGTCACAAACAACACGTACTTTTGAGTATTGATTCGTCCATTTCATATGACCAGGTACATCGGAACAATGAACATAAATCGCATAGACTTGTGGTAAATCATGAATTTGTGGAACAACATTTCTTCCTAATGAACCACAAGTAACGAGAAATATTCGTTTCATCGAATTTTCTTTACAAAAATTGATACAACGATCTTCTCGATCCTGACACATTTCCCACATATATGTTCCGCTTACTTGATCGTAAGCACTGCCAAGTTCGATGATAAATGGATCTAATGTAACGAATTTGCAACCATTGAACTTAGTTAAATCAATTGGTTGATTAGGTGGCGGTCGACGTTCGATTGGATTGCCTTTCTTTGCACTTTCGTATGCATCACGTGCAAAATCGGACATAGGCGTGGCGGTTATCGATGCTGTTGCGGAAGGTTGTGTTCGATTCGATGAGTTAGAATCAGAATTTGTTACGAATTCACTTGGATTCGAGTAAGCTGGAGGAACATAACCACCGGCTCCTGCAGCGGCAAACTGACCAAGCTGTTGTGGAGTAAAGATACCTGTGATAGGATCCGATTGTAAATGATTGAGACGTCTCATATCGTTGTTTGGTGGGTTCGACATGTTTTTTTTAAGAGTTCTACAAGATGAAAACAATTATGAAAAACTGTGTATTAATACATGCGTGCTTTTGAAAAATATGTACGCAAAAAC
>ERZ778027.3910-NODE-3910-length-13806-cov-11.243255_pt1 | contig 13806 bp, 8 predicted proteins | sample MGYA00375757_ERZ778027 | MGnify/ENA primary metagenome ERZ778027 (study PRJEB29350, sample SAMN05389817) | bioreactor metagenome | isolation source: Ammonium sulfate bioreactor | place: South Africa: University of Cape Town | collected 2014-02-18 ... | reverse complement strand
ATAACGATCCACAAGATTTTGACTATTCCAAAGTTTACTAGATTGAGCGGCTACATGAAGAACATTTTCACCATGTCCATTAAGAATATTAATATCACATCGATATGGATTATCTTTACCATCGATTGTTTCAGCAAGAAGAATTCTTACAACATAATAATTATTATTGGCCACAGCATAATGTAATGCTGACCATTGTTTATGTTCATCTAACGTATGTATTAATCTTCGAGTTTCTGTTCGTCGTATATAATCTTGTGTAACCTGTTCTGTAAACGCATTCCATTTAGTACTAGCTTTATTTTGATCGGATTCAGATGCAGCCTATAGCAAAAGAAAGAAAAACAAAACTTTTTTTTTCTTTGATTTGGAACAAAAAAGAAGATGTGTGACAAACTTCGTAGAGCAGTTCTTGTGATGACTTTGAACCTGCTCGATTATAAGTTATCAATGGTAGATCATTTGATACTATGGTTAGATTGCAATCTTTTATGTTTGTTGGATGAATAATATTACTTAACTTCTCCATTTAATAGGATTGAAATAAAAAAAAGTCCTTGCGCACATCATTATGTACTCTCGGGTTAAAAACAAACAGTTACTTAACAACCATAATTTTTTTATTGCACTGCATCGTACTGTATTACCCATATAAAATTAGGCAAATAGTAACCATGTATGAGTATGACTCATCGTTTCTTGTCAAAATTTGCAAACAGATTGTGCAATTACTATAGACGAGTGAAGTGTTTATTGTTAGAAAACAAAATGATAAATAACCTCGTTAAATATTGCCAAAATTGTAATCGAGCATTTCGCAATGGTGAACATTGGTTTAGTTGTGTCGATTGTATGAATTATAATCTATGTGAAATATGTCAAACAAGAACAGCGCTACAATCATCACAACATAGCCATCAATTCGTTTGTAAGTATAGTATTGATTATGGACTTGAAAATATTTGTACTAAAATCGATACGGCAAGTCGAATACTATCATCGATTGAATTCAATTCAAATCGTCGATGTTTAGGAATTCGTAGTAATAGTTCAAATGACTATTCATGGCTAACATTTGAAACAATTGGAAATCGTATAAAAAATTTTAGTTTCGGTTTATTAAATCTCATTAAACCACGTGAATTTCTTGGTATTTGTTCAGCAAATAGACCAGAATGGCTTATTACTGATTTAGCTTGTATTTTACAAGGTATTATTAGCGTACCTATTTATTGTCAATTAACGAATCATGATCTAACATATATAATTAATCATACAAAAATATCAGCTATCGTATGTGATGAAATAATGTTACCGAAATTAATTCAAATAAAATCTCAATGTTCAACATTACGTCATTTGATTTCAATGGATTCGATTCCACAAGAAAATAATAATAATCTATTCATTCATGACATGCAAACAATCGAAAATATTGGATCATCATCAACAACAATAACAAACAAAGATTATGTTATAAACAAACCTGATGATTATGTTACTATTGTATATACAAGTGGTAGTTCAGGTTTTCCTAAAGGTGCAATATTAACAGAAAATGTTTTTCGATCAACATTTCCAATTCGAAATTCGTCGAGTTTTAAGGAAGCCGTGAAATTTTGCTATCGACCATTAGCATGGATAACAGACCGTAAGGCGACTATAGCAGCGTTTCTCGATGGTGGATGTACAGGTTTTGCTACGGGTGATATGTCACAATTGATGGACGAATTAACTTTAGTTTCACCAACAAGTTTTTCTGCTCCGCCAACATTTTGGAATAAAATCTATTCCGAATATCGTCTTGCACTTTCATTAACAGCGGACTCCACCAATGAGAGAATTTTACTCGAACAATTTTCAAAATTAATTCCTCGATCATGTCGAGTCATTTCAATTGGTGGTGCAATGGTTCATCGAAATGTCTTACAATTTATTCGAGAATGTTTTCAACATTGTCAAATCGTTGAAGCCTACGGAACGACTGAATGTGGACGAATAACATTCAATTATCAATTTCTTCGAACAATGTTAGATTTTCGTCTTGAATCAGTCATCGAAATGGGCTATACATTAGATGATAAACCTTATCCAAGAGGAGAACTTCTCGTTAAAACATCACAAATGTTTGCTGGCTATATCAATAATCCTGAAGAAACGCAAGCTGCATTGACTGATGATGGATATTTTCGTACAGGTGATATTGTCGAACAACGTAGTATCGATCATACTAAACCTGACCTGCATATAATCGATCGGAAGAAGAATTTTTTCAAACTTGCACAAGGACAATATGTTTCACCTGAATCACTCGAAAATATTTACCTACAAAGTTTATATATCGAACAAATCTTTGTCTATGGTGATTATTTCGATGATCGTGTCAAAGCCGTCATTGTACCGAATAAACAATACACTCGAACAATGGATATGGATGAAGATTTGCTCGTCAAAGAAATTATCGATGATCTACAAATGATTGCAAAGAATGAGTCACTTCATAACTATGAAATACCTTTGAAAATAATCATTGAATCTGAAAGATTTACATGTGAAAATGGACTTTTAACATTATCAATGAAACTTTGTCGACATAAATTACTTACAAAATATGCTCGATCAATTGAAGATCAATTAAAAACGATCATCGAACACCATCAATTATCTGCAGATTCCTTATCTAACCTACGTTTATCACATATGATACGTCAAAATCTCGGAATAACTATACCAGTTCAAATGCTCTTCGATTCAAATCTGACATTCAAACGATTAGTAGATTTAATTCGTAATCCTAGTTCACCAATATCTGATTGTACACAATTTATCAATGATTCTCAAATTGAATTCGATATTCCGATGGGTAAAACAAAGGAATTACATTCTTCACCATCGATGATTTTTATTACGGGAGTAACAGGATTTGTTGGCGCATTTTTACTTGCAGAATTATTGAAAAAATTCCCATCAACTTGTAAATTGATGTGTCTTGTCCGAGGTGAACTTGATCGTATTCGAAAAACAATGGAATTCTATCAATTATGGAAAGATGAATTCGACGAACGAATCATTGGTTTACAAGGAGATTTAACTAAAGAACAATTCGGATTTGATAAAGAATTCTATTGTGATTTAACAAAGAAAATCGATCTTATCTATCATTGTGGAGCAATTGTAAATTTTACTTTTTCATATAGTAAGCTTTACGATACTAATGTAAATGGTACACGAGAAATAATTCGTTTTGCTACCTATTCATCAACATTTATACCAATTCATTATATTTCAACGATGAGTGCAGTTGATTTACATCATTTAAAAACTGGTTATTCGCAAAGTAAATGGGTCGCTGAAAGACTTATGTTGAAAGCAAGTCAATTAGGTTTGCCAGTTATTATCTATCGACTTGGTTCGATGGGTCCCAACACTGAAACAGGTGCTTGTAATCCAAATGATATCAATACTTTACTCGTTACTACAATCATTGAAACAGGCGTTTATCCTTCGATGCTCGTTGACTCAAAAATGCAAATATTACCTATTGATATTGCTGTGCAACGTATACTTTCTTTCTATAACAATCAATTTGAACAATATGGACAAATCTATTCAATTGTAAATAATCACGATGTAATACCATTACAATTCATTTTCGATCGTATTCGTCAGCTTGATATTTCTCTCGAATGTATTTCAAACGATGCTTGGAAAACTGATTATTTCGATTTATTTTCATCGTATTTTTCTAAAAGAAAACTTCAACAAAATGATAATCGATATGAAAATAATGTTTATATCGACAAATGGTTGTTGTTTATTCAAAAGCAATCTAAGAACTGTTGAACATAACAACATTATATAATTTTCAATTTTTTTACGACACAAAGATTTTATCGGAAAAAAAAGTGATAAGCGTTTTAAAAATCGCATTAAATCAAACTGCATTGCTTACTATTATCAGAATATCCGGAATTCGAGATATATATATGTAAAGTGATCCCATAAAGTTGACACATTATATTTTTCTTGGGTTGATTCGTCTGTTTCTTGATTAATAATCGTTGAATTTTTGTTTCTGTCATTTTGATTTTATCATCAAAAAAGACTGCTAGATATGTTAGATTGTTCAAATTGTTTAACAAATCAATAATAGACAATATGGTGAGATTTCGTGTGAAAATTAATTGTTTGATATATGGAAAATAGAAAGAAATATTTCGTAAAAAGTCTTCATGCAGAGAATCGTCGTGGTAACTTTCTACTTGTAAATATCTGATCTTCTGTAAATAGGCAATGTTATTATGGTTAATTGTTTGAAAAATATTTTGTAAATTATTGCTTGTAATCGTAATAAGTATGCGTTGATCGACATGTTCTAATAAATCAGAAAAGAATTTTACGTCAACTTCAAATTGCAATTGAATATGCTGTAGAGAAGACAGACACACTAGTTTGTTTATTTGTTCACCTGTTATATCACATGTTTTAAGTTTTAAAATCAGTTCATGAACATTTGTAAAACGTGAATAGGATGAGATTTTCTCGGGTTGAAGTGCATAGAAAGTTAATTTCTGAAGAGTTGAAATATGATTTGGTGTTTTAGTTGAAAATTGTGTCCAATATTGTGAATATTGTAAATGAGTATTAATCGGAGGTATTGTATATAGATATGATGTATCTGATAAAGCTTGATAATCACAATTAACAAACCATTTTCTTTCTCTAATCCAGAAATCGGTCATAAACGATTGAATAAGTTCATTGGGTAGAGCTGAATCGACCCATTGATTGATTGTAAAAAAGAATTTTAAAACTTTTAATTGCGGAAAATGATTTGCTATAATAGTTTGCCATCGGTATCCATCAATAGGTTCTTTTCGATAAGATAATTCACCTTGAATTTCCAATTGTTTTAATTTAGGAAAAATCATACAACTATTAAGAATCTCCTCTAAAGCCGTTTTCGATGAAATATGCTTTAATTTCAAATAGACTAATTTTTGTGGAATAGTATCTTCGCATGACATATTCATCCATTGAATATATGAGCAATCAATTGATTTAAGATTTAATGTATGGTAATAAATCCATTGAAGTTGATTCAAATGGATTCTATTGAATCGATAATATTCTATAGTCGATTGTTTATCTGTTTGCTTGTAGAATTTGTCAGAAAGTAGACAGAATTTATGATCCCATTCTAAATATTTTAATGTTTTGATTTGAAAGAAAATAATATCGCGAATCAAATCTGTATCACTATCATCCAATTTTCTATATGCGCCAGAGTATTCATTAAAACCAACTGATAAAAACTTTAATTGTTTAAAATTTGGCAATAATCTAATGAAAGTGATACATTGTTCAAATTGTGATTAATACAATGATAGAGATTGTAGACTCGAATAAAATAAATCCAGTGGATATTGAGAAAAAAAATTCTTATTATTTAATATTGAAGCGTCGTTCGGTTGAAATTTCAATGATTTAATAGCTGAAATACTTGGTAGCAATTGTCTATTAAGATAAAAGTCAAGTTTAATAATTGGATCACAAATATCGAGTGAATAACATGAATAAGAAAGTAAAAAAGAATCTAAACGATAATTTAAATGTTCAAATGCATAGATAATCTCATGATACGATAAATAATTAAATATCATCAATAATAATTCGTTGGGTAAACTTTCGAATGTCATGTTTTTTTTCTCTTTCATAGATAGATTATATGACGATTCAATTTATACGTCGAAAAAATGATAAGAAAATGTTTTTTTTAACGAGGTTTTTTTTATCTATTCTTCTATAAAATCATGTATTGAATATATTTATGATTTCTATTATTTAACTATAGATTTAGTTCGGGATTAATTTTTTTTTGTTCTACTTTCTGATCAGACTAAAGATCAAAGGATATTCGTAATAATCACGTTGTTAAATGTCAATATATAATATTCTCCGTCTTAAGTTACTCTTTTTGTCATAAAAAAGGTATAAAATCAACAGATTTTCATTTTCAGATAAAAGATAACGTCTTTTCTAGCTATTCGTTATTAACATACATTTTATATTTAAAATAGAACATAAATTTCGCATCAAGATAATTTTAATGATGTTTTTTCATTTTATTTTATTCGTTGGCATTATTCTACCGTCGGTATCTGGCCATGCTTACTTCGTCTATCCGACACCTCGTATTGTCTATTGTGCTAACGATTCATGTGTAACTGCTGGCACATTGGGTCGTCAAGGAGCGCTTTGGGGTTTACCAGCAAATCTTACATTGGATGATGTGAGTCCAATTACTCAGACAACATGTAATGGTTCTGTTTTGATAACAAATGCTTCCATTGGTGCTAGTTATGATCCAGGTTTTAACGGCAAAACGAGTGCATCATGGCAAGCTGGTTCATTACAAACATTACAAATATTTATTTCAGAACTTCATCCAATAGAAAATCGAACTGTTTATCCTACGGATGGATGGCAAATTCGTTATCGTGATGGAACACAACCGAATTCAACATTTACTCCCATTCCATTTACTTATGTCAATGTTATAGATGAAGCAACCATTGGTCCTGTTCCTGCTAGTGGCTTTAAATTAGGTCATATCGTTTTAGCGACGATTACTGTACCTGAAGATGCAACTACTGATGGTATATTTCAATTTTTCTGGCGAAACAATCAAGGTCGTTATAACGGTACCATGTGGTTGTCATGTGTTGATGTTACTATTACTTCTGATGCCAGCTTAAATACAGTTTTATCGATATTCTCTATTATTTTTGCTGTCTTTTGCTTGATTTCAGTACAATACTGAGGACAGTTTATTCTTTACGTAAAAAAAAATATTTAAAAGATATTTGCTATTGAATTCATTTGATCATTGTTGTTTTCACTGATAAAATATCGAAAGAGAAAATAGAGAGCTATGGCAACGAGTACATGCCATAGAGCATGACCTTGAAACCAAGATGTTGGAGAGCAAAGAGGACGACCTGTATCAGTAAAATACCAAATAAGAAATGCACCGATGAACGTAAGACCACAAGCAAGTATCCAAAGTTTTCGTATCTTCGATCGTCGAATGAAAACAATAAATATTTCTGATATTATAAATAAAAGAATAAATACAGCAACTAATATATTAGGGATACCTCCGATTATTGGCAAATAAATATTCCATCGTGAAACTGATTCACAGATCGCAATGATCAGCAGAAAAACACCGATGAAATATTTAACATTCATACGAAAGAGTCGTTGAGTACTATAGGCTACTAGAAAAGCACAAAGTAAATATTCCGAAAGAACATCGAGTTCATAACCTAAACGTGTATAGGTAGCATGCAACATCATTGAACATGGACCAAGAAAAACAACTAATGATGGAAAAAATATCGACATAAAATCACTTTGTATAATACGATTAATATTCATTTTGAAAGTACCATACATCAATTGACAAGCAATGATGAGTCCGATAATTATAAAACCTAAATTACTCCATGTATTAATCGGTTCTAAAAATAGTCCTTGATGATGAATTTCACAATAGCCGCCTTTTTTCTCTTCCGTATTCGTTATCCAATGAAGTTGAGCATAGATTAAAAAGATAGACATCGTAATCAGACATACAACGAACGGAATTAGGAAGAAAGTTACATTCTTTTTGGCTGATTTCATGTTAAATATCTGTTTCTTTTTTTTTTATTTCATCTGTATATGCATGAATCAAATATTGACTATTTAATTTTAGTTTTCAATCGAATGAAAAAAAGAGAGAGATGATAATGTCCTTGCCAATTAATAATTACTCGTTTCTTTGAAATCATTCGCATATTTTAATGTGATAAACATGGGAAAGGGAAAAAAGAAAAATAATAAATTCCATCGTGAATCATTTTTCATTCTTTTCGAACTGATATATATATATACGTATACATGTGTGTATATATGAATGATACCGAAACAAATGGATTTTTCTGGACGACCTAATGTTATTCGTATTCCAATCGTTCAAAGTAAGATCGTTGACATATTTTTTGTTTTATATGTTTCGATATTTTCATGTGGTCGATTTAAAATGGCATTTGATACGATCTATCCAATTCATTTAAATGGTATTATTAGTCAAGATGAATTTCGAGAATCGATCACGAAAATAAATGATGCTTTATCAAGAAAAATAATTTTAAAAGCACTGGCTTATATGATGCCTTTTAGTTTCGTCGGTGGTTTCATAATGACATTGATTATTCAAAGAGATGAAGAAAATAATTATAATCTATTTGAAATATCGAATTTTATTATATTTATGTTTAGTTTCTTTAGTTGTTTTATATTAGCTATAGTAATATCAGCCTTGGTTGTTCAATTTCGGCAAGCATTCAATTTACAAAAAGCAGTTGGTAATGAATCGAAAAAATATTCATCCAGATGGCCAATACCTTGTAGCTGGCGATTAGATAATAATGGATCAATGTCTCGTGTAAGAATTCTTCTTTATTGTTTGTTTTCTTTCTTCTGGAGATTCCTTTATATTTTAGATTCTCATCGAGATTGATTTTTCGTTGAGTGCAACATCAATTGAACTTGAGCCGTATCCTCATCCTTCTGCTCCACCCTATGAACTAACTGTTTTATTAGAATGAAGTAAATCACTATCTTGCGTACCTGTGACTTTAAATTCTTATCAGTTGAATATCTACGTATAACTTATAGTCATATCTTAGTTAAAATGAAGACGCAACTTTTTGCGTTGTTTCTTTTTCTTATAATTGGATACGAATGTAAAATCGACGTTTTAATTAATAAAAACGGTGATTTTAATATTACAATTAATAATCAAATATGGCTTCGTTCATCACGTACAGCTATCTATGCCGATGATCGATGGTATTCAACAGAAGATCAATCTCTTTGTCTGATTGACCGAACAACTAGTCAAGGTATTGATCCGAATTTAGGCAGTTGGAATGAAACTAATTTCATCTATAATCTTACACGAAATGAAAAAACGACTTTGATTATTGCGCATATACGTCAATGGAATAGTGTTTCAGCTTTAACATTTCATCTTGAAAATGGCGATTCAGCACTAACAACCAATACGACCACACTTAGTCTTGAAACTGTTCGTACAGTATTTCCATCGTTTCTAATTGAAAAGATGAATGTAAATGATGATCGAGGATATATTACTATAGGCGGTATAGAACAGATGAGCATATTTTGAGTTTTAGATTCTATTTTATTCGATATAGGTTTGATGGCAGGTTGTGATAATAAACATGCTAATTATTGGAATTCATCCAGTCATGTTATTGCAAATGCCGCTTGGGATAGTCCAGTCATTGTTTTCAATTTAACTCAACGAGGATCTGGAGATACGGTCATACTTTCATCATTTTCGAATTTTATGGCAACATCATTGTCACAACGACAAGAAGGATCGTATGCAGCTTTAGAATACGGTGTTACAGGTTCAATGATAACTGTACCTGCTAATTATACTCAATCATTCATTGTTTTCTATTCTTCAAATGGAATAAATAAAGGTGTACGTGAATGGGGTCAAACTATGCAACGAGCATTCAATCGAACACAACAACATCGTCTCAATGATGTTTCATTGAACTATATGGGCTATTACATGGATAATGGTGCTTATTATTTTCATAACACGATGCCAGGCACGAATTATGAAGATACAACTATCAATATCGTCAATCAAATTCAATTGCCCATTCATTACATGGAAATTTCTGCCTATTTTTATTATAAAGGTGTTGCCGGTGGTGTTTCAGATTGGAGTCCACGTCCTGAAGTATTTCCTCATGGTATTCCCTATTTACATAATCGAATAAATCTGCCTTTTATTATACACAATCGATACTGGGCATACGATGCTGTCTATCAGAAAAACTATTCGTGGATACTTGATCCTAAAACGGGTCTATCTTTGCCAGCTTCAAATGATTCATTTTGGTTTGATCTCTTGACGAAAGCAAAAGAATGGGGTGTGATTTTATATCAACAAGATTGGCTCAATTATGAATATTTTCTCTTAGAACAAGCTTATACTGATATTCATCTAACAAATCGATGGTTGACATCAATGGGTGAAGCAGCTGATCAACTCGATATCAATATTCATTATATCATGTCTTATCCTCGACATTTTCTCAAAGCTCTCGAAGTACCACGTGTTACACAAATCCGAGTTTCGGAAGATTATGCTGGTAATTTAGGTAGTTCTAATAATCCTCAATGGAATATCGGTGTAACAAGTATGATCGTCGATGCACTTGGCTTAGCACCGAACAAAGATGTTCTCTGGTCGACATCAATACAACCGAATAATCCTTATGGTGACAATGCACATGAATCACTTCCCGATCGAGCAATTTTCATTGCCACGCTTTCAACAGGACCGATTGCTATTGGTGATGCAGTGAATTTAACAAATGTTGAACGTATTATGCGATGTTGTCGTCAAGATGGTCTGATTTTAAAACCTGATCGTGCTATTACAATCATCAATGCAATAGCAGCTGATTGGGCACGATACAATAGTGTTCCACAAGGTGAACTCTATTCCACAGAAACAACAATACCATCTACTAATAACGACACATTTCATGTTATTTTTGCATCACGTATGAGACAAGATTATGACATCTATCCTTCAATGATCGATGGTCAACCAGGAATTGTTTGGTATTATAATAATATAACACATATTTCATCGTTCAATCATACATCTCCGTTTCATGTTTCACATGATAATTGTCATGATAATTCATTTTGTGTTTGGTATACATCACCATTATGGCAATTCAATGATGTCAATCGAACAAAATATGCTCTACTCGGTGAAAGTAATAAATGGACAGTTGTTAGTCGACAAAGATTTCTTTCAATTACAACTAATACAGAAAATACTCGAACAACTATCGTTATTCAAGGTATTATTTCAGAAATCGTTTCCATTGGTATTTATCATTCAATTTTACAATCAACTATCGTTAATTGTTCGATTACTGCTGAAAATGGCCAAGCAAATCTTATCCTGACTCCAACCAACGCTATCTGTTCTTAACAAATGCGTAATAATCATTGGATCATATTTTTTTCTTTTGTTTTCTTTTGACCTTTTAACCGCGTATATCATCTTATCAACTTGTTCAGACGAACGAGAGTGAATGAATGTTGCAGTCGATTTTCAAATCGAGATCAGTTTTAATTCTATTCATTCGTGTGAATAATCTCAGCTATCGAGCACATATTCAACGATTGTATAATGATGGAATCGATTTAAAACAGCAATCTGTCGAAATTCATCCGACAGAACGTATTCGACGATGTGCTTTTTATAAAGATGTTGATCTCTATTCATTTTACAAGACAATTTGTCCAAATGTTCGAACATTAGGCGACGGGTTATATGAAGGTTATATTGCGTCTCGAGATGGACCTTGTGTTGGAACGCTTTCACCTGAAACTATCCAATGGCTTTCGTATTCAACAGTAATCAAACAAAGTCAAACAATCGGATCGTATTTCTGGTCGAAAACAAAACTGAAACCAAGTGAATCGAAAGTTGCTATTCTTTCGGCTAATCGACCCGAATATTTATTTGTCGAACAAGCGTGTTATCAATATGGATTCATTGTTATTAGTCTTTATACGACGTATAATTCTGAAACAGTTTTAAATGTCATTGGACGAACTCAAGCAGATGTGCTCGTTGTCGATAATTTCGAACGTATTCGAGCGTATCAAAATGAATTACTCAATCATAAACATATCAAAGAAATTCTCGTTTTGGATGATATCAAAGATGATCCGAAGAATAAAAAGATTCGATCACTTTCATCGATTTTCAAGACAATGGAAAATGTTAATCTTCATTCACGACCGTATATTGATCCGGATAGTATTGCAACATTGATTTTAACGAGCGGAACAACAGGTGAACCGAAAATTGCCATGATTTCTCATGAAAATCTCTTGGCTACTGCTAAAGGTCATCTGATGCGGCTCGATCAGATGAATATGGGCAAGCCAGTGACCGAACGACATTGCTCATTTTTACCAATGGCACATATCTATGAACGATTTATAATTCTACAAGGTTTAATGCGTGGTACACAACTTGTTTTTTGTCCTGCGCCCGAGAAACTGCCCAATTATTTGTCAATTGTCAAGCCAACTCAAGCATCGGTCGTGCCACGTGTTCTAAATCGTGTCTACGATGCTGTCATGACTGAAGTCAATAAAAGTCGAGTCAAACAATTTCTTGTTCAACAAGCTCTACGTGAACAATTTCCATTTCTATCACGTTTTGCTTTTCGAAAAGTGCGAAATCTATTTGGCGATGAAGTCAAGGCGATGATAACGGGCGCAGCACCGACAACACCGGATGTTATGCATTTCTTTCGTATTGCTTTGAATATACCGATTATGGAAGGATACGGACAAACGGAATCAGCAGGTGCTGGTACGAGTACACATCCAATTGATATGTCCTATGGAATGATTGGTACGCCGGTACCAACTGTAGAAATTAAATTAATCGATGTACCAGGAACGAATTATCGAAGTGAAAGAAATCAAGGCGAAGTTTGTATTCGTGGTCCAACGGTTTTCAAAGGTTATTTTGGTGATGAAGTTAAAACTCGAGAAACTCTAGATGAAGATGGTTGGCTACATACAGGTGATATTGGCGAATGGACAAGTACGGGCACATTGAAAATTATCGATCGAACGAAACATATTTTTAAATTAAGTCAAGGAAAATATATTGCACCCGAACGTCTTGAAGATGTTTATGTTCGGTCTCGATGGGTAGCACAAATATTTGTTGATGGTCTTGCTAGTCAAGAAACTGTCGTTGCTATTGTCATACCCGATGAAGAATACGTACGACGAAATTATCAATTAACAACAAAACAAAGATCATTTGTTGATCTATGTAAAGATGATAAACTTAAAGAAAAGATTCTATCAGATTTACGTCAACTAGGACAAAAATATAAATTACAAAAACATGAAATTATTAGTAATATTCATCTTCATCCGGAATTATTTTCATTGGACAATGAACTGCTTACAGTTACATTGAAAACTCGTCGAACCAATGCTCGAAAACGATTTCAATCAATTATTCAATCACTTTATTAATTTTTTGTTTCATTTCGTTGTACTTTAATTCAGCAAATAATAAACTAAAAAACGATCATGATTTGAGGACAAATATAGTGTGAATAATCACCGTCCTTTAAAGTGACACAATAAATAATTATAGTTTCTTAGTGATTAATCTCTTTTGTGGATCGTACTATGAACGACTATATGCTTTTGCACAAGGTATGATATCATTCATTGTCGGATATTGAAATGAAGTCAGTGATAGTTTATCCATCGTACATCAATATGCAATGTTGACTAGTTATAATCTCAGTCGTTCAACAATTGAAAGACTTTCAATGATGTCTAATTTATCAGCGATGTTAATTGGTCAAGGGGGTAACAATCTTTTGTGATTCGAATCAGTTGTTTCTCCTTGGTTAAAGGACATTTCGCACACTGTTTGTTACTTTTTATTAACGAATGATTCTTCATCATCAACTTGCATCGATAAAAAACATTCGTAAAAAAAACACGAAAATTCATTTTTTGTGTTTGTGCATTTGAAACTTGAGAACTTGAAAGTGGACGAATGCTTTTAAAAAGCGTATTGGCTGAAAAAGACGTTAATATGGATTCCTTCTTCTTCTAGTTGGCAACGAAAAACAA
>ERZ778027.3906-NODE-3906-length-13812-cov-3.153522_pt1 | contig 13812 bp, 7 predicted proteins | sample MGYA00375757_ERZ778027 | MGnify/ENA primary metagenome ERZ778027 (study PRJEB29350, sample SAMN05389817) | bioreactor metagenome | isolation source: Ammonium sulfate bioreactor | place: South Africa: University of Cape Town | collected 2014-02-18 ... | reverse complement strand
CGTTCGAGATGCGCTCGAGCACCTTGGACTGCAATCGCTGCCGTGGTTGTTGTCGAGGCTCGCTATTCGAGGTCGCTTCTTCTTGTCGCGTGGCGTTCTCACTCGAGCCATCCTCGGCGCCGCGCTTCGCCTTGACGGCCTTCTTGATCTTGTCGACGTCAATGTGACGAACAATCAGGCGGTAGGCGATGACGAGCGCGTTCGGCGCATTCAGGTTCGGATTCTTCAAGAGGCCCGCCAGGATACGCCGCAGCGACTCTTGCATCTTGGTGACGACCTTGAGCGAGACGCTCGACACCAGTACGTTGCGCACGGCACCCACCAACTGCTCGAGATGCGTCTCGGGCGTGACGACGCGCGCAAGGAGCTCGAACGAGTCGTACGATTGTGTGCTCTGCGCCTCCTTGAGCTTGTCGGCAATGGCCTTGACCTCTTTCTTCTCGGCCACCTCGCCGATAATGTCCTCGAGACAGCACTGCACCAAGAGATCCATGCAGTGATCCAACTCTCCGCCCTTGAGCTGCGGCACGATGCCGAGCAGCAACGAGTGCACCGTGAAGCCCAGCACGTGCAGCATGTAGCCGCGATTGAGCGATGATCGCAGTTCACGAACCACGTACGAAAAGTGCGTCGGTCCCAGTACCGCCACGACGCGCTGCAACGTACGGCGTGTCTCGTCACGAACGCGTTGCTCGCGGCTCTTGAGCCTCTCGACCACCAGGTGCAAGAGTCGCGGCAAGTCACGTCGCATCCAGCCGATCGGCAGCAGTTGCAACACCTTGGCGATCGCCACTGCCACGTCGACATGAGCCGTCTCGTGGTACGCCCGCTCGTTCTTGAGGAACGTGAAGAACGCCGGTACGACACGACGCGCGAGACTCATATGAATCGCCTTGATTTGCTCATCGTCAATCAAGTCGTCAGATGACGAAGCAGACGACGATGATGACGCCACCTCGGACGTCGCTGTCGGTTGAGTGTCAATCGACATGGCTTGGGCACTGTCGTGTTGCGCATCATCGCCGTCCTCCTTGTTATCGCCATCGTCGTCGTTGTCGTCGTCGTCGTCCTCATCCTCCTCGTTGTCATCGTCATCTGCCTTCTTGTCATCATCGTCAGCACCAGGAGGTATGGTAATCTCTGGTAGCGTCACAGGCAGCAAGCTCGGAATGTTCTCTTCTTGCATCAGGGCCTTGTTCTTGGGATGAAAGTGATAGGCGTCGATGATCTCGATGCACAGGCGAAGTAGATTCTCCTCGAGCTTCGGGAACCGCGGCACCATGTCGAGATAGCGTGTCAGCAGCGAGTAGTACTGCTTCCATGGCAAGCGCTTGCACAGGACGCCGAGCGTGCGTGCCACCTCGGTCAACAGCGTCTGCTGCATTCGAAGCGGATCGGCCGAGGCGTTGTAGTTGGCCATCTTCTTGGCACGACGCTGGATGGCATTCTCGGGCTTGAGCTCTTGCGTTCCAGCCGTGGTCAAGATCGGAATCAGCACGCGGCTCAACGAGAGTGTCGACGGCATGGCGGCGCGGCACACGTTGCGACAGTGCGCCAAGACCGACGTGGCGCGATGGAGTTGCATGTGAAAGATGTTGTGGAAGAAGTCGCGCTCGGGCTTGTCGGACGTGAGTGCCAGCAAGTCGCGGTACGGCGACTCGGTGTCACTTCGAATGCACGTGGACAGGAGACCCGCAGCCACGAAGCGCACGGCTTGCGTCGAATGCGTGAGCTTGCGCACCAGAACGCGCAGAATCACGCCATTCAACAATGCACGCAGCTGTTCGATGCTAAGAAGCCATGGCCGGTCGTTGACAATCGGTTGCGATTCGCTCGTGCTTTGGTTCTTGCTCTTGCTCTTGCTCTTGCTCTTGCCATTGCTCTTGCCATTGCTCTTGGCGATGGATGACGGCTCGGTCGTAGCGGCAGCGGCAGGATTGGTGTCGGAAACTGGAGGTGAACACGTACGACCAATCTCGGAAATGATGAGCGACAAGGTTTGTTCGGCACTCGAGCTTATGCTGAGGTCAGCGTCGTGAATGAAGAAGAGCAGGTTGTGAACGAGCAACAAGAGGCCGACCTCGTCGAACGAGCGCTCTCGAACGCCTGCTTGGATCTCGTTGAAGGCTTCGAGCCGAGTATCAAAGTCGTACTCGTCGATCAACTTCTCCGAGTACGCATGCAGCGCATCGATGATGCGCGTGGCGTCGCGTAGCATCGGTGCGTAGCACGCCAACTCACGCGCCGTATCGCACAGCACTCGACGGCTGGTGCGCGAGAGCGTGAGCTCGAACAGCGGCGCCAGAACGGTACCGAAGCGCACCGGCTCGTCGAGCAGGTGGATCAGGTTCTTGAGCAGCGACAAGATGGCGGTGCGCGTCTCCTCACGCATGTTGCGCGTGCTGTCGAGGAACGGCAGCAACAAGTCGGCCAGCTGCTGCGCGCGCGCTCCGTCGGTGGCGAGACCGCTAATCTTGCACAGCAGCGCGAGCTGGCGGTTCTCGAACTCGGAGGTACCGAGCTTGCGCTTGAGTTGCAGTCGGCGACGCTCGGTGGCACTCATGAGCGCGGCACCGGCCTCGGCCTTGGTCTCGGCGGCGAGCTCGCGTGCCAGGCGCCTGTTGGTGAACACGAGCTCTTGCATGTGCTCGAAGAGCAGATTGATGTGCGGCGCCAGCAGCGGCGGCGGTGCCTTGAGCGGCTGCGGCACGTTCGAGAGGCCGTGTCGCGCCTCGTCGAGCAGCTGCTTGCGACGCGCGTGCTCGTCGTCGTCGTCGAACTCGGGCTCTTCGGCCGCCTTGACGGCGTTGGGGTTCAAGTGGCCGCGAGCAATGTCGGCCTGCAACTCGGCCGCCTCTTGATCCTTGACGAGGTTCTCGATGAGCTCGAGCGCCATCGACAGTACCGAGAGCGATGCGTGTGGCGACGAGAAGCACGCCATGACGCTCGGCAGGATGTCGCGGTCGAGCGCCAGCATCGGTGCGAGCTCCGAGTGTGAGCCCATGACGCAAAAGAAGGTCAACAGCGCCGTGCAGTGCTGCGAGTTGTCGGTCGGTATGCGCAGAATGTTGTCGTGTATCGAGCGGAAGAAGTGCTCGTTCAGCCACGGCGAGAAGTCGTACTGCGGAAAGATGCCAATCACGTCGGCGAGGCGCTGGAAGCTCAGCGAACGCAGACTCGAGAGCGCCGAGCGACTCGCCGCGGCGTACTGTGAGAAGCGCTCGCGCTGCTCGGTGGCTGCCGGCTCCGAGAGGTTGGCGGCGCGCAAGATCGAGATCAGTACGTGCAACAGTCGCGGCAGGTAGGGAATGGCATTGCGCCGAAGTTGCTTGAGCATGTCCTCGAGCATCGCCAAGAAGCCGCGTTGTGCTCGGAGCGACACCATGCACACTGCGACAAGGCTTTCATCGAACTCGTCTTCTTTTGTCGTTGTCGTCGTCGTGGTGGTGGTGGTGCTTGTTGTCGGCAAGGTATCGAGGAGGCCTTGAAACGGTGCAAACAGCAAGCCAAAGAAGGCCTCCATCTCTTGCGGCTCGAGTGTACTGAGGAAGGTCAAGATCGCTCGGCGGCGCACTTGCGGCGGAGCCGAACTCGCTACTCCTCGACGCTGCAGGAGCTTACCGAAGAGAATGCGTGCCAAGATCGGGAGCACGTGTTCGCGGTCCTTCTCGACCAGCGTGCCGACGTGGCGCTCGACGTTCCACGAGCCGAGCTCGCGACGGAACGAGCGCTCGTCGATCAAGGCCAAGAGGTTGGCCTTGTACGGCGTGAGGTACTTGTGCTCCCATGCAAAGATGCAGTTCAGCGCCGCCTGCTGCACGTCGGGCGAGTTGCGGCACAGGAGCTGCAGGCACCACTCGTACACTTGCTCCGAGTTCGGTACCGCGCGAGGATTCTTGAACTTGCCAATCAACGTCAGGTAGCCGATCAATCGTTGCGTGATCAACCGGCCCGAGCAAGCGATTGTGTATCGCGGCAGAGCTCGTTTGACTTGTCCAGCTGTTTCTTCGATATCGTCAAGTTCATCAGCAATGACCGCATCTGCAAGGTTGTCCTCGCTGTTCTTGTCGCCGTCGTCGTCATCGGCAGCGTTCTGAGCAGAATCTGCTTGCGTTTCGTCAGTGTCGGTCAGTGCAGTGCCACTCGTGTCGGAAGCGACCGAAGCCAAGAGAGCCTCGGACTGCGAGATTCCCTCGACGAAGGCCGGTCGATAGATTTGCTGCATGAACGACAGGAAGATTGGCACCAAGTCGCGTGCTCGTCCCTCGGCGAGCTGCGGAATGCTGCACAAGGTCTGCCAGAGAGTGGCATAAAAGGTCGAGAGATCGGTGCTGTCGCCCAGGAAGGTGCAGAGCAACAGATCACTCGGAGCATTGCGAACATGCTGCAGCCACAAGAAGTGCGCCTCGGTGGCGATCGAGTCGGCGGCGGGTGCCGACAACGACACGGCGTCGGGAATCGCCGCCTCCTCGGCATCGGGAATGTCGTCGGCGTCGGCGTCGGCGTTGGCATTCGCGTTGGCGTTCGCGTTGAAAGGCTTGGAGGGCGCTCGCGACTTGCTGCGATGGTGCTTCTTGCGGCTGGCGGAGGTGGCCTTGCGATTGCGCTTCGACGCGTGCTTGGTCTGGTTCAAGTCGGCGAACTCCTCGGCGCCGATCTCGGTCACGCCATTGGTGTGCTGGTACTGCAACAGCTCGAGCTCTTCGGTGGCCTCGAGCCATGAGGTGAGGCTGTCGCGGTCGAGCGCCGAGTCGTGCGGGAGACGCAGGATGCGATCGGATTCTTGCAGTAGATGCGAGAAGATACTCCAGAAGGCTGCAAAGTTACCGCTACCGGCGAGCGCCACCACGGCACGCTGCGCACTCTTCCACGCCGGTGTGTATCGAATGTGGAAGATACCCAGGAGGAAGTGCGTGAGCAGCGCGTGAGAGCTCGGGTGCTTGACGCGGCCTGCATCGATCAGCGGTACGAACGAGTCGATGGCCGCCGTCGCCGTCGAAGCATCAAGCGTCCGGAACGAGTTGGAGAGGATCTGCTCGAAGCGCTCGGCAAGCACGTGCACCATCGCCCAATCGATGGTGGTCGCATCTCCCGGGTCCGAGGCAGCCTTCTTGGTGCTGCCTCGAGCGGCCTTCGAGGCCTTGGTTGTGGCGACGGGCGGGGCGGTCGCGCTGAGCGGATGCGAGAGTCGCACCAAGCACGATGCACACGCGAGGCGCAGCTTGGCGTTGGGCGACAGGAGATTGAGCTGGAGGATCGGCAGGGCCAAGGTAGCCATGCTCTGCCACGCATCTCGGTCAAAGGTGCTCTCGCGACGAACAAGGCCCATGGCCGTGTCGAGGTAACCGACCAACGCCTCCCAGGCGTAGCAGTTGTGTGCGAGGCTGTGCGTCAGCGTATCGAGTGCCTTGGGAAGGTAGGAGGCCACAAAGTCGCGCGGTCGATACGATCGTTCCAAGCTGCACAGCGTGAGCCAGCACTCGGCGATGAGGTTCTCGAGCGGCAACTCGGTCTTGTGAATGAGATGGACCACCGTTCCGGCAGCGTTCTGCTCGGTTCCATAGGCTGTCAGCCGGTCGATCAAGGCTTGCATCAAGCGTGAGATCGAGGTCGAGAGCTTGGCCTCCACCTCGGGAACATGCAACGACTGCAGGCATCGTAGCGCCAACCAAACGGGATAGAATTGTTGGTTATCGCTCTCGATTGGTTGTTGAAGCCATTCCTCATTTGAGTCGAATAATGTCAAGAATACAGATGCCTAGTCAAAGTGAGTCATTAGAGATTGAGAGATTGAGATTGAGAGATTGAGAGATATCATACGATGCGAGTTTGTTGTTGCGAGGTTAAAGTAATTCGATCGTGATGCTCGAGGCTAACCAATCGAGCGACCGAAGTACGCGACCAGTTCTCACTCTGAATAACATGATGCAATGCTACGAGGATCGATGTGGTATCGGTGGCAATGTGCTTCGAGCAGTACTCGATGAAACGGCCGAGGAAGAGGGCCGAGAAGTGGCTGGGAGACTCGATGTGCTCGAGAGATCGGCGCACCAGATGGAGGACGCTCGCGACCGATGGCAGCGTGAAGGCCACGGCCACCAGCGGCGAGAGGCTCTTGACAACGAGTTGGTTGCGATCGATGTGCAGCGTATCGTCAAAGACGTTGGCGGCGCTCGAGATCTTGTACATTTCGATCGGATTCTTGGCGGTGAGCTCGGGGCGCGACGGGGCACACAGAATCAACGTAAGGCCTGCGAGCCAATCGAGCGCCACCGACACGAGTGCCGGATGCTGGAGTGGATGGAACAAGAGGTCGGCCTTGAGGAGCGAGCCGAGAGCGCCGAGATGTTGTGCCAGGAGCGCATCGGGGACGCGATCGCCGCCGCTGTAGCTGCTCATGTACGCCACGAGCCACGCGATGCGATAGAGCCGCACGCCAGCAGCTCGAGCAGCATTCGCGACCTCGGAGTCGCCGTGCTCGGTGGTGGAAGAAGACGATGCCGAGGATGAGGGCTGAGGACGCTTTCTTGAGGCTCGCAGAGTCGATGAGGTGGTGGTAGTGGTGGGAGGAGTCTGCACAGCCTCGGTGGTTTTGTCGTATGCCGCACTGCACTGCTGCCATGTCTGAAGCGCATCGGAGAGCTCTTCAAGGATGCACTGCCAGACGGGGAACGAGTGATCGACACGCGAGTGATAGCACACGAGATGCCACGTGCCCGAGATGATGCGGAAGATGGCGTCAGAGTCGATTGGAGGCTGTTGCAACTTGCGAAGGAGCAAGCCGAAGAACAGTGAGAGATTCGAGTGGAATTGTCGTTGTACTCCCTGCAGCACGAGTCAACGAATGAGCGATTCAGTGAGTCAGTGAAAGAGCAAGAGAATTGGCGTGCGTGTATGTATGTATGTGTGTGGACCTTGATGGTTTGAAAGAACAATCGCGAGAGACCGTCGATCGCAATGCTCTGATCGACAGCAAGATCTTGCGCCGTGACCGATTGTAGCATGAAATCGAGCAAGCTCGTGAGTCGATGGCGGCTCTTGATCTTGCGCAGCAGGAACGAGAAGGTCTCGGCAGCAAAGTTGCGAATGAAGCTCTTGCGCGCGCCCGAGACGCGCTCGGTGAAGAGGAACGAGCGGTAGAGCGTAAAGACGTTGGGCATGTCGTCGAGCATCAGTCGGTGCAAGCACTTGAAGATCATGCCGATGCACGAGAACACGAGCTCGAGCAGATTGGGGTCCTGCGGGTCGATGAGCTCCATGAGCGCCGAGAGCACGCGCGGAAAGTAGACGTAGAACTCGTCCTGCAGGTCGCGCGCCAGCGCCGCCACGAGCTCGAGCAGCGGCTTGATGGCGGTGGCGGTCGAGTGGATCTTGCGCAACTTGGTGACACCGTCCGACGCAAGGATCGTCACTTGGTCGCCGCGACGATGGCGGCGCTTCTGCGCCATGCCGCTACCGCCGCCGTCGCCATCACCATCGCCGTCGCCGTCAGCATCGCCGCCACGACGCTTGCCGTGCTTGCCAGCTTTCTGCTTGAGGTTCGAGGCCAGATGAGCGCCGCTGTCGACGTGGTGATGCTTCTTGCCGCCAGAGACGGCACGCTCGCCGAGGAACGAGAGCTGGTCGCCACCGACCTGCTCGTCGGAGCGATCGGGCGCCGCGTCGTCGACGATCTCGAAGCCCTTGGCGTGGAGGTCGATGTACTTGAGCAAGATGCCGATCACCTGCTCCTTGTGATGCAGCAACAGCGGCAGATTATCGACGAACGGCTTGAGCTCGGCACACAAGCGCGTGAACTGTGCCGTAAAGTTGATGTCCTGCCATGTGTTGAGCGTCTGCAGGAAGAAGGTCGAGCTCTGGCCCGGTGCGAGCTGCAGCTCGGCGACGCGATGGAACACGTCGACATCGATGTTGTTGACGCGCTCGGCAAACGTCAAGAACTTCCATCCAATCAGCACCAATCAACGCCAATCAGTATCAATCAACATCAATCATAATGAAGAAGCAGAGCGCGCAGATGGTGGTGGTCACGTACGCGGTAGCTCTTGCCGCTGTTGCCGTCGCGGCGGACCACCTCTTTGACGAGATACACATCCTGCACCATACCCACTACCACAACGCCCGTTCGATCGGTTCAACAAACACCAACACCACTCTCTCACTCACACACACTCACACTCTCGTGCTACCGGCCCCAAGTGAGGACGCCGCGATAATCCACTCGCGAGCAGGAGAGCAGCTGTCGTTCGCGTGTGCGTGTGTGTGGCGAGAAGAGAGAAAGAGGAAGCGGGGTACGAGAAACAGCCACAACGACGAAGTCGGATTAAGGCCGTGCGGGGGCCTAGGAACGCGCGATGAACTCCGCTTCGTGTGTTTCTTCTCGTTCCGGTGGTTGTGTGTAACGCACACGCAGAGACGCAGCACAAACAAGCTCCGAACTCCTCGCCATCAACAAAACCTCTCTTCTTCCTCCTCTGCTTCCGCTCTCCTGTTGTTTCTCTCTTGCTCGCTGCTCGCTGCATCTCTCTCTCTGGTTCTCTCTCTCTCTAGTTCGCTCTCTCCCTGCCTCACTCATGCTTGCTCGACTAGTACTCGTGCTGGGCCTTTGTGTGGCGTTGGCACTCGGTTCGGCGCATTGGGATCTTCGGTACATCGCGTCTACCACACCACCGAGCTCGGTCGGTGCTGTTGGCGCCAGCTCCCTCGCCTATGATTACATCACTCGATCGTACGCTCTCTGCTCTCTCTCGCTCTCTCATGCATGGGCTGCTTGGCTCACACGATCCGTATCTCGCTCGTGTGCTGCCTGCAGTGTGTTTGTTGCCAACCCGACGGGCAACCGCGTCGACGTCTTTGCGCTGACGAGCACCGGCGCCCTCGCGTACAACACCTCGATCCCCTCGAGCACCTTCAAGCTGGGCAACGTGCGCAACGTCGCCGTGCACACTGGCGTTCTTGCCGTCTCGCTCGAGGTATGCAGCGTAGCGCTACCACCCTCATCACCAGTTGCCCGGTCGGTGTAGCTGATCGCTTGCTGTATGATAGTCGCCCGATGTGGTCTCGCCCGGCTACGTGTTGTTCCTCGACACTTCGAGCTTCCAGATCCTGAACCAGGTCAAGGTCGGCTCGGGACCCGGCCACATGGCCTGGAGCCGCACCGGTCGTCGCTTGTTGGTCGCCAACTCAGTACGTCTCGGCTGTGCCTGGCCCTTGGTCTGGTCTGGCCTTACCTTTGCTTACCGAATGACTCGGATGTTGCAGGGTCGCCCGAACGACAACTACTCGGTCGACCCCGTCGGCAGCGTGTCGATCATCCGCATCGGCGATACCAACGAGTTTAACCGCGTCAACTTCCACCTGCTGCAACACTCGTTGAACGTCACGAACCTCAACTTTACGTCGTACACCTCGATCAACAGCATCATCAACTCGAACAATGCGCGCATCAATGGCATCGTATGTGTCCTTCTCGTTGCTTGCTCTTGCTCTCTCTCGTTCGCTCTCGCTCGCTCGCTCTCGCGTATTGACTCGTGTGCTTGTGTTGTACAGAATGCCACGATCGCCAACAGCCTCGAGCCATCGTTCATCACGCTGAACGACTTTGCGTACACGCCGCGCGCCTACGTCACGTGCCAGATCAACAACGTCTTTATCGAGATCGATCTCATCAAGAACAAGATTGTGCGCTTGACGGCGCTGCCGTTCCGCGACTTCTCGACCAAGCGCAACGGCTTCGATGCCTCGGACGCCGACAACGCCATCAACATTGCCCAGTGGCCGGTCAAGGGCATCCCGGGCCCGTACGGCGCCGCCTTCTTCTTCTTCAACGACAGGCAGTACCTGGCGTTCGCCAACCAGGGCAAGGCGCGCGTCAACTCGGCCTACAACGAGCAGCGCGTCGTCAAGAACGTGCAGCTCGACCCGAATCGCTTCAACGCCACGCAGCTGCAGGCGCCGGCGGCGCTCGGCGACCTCGTCGTGTCGGTCAACGGCGCCGACACCAACAACGACGGCAAGTTCGACCAGCTGTACGCCTTCGGCTCGCGCTCCATCTCGGTCTGGATGCTCAACACCTCCAGCTCCGACTCGCAAATCTACGAGAGCGGCGACTCGCTCGAGCGCGCCCTCGCCGCCGCCAACGCCAACACCTTCAACTCGGCCGCCACCAACCCGACCAACACCTTCGACGCCCGCAGCCCGTACTCGGGCGCCGAGCCGTCGGCCGTCGTAATTGGCAAGATCGGCACCAAGAAGCTGCTCTTCGTCGCCCTCGCGCAGCAGAGCACCATCGTCGCCTACAGTCTCTCGAACCCCAAGATTCCACGCATCGTCGCTTACTCCGGTGACTACGATGCCAATCCTTCGGCTCCCGTCGACCAACAGCCAGCTGACCTCATCTTTATTCCCAACAACCGCAACGTACGTCTTGACGCAGTCAGTCAGCCAGACAGTCAGTCAGTCAGACATCCATCGATCGCTGCTTGCTCACTTCTTGCTCAACAGAACCCGTCCGGCTTGGACTTGTTGGTCGTTGCCAACAACCTCTCGGGCAGCACAACCGTCTATCAGGTCGCGCGCCTCGATCCTCCCGCCACGCCCATTCCTCCGTCGTCGTGGGCTGTCGATGGCTCGCGCTAAGCGAAGCCGCCGTCCTGCTCCTCTCCCTCCCTTCCCTCCCGTCCTTAGGCCCACTTCCTTTCCGTCCGTTCTGTGAGAGTTCTTGTCGCGTTGTCACTGTACGTTCGATATCATGCGTGTGTGATAAACCTTGTATCCTAGCTGGCTCGCTCGTTCGAACTGTACAATACCGTCTCCTCTCGCGGCGTCCAGCAGCCTGTTGCTTGCTCTCCCTCCCTCTCGCTCGCGCGTGCACAAGCACGCCTCCATACACTCACTCCCTCATCGCCTCCTCGCCTGCATCTTCATGGCAGCACCGCAGCAACAGCAGCACTCGTTCGCGGCACTCGCCGAAGCCATCGTCGGCGAGGGCTACGTCGAGCAGGCGACTCGCGCAGCGCTGCAGCGCTCGAACGCCATCAAGCGGCTGCTCGAGCAGCGCACTCTGCCGCCTGAAGGCTGGGACCAGCTGACGATCGAGCTCTTCCTGCTCGAGGCCACCAAGCTCGACAGCAACACCTACGCCGCCAACGTCGGCGTCGGCGAGCGCGAGGGCCGCGTGTACAGCTCGATGGTGGCTCGCCGCCACTATCACATGTCGCACGGCGTCGGCCGCAGCGGCGACATTGCTGCCTCGCAGCCCAAGGCCGCCGGCTCGTCGCTCGTGGCATGCATCGCCGAGTACCTGGCGCTGCATGCCATACGTGTCTCGGGCCTCCCGGTCACCGGAGCGTGCATCGTGCTGCCTCTCGCCACCGGCATGGCGATCACCATGTCGCTCCTGACGCTGCGCCAGCACTTCGACTCGGTCACTGCTGCGATGCTTGCAACGACCCTCAAGCCCGCCCACAAGACTGCGCCCGAGCATACCCAGACAGACACTCATCAACAACAACAACACACTGCAGCACCGGCCGACGATGTTGCAGCATCAACGACGACGAGCACAGCCGCCTCGACGTCGAGCTCACGGTCACCGTCGTCGAGGCGCTTCGTCATTTGGCCCCGCATCGATCAAAAGACCTGTCTCAAGGCAATCACGACAGCTGGCTTCGAGCCGATCGTGATCGAGAATGTGCTCGAGGGAGATGAGCTTCGAACCGACCTGGCTGCCATTCGCCAGTACGTAGCCAATCCAATCATCAATCCAATCCAATGTCCCTCAATCTTCAATCCAATGTCCCTCACTTGTGTATTCACAATAGAGCAATCATCGATCATGGCGCCGAGAACGTCTTGTGTGTTGTCTCGACCACAAGTTGCTTTGCTCCTCGAGCTCCTGACAAGTACGCACGGCTACCATCTCCACCTGCAATCACACACGCACATTCACACGCGAGTGAATGGCCATTACCCGCAGAGTGGTCGAGATCTCGAAGCTGTGTCAGGAGCTCGGCGTCGGGCACATCATCAACAACGCCTACGGCCTCCAGGCCTCCAAGATCACTCACCTCGTTGAGCAAGCGTGTCGGTACGCCCACACGCCCCCACGGTGCTCGATTCGGCCCTTGGTGAGCTCACGAGACGTTGTTGCACAGCGCTGGCCGAGTCGATTGCTTCATTCAAAGCACCGACAAGAACTTTATGGTGCCAGTCGGTGGTAGCATCGTGGCCTCGCGACACACGAGCTTCATCAAGGCGCTCTCGCAAATGTATCCTGGAAGGGCGTCGGCGGCGCCGGTCGTCGATCTTTGCATCACACTACTCGAGATGGGCCTCGACGGCTACAAACGCTTGCTTGCTGAGCGAAAAGTACGCTGCATCGTTCGAATCCAATCGGAGTGGAGCAGCTGCGCTGACCTCTCGCAATACTACCGTGAGCAGGAGTTGTACCTCTACATGAAAGAACAGCTGCAGCGCTTCGCAGAGACTCACAACGAACGATTGCTGCAGACAACCAACAATCCGATCTCATTCGGTACGAGTCACAGAGAGTCAAGTCGAGCTGCGTGAGCTTTCTTCCATTGCGAGATTCCACTCACTCGCTCGCTCGTGACACACTGAAAGGCCTCACTGTCGATTCGTGGGGCGATCGCGCCACCATGCTCGGATCGATGCTGTTCACGCGATGTTGCAGCGGCGCCCGCGTCGTCGCTGGCCACGGCGTTAAGGAGGTCGCAGGGATACGGTTCCCGGGCTATGGCGCGCACCACGACCACTATCCGCATCGATACATCACGGTAGCGTGCGCGATCGGCACCACCAAACGCGACATTGATGTCTTCCTGCAGCGACTGGCCAAGTGTTGGTCGTCGGCGATCAAATGAACACGTGCAGCACCTTGTGGGATTGGCTTGATACTCGATCACCAATCGTCGAGGGATTGACCACCCGCGCTCGAATGCCGCTGCGGCTCTCTCTCGGGTCTCTCGGGTAAGAACAGTAGCGCCGTGAGTCGTGTTCTGGTCGCCAAAGACGGAGCGAAATTCCTTAGCGAGAGAGAAAAATCGATCAGCGCAAGAGATAGAGAGCAAGCAAGAGAGAAAGCTCTCTCTCATTCTTTCGCTGCCTGGCTCACACGCACCACCCCACTGATCCAGCCGTAGCATCATCATCACACCACGCCGTATCTCTGCTGCTTCTTGTTCACTCGAGCTCGTCGCTATTTCTGCTGTTGCTTGAGTGAGAGCGAGAGGTGGTTTTTGTCTGGATCGATTTTTGGGAGAGATTTTGATTGAGAGAGAGAGAGAGAGCGACGTGATATCTATCAAGCGATCGATATCTACGCGAGAGAGAGAGAGAGAGCTACGTGATATTCGAGTAGGAACGACCGTGAAGAACGCAGTGATGACGCAACAACAACAACAGCAGCAGCAGAGGAGGCGGCCGACTGCAAACGTGGCCTCTCTCGGTCTCGTGGCGCTGGCGCTGGCGGTGGCGTTCGTCGTGGCGGCGCTGTGCGTCGACACCTCGTCGGCCGCCATCATCAACGCCAACAAACACGACAACGGCCTGCGGATATCATTGCGCGAACAGCTCGAGGGAGCTGTGCGTCAGCACGGCATCATTGGCGATCTGCGCAACGAACAACGTGACAAGCAACCTGTCGCTCCTGCGCTCGGCGTCATGGGCGGCAGGAGGGCGCGCCAGGTGCTCGACGACGATCCGCCAACGCCCCCTACTGAGCCAACTGACCCAATGATGCCCGACGAGCCAACTGAACCAACGCCACCTGAAGAGCCAACTGACCCCACA
>ERZ778027.3902-NODE-3902-length-13824-cov-12.924686_pt1 | contig 13824 bp, 16 predicted proteins | sample MGYA00375757_ERZ778027 | MGnify/ENA primary metagenome ERZ778027 (study PRJEB29350, sample SAMN05389817) | bioreactor metagenome | isolation source: Ammonium sulfate bioreactor | place: South Africa: University of Cape Town | collected 2014-02-18 ... | reverse complement strand
AAATAATCATGCATACCTTGTCATCCTTGATTTCTTGTAGAAATTCTATGCATTCTTGACCATCGGTGAAGGTGCTAATGGTATTCATTACTTGACGTAGATGAGCGATGGTATTTTGGCAGTCTTTACTTTTCTCATCCATGTTACTATCTACCCAAATCAAAAGCACATTTTGTACCATTCGCTTATTTCGATGTCGTTGAGGCACAGCGCCTGCCATATTTGGTAGTGGTTTTGAATGATGACCACTCATGATATAATTCTGTAAATATAATAGCGATCTAAATTGACGAAAGATACATTAGTTTGCGACTAAGCAAGAGTCTGGTTACTTACATATATGTCGAGTAGAAAGAAGTGTAATGACAAGCTAGTAATAAAAATATTTTTATATACTTTTTCTTGAGGAAGTAGAGAAAAGAAAAAAAGTATAAAAATATCTATATATCGTATATTTTGCTGATTAATGAAGCGTAAACGTGAATATACGAACATAGTCTATGCATGTTGGAAAAAACCCAACGAGTGAGAATAGCAGTAGTGTACAATTTGAAAGTTGAATTCAACGATCAAGTCTGACATGTATATAAGTTGTCAGAAACACTTTGATTTTATTTTAAAAAAAGGAGAAAAATATAAATGATTAGGATGATATCAATCGTAAACAATATTACAGCGTGTCCCAGCGGATTTTAAGCTGTTTAATTCTTCGAGGTCAATTCCAATACAGCAACATTTATCGTAGTTACACAAATGTGCTTCATGCCACCATTGTGATTCGGGTAATAAACCTGGATGATCATCTGTTAAACGCATCATCAATCCAGTACAAATAATCGACGAGTCTGGATCATTAAAATTAACTAAATCTTTATCCTTATTATCAACAACCCACTCAATTACATCATTTGCAATGTTAGTATCAATAATTGTATGAGCAGCGTCTAGTGTTTCTTTTCTACGTTTGATATCATTTGGATGAACTCGACATTCTAACACGAATTGTACATATTTGGCATTGTTAAAAAATTTCTTTCGATGTGTAGATTCAATTAATTTCACTTCAGAATATCTCGGATGAGCTGCATAATTCACTGATGGTGTTGCATACACACCAGTACCATGTTCATTTCTCTCAGCTGGCTTCAGTCCACTCAATAGAATCGATAAACCAAAAGCAAATTTTGTTCCATGATAACCGATACACCAACCTTTAAATTTCTTATCAAAATCATTGCCAACATAAAGTGAATATCTTTTCCATCCGATGGGACAGTAGTAAGATTGACCACCACGATCTTTGCCATCGTTGAGTGCGCCTACCCAATACGTCTGATTTGGAGCATAGATACGATTGAACTGAGGATTTAATTGGATTTCTTCGCGATATTTAATTTTTTTCGAAAATGAAACAAGTGAACCCATATACATAAAAAACATTTTCAATTTTCCAAGTTCTTTCTGAAAGTCAATATTTGGTAGTAATTGATAGATTAACTGAAATTTCAGTTGTTTCTCTTTTGTTTGTAATTTATCATTGAGTACAGTTTCGATAATAGTTGAGCCAGATTCAATTTTTCTCACTGAAATATCATCCGTACTAATTTGTAATAGCGTACAAACCGTATTTAAAAAGTTTTGTAAACTAAACTGAGAACAATCCTCATCGATACCAAATTTTAACACCGAAATTTCTAGTGAATTAGTTCCACCATCATCATGATTTAATATTTCATCACCAACAATAATCAATGGTCTCTCTGTTTGACGATAGTATTCTTTGCAATCTTCATAAAATACTTGTTCTTCTGGAGCGATCGGATCTTTTGTGAGAAAGTCTTCTGTCGAAAGCTCGTTCGATCTTTGAGGCTCTAGATTAAAACAATTATTTCTTATTTTGACTAACAGATTCAAAAATATGCTGTGTACATACGAGAACCCGATTGTCTTCCTCGTTCTAATCGACGAATAGAATCAGTAAGATCACGACCAGATCGACCTCCGCTTGCCATAGTTTTTCAACAATAAATGATGAATAAAATTTTTTTCCTGCATTATATATAGGTGGAGTCAATGATCAAACGTTTTTTCGCTGAAAAGTAAAGTGTTTACTTTCTCTCTATTCAAACCGTAGAAAAAAAGTAGGCAATTGTTGTATTTTTTCATAGATTTTATTTCGTTTATCAATCATGAATGCGAATCCAATGAAAAAAGAAACGTGCGTTTGTTTTTACATTTTTTTTATAAATAAAAATTTCATAAAATTATAATTCACGTTTATATTGCTGATAAGATGATTTCAATTGTTCGATAGTTCGATTTAATTTGTCATTTAAATCATTGCTTTCTTTCAATCGTAATTGATTTACTTCTTTTTGTAATGAAATAAATCGACTAAGTTGATCAGTTTGATTTTGTTCTTCTAACCAACGTTGAAAATCGTTCAAATCAGCCGCATCTCTCGATGTTTCATTTGTTTCATGATGTACATGATCGTCACCACCATGTAATTGTGCATCAAGAAAATCAAATGATGGTTGAATCAACGAACGTTTAGCACTTTCAATAACCGACGAGTTACTATCATCATGATCGTCATGAGAATGAGAATCAATCAAATCTAGTGATGGTCCAGCTGTGTCCGTATGTGTTTCATTTGTTTCTACATCTGATTGAACTGATGTTTCATCGAGTGCGAACGGATCCATAACTGCTATAGCTAAATTTGCTGTTTGAATCAAACAAATGTTCATTGACATGATCGCAACAAGAAAAATCCAGTAAACGTCTTGCATCATATTTCTCGTTTTCTTTTACATGACGATGTTGATAGTCAGTATCAATATGTATATCAACAAAAAAGTGGCATCAGCTTGATCACACTAGCATAATATCCTTGATTTGCCACGTCGATAGTTCGAAGAAGAAGAACGCAAAAAATGATTTATTTTCACATTAAAAAAAAATACACACAAAATCTAAGTTTAAAAACGATTCGATTTCGCTTCGTCAATTGGTTTTGCACTGTCATAAATCGATGGTGCTGAAAAACAAAAGACAGAAAATCGAATAAATAAAAATCGCCCGATTTGAATTACCTTGTAAAATAATTCCACATGTTCCAGCAATACAAGCCGTTGTAAAAATATAGAGAAAAAGTCGATCAATAACTAAAGCTACATATTTCCATTCTTCTTTTATTTTTTTCTCTTCATCTTCTTGTCTCATATTTGCAGCTATACATTTTAATCCATCGAAAGCTTTCTTAATTTCATGTGGATAAAGTGATGTCGACGACGATTCATTTTCTTCATCAATTCGTTCGATTAGATCTCGTTGATAATCTCCACCATTGACTAAATGCGTACTAAAATCGTGTCTATTTCGATTGATTGTCGAAAGATATTTTGTTGTTGAGAATTTATTTGCATGATGTTTGTGTTCGTTAGGAACTGGTTCGATTGTTTTCGGTCGACGCATCCAAAGAAGTTTTGGTAGAACCTGAAGAAAGACACGCCGAACCCATGGTGCCATTTTATGAGTTAACGGCGAACGAAAATGTATATTCAAAACGACCACAGTTACAACAATCGAGAGAGTAACTAAGATCATTGTAAAGAGAAGATATTTGCCAATTAATGGAACGACAAGTGATGTCGGAGGAATTAATTCAGCGAGGAGCAAAAAGAAGACAGTCAAAGAAAGGAGAATCGATATACATAGAGCTACTTTTTCACCTGAATCCGACGGTAAGTAAAATGTTAGAACAGTTAAGAAGGATATTCCAACACATGGAATGATTAAATTAACTGTATAGAATAGAGTTTTTCGACGAATTGTTATGAAAAATGTTATATCAGGATATGTCTGAGGACAACAAGTATACTTTCGAACATTTCGTTGTGCTGGCACTTGCATTATATCCCATTCAACTGAACGATAGAAATCAGCAAGATCAATCGCATAGGAAACATCTAATAGAAAATTTTGTCATTTTTGTTTTCTGTAAAAACAATGTTTCGTTTTCTATTTACTATTATTTCCATAGATGGGCGTCGAACCATTTGTTTGATTGATATGAACAAGATCAACTTGTTCACCGGAATAAGTCCATGAACCGAATTTCATTTGACAATGTTGAATATCTTTTATAAATCAAAGAAAAGACCGACAAATCATTGATATTAACAAGAAAAAAACAATCAAATTAACAAACCAAACGGAAAGAATTCTACATTTATCGTACAACTTGATTTGTATATAGCTGGTGGCTACAATTGAAGAGTAGCAAAAGAAAAAATATTGCCTCTTATCAACATTCTGTTTTTTTTCTTACTTCCCATACGACGCGTCCATCGTGATAAACTGTTGCTTTAGTCATTAGCGTTACTTCATAATTACCATCCGCACTTAAACACAATATGTTCTCGTTTGATGTTAGTGTTCAACTTGTTCTTTATTAGTTTTACTTATTATATAAAACAATATCTGGCAGCCAGATTTGTTGACTTGGAATGTAAAGAACATCGACTCCACCATACTTATTTGGATCCCATCGAAGTTTATCATCATACCATTCCTATGAGATATAGTTATTCTCGCTTGTTAGTTAATTCGAAAGTCACTCACTTGTCTCAGCCAAACATTCGATGTCATAATTTGATTTTTTTCGTCCTTAAAAATCATAAACATATTTTGTCAACTCTCTTCCTCTCCCTAGTTCGGTACAAACCACATCGAGTAATTGCGTTAACCGTAGTCCCAAATAGACAGTTAACTTTTCACTATTATTTTTAACCGGTCGAATTAGTCGATTATACGCTCGAACTTTAATTAATTCTTCATACAAACGTTTCGCTTCAGGATTTGCAATTGTTACTAAAAGAAAATACTTGTTTTGTTCTTTCTCTAGTTAGTTTTGATTTACTCACAATCGAACAAACACCAAAATATACAAAATCCGTAGAACATTTTCATACATTGAAAGAGAAAAAAAATTTATCTAAATAAACAAAATCAAAGTCTAATCAGACTACATGTCGCTATGATTGTATATATGTTTATCTCATGATGCGTGTAAATTAGATAATTGTATAATAATAAATGATACAGCGATAAATAGACTCTCTCGACGAGTAAAAGAAAAAACATTAAGAGCGATTTGTTCTATTTGTATATGTCAAAGATATTGATCATCTCTGTTTGAAGTAATTAGATTCGAACAGTATGCGGTGCAATCTAATAGAATTTCTATCTGAGTGAATGCAAGAAAAAAAAATACATCTTTCTGTTGTTCTAATTCTATTAAGAAACGAATCGATGAATATAGTTTCTTTTTTCCTTCTTTCTCTTCGTTTGTTGTTAAACGGGAATATGCTTGGATAAACGATCGGAATAGATTAAATCAAGCGTTCGGGTTTATTAATGAGTTATTGCAGTTGAATTATATAAACTATTCCTTTTTCTTCCTTTTCTTATTCTCAATATATCAATAATTAACATTCATTCGTTTTCATGTTCTATGATCCCTTACCTGATGAAATTCGTTTTGTTCTGATCGATTGATTTCGATATGTGTGACTAGTATTGATTAGAAAGTAATAGAATATGCCCTTGGGAAAGGACTGTTTCGGATTATTTTTTATGTTTATTATGGGAAAACGAGAGAGAGAAAAGAGAAGAGAAGAGAAGAGAGAAAGAGAAAGGCGTACTAAGAATAACATTGATGACATTATTTCTACTAAAGTTTCTCTTCTTCTATTTTCTTTTGTTTTTATCCAAACAAATTTTCTCGTTCTCACTCGAAACATTTCTTCGACGATCAGTCAGTTATTTCCATACCATTGAAATAATCCTTTCGAAATGAAAAAAAAAAGAAAACCAATCTCTATTCATCATTTCTTTTTGGTATTCTTAGATCAATGCAATTGTCTCCTTATTCATATGGATTTTTCTTCTTAATTCATGTAGTCAAATGTTCATATCATGAAGACCAATTATACAAAGAACTATTTCAAAATTACAATCCATTGATACGTCCCGTACGAAATCTTGAAGATACAATAACTGTTTCATTTAGTATCGCATTGTTACAATTAATAAGTGTCGTTGAAAAAGAACAAGTTTTGAAAACCAATGTTTGGCTACAAGTTGTATGTAATCGAGAATAGCGAGAGAGAGAGAGAGAAAAGACAAAAATGAACTTTTTTTTTTATAGAAATGGCACGATTATCAGATGCAATGGAAACGCGAGAAATACGGAGGTATACAATCGATTCGTGTACCACCGAGTCAAGTTTGGACGCCGGATGTTCGTATTCAATGAAAATATTTCTTGTCTTGCAAACAAACTTCGATTTCTTTCAGATTGTTTTATTCAACAATGCCGATGGAAAATACGAAGCTTCCTTCAAATCTAATGTTGTTGTTTATCACAACGGCGATATGAATTGGGTACCACCTGCAATCTACAAATCGAGTTGTCATATCGATGTCAAATATTTTCCATTCGATGAACAAATCTGTGAACTACGTTTCGGTTCGTGGACATACAATCAGCATCAATTGAATTTTACTTATTACGATGAAATTGAACGAAATGTTACAATCAAAGATTATGTTGTTAGTGGCTCGTGGGATCTCATGGCTGGACCAATGTCAATTCAAAATCCAGTGAATGACAGTGATCTACTCTATGCACGAAGTTATCGACATGATCGAGTCGAATTTGTTTGTCGATTTGTTATACGAAGAAAAACGCTTTTCTATACAGTCAATCTTATCATACCGACGGTAGAATTTCTACTTACAATTCAAACTATCATTTTTTTAATTTTTTCTTTGTTTTCAGGTGCTTATTTCATTTCTCTCGGTCTTTGTTTTCTATCTTCCAACTGATGCTGGCGAAAAAATGACCTTATCTATTTCGATTCTTCTCGCATTGGTCGTGTTTCTTCTTCTCATATCGAAAATCTTACCACCAACATCAACTGTTATTCCATTAATAGCTAAATATCTTCTATTTACTTTTATTATGAATATAATCACAATATTCTGTACAGTTGTGATTATTAACTATAATTATCGAACACCTCGAACGAATAAAATGCCTTATTGGATGCGACGATTATTTATTGACATACTTCCGAGAATTTTATGTATGGAAAGGCCACATAAATACGATCGAGATAGTCAATATACATCAAATGAAAGCAATAATAAACAACGTGAAATAACAACGAAAAAATATATTCGTTCATCACGTATTCTTTCAATCGGCGGATCGTCATCGAATGTAACAGCTGAAGAAAATTCGATTGACATTCTCTTAACAAAAGAAATCTATGAAGCCACTGAAGACATTAGTTTTATTGCTAATCAAATGAGATCAGCGTGTCGATATGAAGAAGTAATGTTGTGTCTCATGGGAGAGAGAATTCGCTTTTTTTTCTTAACAGATTTTTTTCCTTTGTTAGATTCGTGATGATTGGAAATATATTGCATCTGTGATTGATCGATTACAATTATACATATTCTTTGCTGTGACAAGTTTCGGGACATTATCGATTCTATTTAGTGCACCACATATTCTCACTGTAGTCGATCAAAATGCGATACTTAAAAACTGGGATCCAACATTTGGTACTACTAGTTAAATTCATCATATATAAATATAGATTTTATTTCTCTTCTGGTGCTGATATTGTATTTTGTCAAAAAAAAATGAATAAAATCACTTACATGCGTGTCATTTGAATATGCTGTAGAATCAAAGATTTGCCCGATTGCGCGTCCTATACTGTTTTCTTTTCCTTCTCCTTTCGGTTCTCTTATATTAATTGTCTTCTAATCTGGTTAGTCGTCTCTTTCTTATTACCATCATTTTTTTTTCTCTCTTCAATCATGCAAATCTTCAGACAACGAGATCTTTCTCTTCTTCGTCTCCTTCTTCTCGTCGTTATTATTAAAATGATCAATATGTATATAGATGCGCGTGTATGACACAATACGACTGATCACGATGATAAAGTTGTCGCGCATGATTATTGTAAACGACAAGAGTGAATAATAATAAAAGAACGAGAATTTCGTCGTTTTCTGTTTTTTAGATCATATCACGTAAGATGAGCAGTGAAACGGAAGCAGCAAAAAAAGAAAAGAATCGATCCGACGTGCTCATTCTCATCTAGTTTCCGTTCACCATTCAGGACCATGTTTTTCTTGCTGAGAATTTTTCTATTTAATTCTTGGATTTTTCTAATTAATGGTAAAACAATACGAATAAAATATTGAAGTATTTGTTTTTCTCATTGAGATTTACTTTTGTATGTTCATAGGAGTGAATATTCAGGAAGAAAATCTTATGAATGTATTATTTGGCAAGGAATCTCAATATAATCCATTGATTACTCCAATTTCGAATTCAAGTGAACCATTAGATGTCTATTTTGGTTTGACATTAGTTCAGATAATTAATGTTTACGAGAAAGAACAAATTGTTAAAGTTAATGTTTGGCTACAATTACGTTGGCTTGATTATAGAATGAAATGGAATCCGGATCGATTCGGTTTCTATAAAACAAATCGAATTATATTAAATACCGTTTCGTTTTCTGTTTAGGTCGATTGGAAAGTATCCGAGTACCATCAGATAAGGTTTGGACACCGGATTTATTTCTTTTCAAGTAATAAACTGTTAAAATCACGAAAAAAAAGAGAGAGAAGACAATGTTTTCTTTGGTGTTTTAGTAATGCAGATGGAAATTATGAAGTTAGTTATAAATCGAATGCGGTTATTTCATCAGAAGGAAACATTCTTTGGATACCACCGGCTATTTTTAAAATCACTTGTGTAAGATTTCGAATTGTAAAATTCAATCGCGAGCTGTTGTTTTTTTCTCAGACGATCAATGTCGAATATTTTCCATTTGGTAAATGATTGATGATTTCCGAATTCAATTACAGAACGTTTGCTTTCTAGATAAACAAACATGTGAATTACGATTTGGTTCGATTGGACTTGATCCATCGCAAGTTCGATTCGGTATTGTCAATTTCGATGAAATATTATTTGAGAGTTTTAGTTTTTTTTTCTTCTTGCGCTTTAGATTGGTATGCAACTCCGAATTCAATGGAACTGTCCGATTATGCAAAATCAGGTACATGGTCATTGTTAGATGCGCCAGCAGAAATGCGTATAGTTCGATCACCGGAACCACCTTATACAGCTCATACAGAGATCGTGTTTTTTATGAGTATGAAAAGACAAAAAAAGAAATAAAATTATTTGTCATGATTTTTCCATTTCAATTAGCTATCGGTCGTTATTCATTATTCTACACAATCAATTTAGTCATTCCAACATTGATGATTTCCGTTTTGACAATCACTTTATTCTGCCTTCCAAGTGATGCCGCTGAGAAAATGATGCTCTGCACATCAATTCTCGTTGCTCTCGTTTTTTTCATGTTATTAATATCTAAAATTCTTCCATCAACATCATTAAGTATTCCATTAATATCGAAATATCTTATGTTTACATTTATTATGAATCTTTCGTCTGTCTTTCTTTCGACATTATCTCTTTATCTAAATCATCATCATACATCAACATTAACACCGGTACCACATTGGATGAAAATCATCTTTCTACATACATTACCAACGTGTTTATTTCTCAATAAACCTTATGAATATGTTCAAAAACGTCAACGACGTTTGACATCACTTACATCACCATTAGTTTTTCGAAAAGTCAAACATAATCAACCGGATTTACCCGATGAGATTAATTGTTTGATCGAGAAATTTCTCGAACTAGCTGATGATATCAAATATTTATCGAAAAAAATTCAAGGTGATACCGAAGAAATGAAAGTAAGAAAAAAACAACAACAATAATCTTCATCATCTCAGACTATTTGCTTTTGTTATCGTAGATTCATAACGATTGGAAGTATATATCGCTCGTCTTAGATCGTATTCAACTATTTGTTTTTCTGTTTGTTACATTCATTGGAACGATATCGATTCTTCTTCAAGTTCCTGATCTCTTCGCTGCTCATCGAGACGCAACAAATTCCAACTGAAATTACTTTTTCTTTTCTTTTTTTTGTTGTAAATAAATAAAAGAAAGAATCATTCTTAAATATAGTCATGTTTTTTTTCATCGTTGTCTTTCAACAATTCTCTTTTTTTTCGTTAGATGAGATTAACTTAACAACATGATTTATTGACTGTTTCTAAGTTGATTATTCAAGGTGAAAGATCTCTGACACATAGATACATATCAAAATGGATTTTCTGTTGATTTACAAATCAGAACAACAACAAAAAAGAAACGAAGAAAAAGAAAAGAAAAAAAAGAAATCGAGAGTGTTTTATTCATTCAATTTCAATTTTTTCTTCTTCTTCAATTTTACGCAGTTATTAGTTAGAAAAAAAAACAGTGCCAATAGGAATTCAGTTGTTTTATTGATTCTCTAATTTTCAAGTGCGAGAGAAAAAGAAACTTGATTGTTCATGTTTTTTCTTTCGTTTATTATTGTTATTTGATTTAGTTGATTGAAGAGAGACAACAATGACGACGACAATACTCGACAAAGTCTTAGGTGATCTTCGTCGAGAAGTAATCGATCTTCGACAGAATAATTATGATATAACAAAACTAGGTTCAGTTATCAATGTATCTAAAGATTCATTGAAAGAAACCGAAAAATATCAACAAGAACTTCTCAAACAATTGCAAGAATTCGAATCTTCATTGATTGAAATCAATGAAGTCTTACGAGCTAATACCGAACGTAAAACTCAACTCGAACAGCAACGACAAGAATCAGGCGACGATCTCGACATTCGTGCAAAATTGATGGCATTGAATGCCGAAGCATTGGAATGTCGAGCTGCTGCTGTTCAATTGCAACAAGGAGCGAGATTAGTTTTGAATAAAGCAGTCGATATTGAAAAACGTGTCAACGATGAGTTAGCACAACAAGATTTGGAAAATAAAGCGAAACAACAAGAATTCGAACGAAATCGAGCAATGGAATTAGAAAAACGTATACAAGCCGAAGAAGAACGACAACGAATGAAAGTAAGAAAAACATTTCAATGAATTGAGAAATTTATTCTTTCGAATATTTATTTGTAGGCTGAACAACAGCAGCAGCAACAGCAACAACAACAACAAGAACGTTTGTTGCTACAACAGAAAACATCTATACATGACGATGAATATGCTAATTGGTCTGTTCGAGAGTATGTTGATTAATCTGAATGAGAAACCTAAATTTGCATTTGAGTTTTTATTTATTTTTAATCAAGATTTATGCATGATAATCAATACCCACCGTGCATTATTCGTACATCACCTGAAGCAATTTTATTTCCAATTGAACTTCGATATTTAACCGTCAATGAAACAGAAAATCTACTTGATAGTCAAGAAGAATTAGTCAGTACGCCGATGAAAATCAAATTCGATGCAACTGTATGTATATGAATCTCAATCGAAATTCTCATATTTTCTGTTTGTAGGAAATGAAACATGAATTTCTTCTTTTATCAATTCCTTATATTAGCAAACGTTCATCTCATCGTGAGAATATCATTAAAGTTCGTCAAGCCAATGGCATTTGGCTATCAATCGATTCTCTCGAATCTCTATTCGATGCTCACAAAGTACATTGAAAATTAGCTTTTTTTTAAATAAAATTATATCGTTTAGGATAAACGCTTTGTTGAATGTAAATTATCTGAAACATCTTCATGTGCCGTTGTATCTCGGTTGAAACGTGATCGAATATTCATCGAAACAAATCGAGCAGGTCGATATCTTTCAAGTGCTGATTCACGTTTTACTCTTCAATGGCCCAGAAATGTGTGTCAAACTGATTTTCGAATGGATACATGCATGCAACCGGTTGATTTGACGACATTTAATCAGTTCTGTCAGCATTTTACACATGAATGCGAAGGTCTACTAGCTGTCGGACCGATAATTGAGTTGAATTTCGAAGAAATTAATCTACTCAAACCAATTCAATTTACTCTACCGATTTTGGTTCAACCAAAAAAGAAAAATAAAGTTGAAACACCGAGACCAAATCCTGATCAAGCTACAATGCCAACAACACCGGCAGCCACTGATCCAAACAATCCATTGCAAGTTTCAACTAGTCAACCATCACAACAAGATTTGATCAATCAACAGCAACAATCGATTTTTAAGTCCGTACTCGGTGAAGGTAATTTCGCAATTCATATTTTTACAAATCTTTCTTTTCAAATAGATCTCAATAATGAACGTCTCGTTCTTCTCTATTCCGGTTTCAATGATAATAATTGGCATATCGATGCCGATCTTAAACTAAACGATTCGAAAACACATGATCTTATCACAACAAACATTCAATATCTTCACAGTCGAATGATTATCGTTCGATGTGATAAACAATTGATGCCATTGAAACGTTTACAAACGACAATCGGTCTACTCGAACAAATACTAACACAACGAACAGCTTTGTTTCTTCTTCGTCATCGTCAATCGAATCCAAATGAAATCTGTCTTGTTTGCTGTTCGAATCAACGAACTGATCTTGTCGAACAAGAAATTCAACAAGAAAACTATACAAATCTAAATGAACAAACGAAAGAAATCGTTCTTCAAGAAGGACAATTATTAGAATTACGTTTTCGTGGCAATGTTCTACCAATTGATAATCAACAGAAATCGATTCCATTTGCATTCAATACATATTTTCCGTTTTATTTCGAAACGAATATCAAAGAAATCGATAAATATTCTCAACATTTATCAAGTTATTTCTATGGTTTTATACAAATCTTTTCCAAACAAAAAGTCACTAAAACCACCAATGCAAAAGATATCGACAAGAAAAAACCACAAATTGAAAATGTCGAATCAGATATTTGTCTTGCTGAATTACTTGTTGTTCTTCCTAAGCCGCCAATTGAAATGCCTAAAGCAATTCAAAAATCTTTGCCAACATTCATAGGTGAAGGTGTTCTTACGCCAACATTATTTCGCGATATGTCAGCGAGTTTAAACAATGATGAATGGAGAAAATTAGCTCGTCGATTAGGAGTAACACGTATACGTATCGAAGCTATCGAACATGATTTTCATGAAGATGCACCGTACTACATGTTACTTGCTTGGTTCAAACGAGTTGCACGATCATCGGATAAAGTCTTAATATTGATGCAAGCATTGGTCAGTATTAATCGATGGGATTTAGCACAAGATCTACAATCTATTAAAGAAGACAAACGTATTGAACAACGAACATTATCAAAAGACGGTAGAACAGTTTCTTGTTTTTTTTTCAATTAGAATTTTATTTTCGTTTCTCTTTCAAAGATCAAATGAAAATGTTCCAAGCATCATTCAATCGTATTTGTCAACGTGAAGAATGTATTCGTATTTGGAAACAATTAGCAAGAGAATTAATGTTAACGAACGAAGAAATTCTCTCGATCGAACAACGATATGCATCGAAACATGAACGTTGTTACCGAAGTCTAGAACACTGGGCTTTAAATCAACCGCGAGCTGATATACCGATCCTTGCGAAAACTATGCGTACACTTGGATTTAAGACTCTTGCTCGTATGTTTGCTTCTTTGACATCGTTTTGTTTCAATATAAAAACATTTTCTTTTACATTTAGGTGAAATCGAAAACATGGCTTAATATATTTTTGTCCCTTCTTTTTTTTTAAATTTTGCTTTGTTAATATTCTTTTTCTTTCTATTAATAACGAAAATTACAATAAATGTAAACAGACCTCTACAAAATGT
>ERZ778027.3901-NODE-3901-length-13828-cov-3.478472_pt1 | contig 13828 bp, 17 predicted proteins | sample MGYA00375757_ERZ778027 | MGnify/ENA primary metagenome ERZ778027 (study PRJEB29350, sample SAMN05389817) | bioreactor metagenome | isolation source: Ammonium sulfate bioreactor | place: South Africa: University of Cape Town | collected 2014-02-18 ... | reverse complement strand
TCGTCTCGCATACCACGTTCAAGAACTGGATCTCCAAGTCGGAACACATTGCCAACCTCGCGCCCTCGTACGAGGACCTTGAGCAGTTGCGCCAGCAGCACCAACAGAATATGGCCGCCGCGAAGGCGCCGCCGCGTCCGCCCTCCAACGAGCGCCCGTTTACTGCAGCCCCAACGCCGCCGATGGCCAAGCGCTCCGGCACGCCGCGCGATTCGCCCGAGAAGCAGAAACCACCACAACAAATATCGCCTCCGCTGCAAGTCGCCTCGTGGCAGAGCACCACCTCTCTCTCTACTCCCTCGTCGTCCTCCAACTCGTCGGCCTCTTCGACTTCGCTACTCAGCGACGCTAGCGACGCCAGCGACTCGGTCCAATTTCCGACGCTCGACGGAGACGACTACACCGATGCCGACCTGACAGCCATCGCCGCCATGCTTCTGCCCGAACATGCGGCTGCCCCGCGCTCACACACCTTCCAGATTGCCATCTCGGATATTGATAGCGACCTCGGCGACCATAACCACGACCACGACCACGACCACGACGACCACGACGATGACCCTGGCACAAGCACCGATAGCGATCAGAGTATGCCGGAACTCAAGGCCGAGCGCGGCGTCTCATCATCGTCGTCGGCCAGCCTCTCGATCCCGCGAGTCGGTTCGTTCGGAGACACACCGTGCAACTCGTTCGCCTCGCCGTCGCGCCTGAGTAACAGCAGCTCCGATAGCTTCCCGCTGCTGTTCTCTCCATCGCCCACCGGAATCAGTATCAACATGGGCACGCCGCAGAACACGCCGTGCTCGTCTCTCATCTCGTCTGGCATCTTCTTGCCCCCGCAAATGCAAACCGCACCGACCATGACGGCCTCGGCCCTCTCGGCCGCACTGGCTGTCGTTGGCTCGAGCGAGTGCGAGTGTGAGTGAGTCTCTCTCTCTCTCTCTCTCTCTCTCTCTCTCTTCCCTCTCTCGAACCGCTCAGTGTCTCGCTTGATTTTTATTATTCGTAGAGTTGATTTCGTTCTCGGTGTGAGTGCGTGTGCGTGTGTGCGTGTGTATGCAAGCAGCCCCCACTCGCTGATGGCGCGAGGTTGTGCGTGTAAATACAACCCGGTGATATTACAGCCATCGTACACACGTGTAGCTGGTAGCGTAGGTGCCTCCTTGCCTGTCTAGATATGTGTGCAGTGTACGATCGGGCACTATCTATACTTGCTGTGCTATCCGCCCATCGATCCGATAACGGCCTCTATCGCTATCGCACGACAATCGAATAAATCCCACGAATCTCTTCGTTGTACCGTCAAACTAACCACGACCGGTATCAATATCTGTTTAGTTAGTTAGTTAGTTAGATGTGAGAATTGAGAGATCTCTTCGCGCAGGCAATCTAACTAAACTTGCGCCAAGAACTTGCGCAGCAGCGCCACACAGGTATTACCAAAGAGATGTACACGATAGGTCCGTTCGTACAAGGGTCGGTTGGCGGCTACGGCGCTGCTATCTATCTCAACCACCAGCAGGTTAAGGCACCATTCGTTCTTGTCTTTGCAGCTATCACAACACACATAACACGCGCGCAAACATACACACGCGAGCGCCTCACGTCGTGCTCACGGTCGATTTGTCTTGGTGGCGTGGCGGTGGGTGTTGAGGCGACGTCGCCTTGGCTGCGTCGTCTGGCTCGGCGATGGACGATGGCGCTGTCTCTTCCGAGCAGAAGGTGCGGAGCTGCGATCGATCGATCAAGGTACACGAGCACCAGTGGTTCTCACCTGTCTGACCTGCGTAGCATCAAGCTCCTGGCGCCGTCCGTCGGACACGAACGCGTGGCGGTCACAACAAGATCGAGCACGCCAAGCCCGAGGTGCTGGCGTTCTTTCGCACGTGGCTCGACGACAACACGACGACGACGTGCGCCAGCGCCAGCACCACCGACTCGCAGCGCGAGTTCGGCTCGCATCTGGTATCCAAGGGCGCGGCCTTCCGCAAGTTCTCTGACGAACTCGCTAAGGCACACAGCACGACCATCAGCTGGCCGTCGTTCTTGCGACTCTTGAAGGAGTATGGTGCCATCTCGAGCAAGCCTCGAGAGCCCACACGCGTGGCGACTGTCGCTCCGGTCAAGGATGCGCACAGCCACGTCGATGAGCCAGCTCTACATCAAGCTTAGGTAAGCTGGCTGGCTGGACCTCTCTCGAGATAGATATCGTTGTGTTGAGGTTGTTGTGTTTGTTTGATTGTGTATCTATCTATCTAGCTATGTATGTTGCTATGTATGTAGCTATGTATCGATGTGTGTGTCTGCTCTATTGTTAATCTATCGCGTTCGTACGAGAGAATGTATCTCGACAAGGCGTAGGTCTTGGTACCCACACTCTCTCGCAACGAATACGATTGTACTTTGATACTCGTTACAAATCGGTGGATTCATAGCTAACGAACGAACGAACGAACGAACGAGCGAGCGATAGCTCACGTCAAGAGAGTGTATATATCGTGGACATCATAGGAACCGCATCATTCGAGATGGAGGTTGATGGCAGATGGTCTCTACTGCGTCTGCATCGTCGGACGCACAAACACATTGTTGACATCGACGTGTGCCGGTTGTGTCAAGCACCACACGACGGCCGACGCAATGTCCTCGGGCGCCAGGAACGTGATCTTGGGGAAGCTCGCAAAGCCATCGAGCACGTCTTGGTCCGAGATATGCGACGCCAGCTCGGTCGACACGGCGCCGCACGAGATCGACGTCACGCGCACTCCCTTGCTCGCGAGCTCGGCTCGCAGACCCTCGGACCACAACGACACGAAGGCCTTGGTTCCCGAGTAGACCGCCGATCCCGGGAAGACCTTGCGATCGGCGTCGGACGAGATGTTGACGATGTAGCCGCCGCCCGGCGCGCTCGTGAGCGACTCGAGCGCCTCGGCCGTCGCGTACATGACGCCCTTGATGTTGGTGTCGACCATGCGATCCCACTCTTCGACCTTGACCTTGTCGACGAAGCTCAACAACATGACGCCGGCGTTGTTGATCAAGATATTGAGGCCTCCAAAGTGTGCGACCGTGCGTGCAATCGCATGCTGTCGACGTCGATGTCGTAGTGATTCGTGGACAATCATTAGCGACCATCTCTATGCACACGAGAGCCACAAATGATATCTAGAAGATACCTGGAGATCTGAACGACTCGTCACTGAGCCGGTGAGAGGCAGATAGTGAGCCGCGGCCGCCGGACCGAGGTCGTTCTCGAGTGCCGTCAGTCGCTCGCCACGTCGAGCGAACGCTGCGACGCTGGCGCCGGCCGCCACCAGTCGCCGCACCAGTGCCTCACCGATACCGCTGCTGGCACCTGTGACGAAGACGATCTTACCTGCGAGAGCCATGATGGAGATGGTGTGTGGTGTGAGGATGGGGTTCGAGCGTTTGAGGATGGTGGGTGAGCAGCGAATGTTCGATCGAGACCTTCGTGTTGGATCAATCAATCTATCTATCCATCTATCGAGAATGAATCGATCCTGAATGAACGGTTCATGATGATAGAAGGTATAGAGAGCCGATTCTCTTCATACTACTTCAATCAATCTGAGATCGAGAGAGAGAGAGAGAGACTCGTTCGATACGATGGAAGATCGTGATCGTGTGAGAGCCGAGTGTGAGTTGCGTCGTGTGGCCTCAGAAGAGCACAAAGCCGAGGGCCACCAACACGCCAATGACCGTGATGATCACGAGGAATGGGCCATACGTTGCTATCGTGCGCGTTGAACTGCATTGATGGCCATCAATGATTGCAACGTCAGCGAGCGATACATTCAAGCGATCGAGATACTCGCTCTCTCGCACACCCACGCACACTCTCTCGCTCACGTACTTGATATGCTTGCCGTAGAACATCACGAGCAGTATCAAGAACAACGTGTTCCAGTTGTGTCGACCTCCATAGTTGATTCGATTCAATGCGTACGCCACGTGACTGTGGCAGTTGTTCCACAGCAATGTGTGCTACAATCGATCGAATGTGAGAGCTTGACGTAGGCGCCAGGCAATGCTGCTGACGTGCTCACGATACCATTCGATGCTCGAACTCACCCGACGCCTTCTCGATCGCATCATCCCACGCCTCGCGAGCGTTCGAGTACTGATCTCCGACCGTGAACTCGTGAGCGGCTACCTCGATGTACTTGGTCGCTCGACCGAATGCAAGATACGTCCTGCTCTTCTACGCTCGGTGTTCCCATCCCATCAACCCATTGAGTACTCGGAATCGATCATCGTGGAGTGATGATCGACGACGTATTCGGTACACACGTTGATCGTGTAGGGTCCTGCAAAGTCGTGAATCAAGCCGTCGCTCGTGACGATGCCCAAGTGCCCGACGAACGGCAGCAGCCAGCTATCGAGATCGAGCGTGTGTAGAGTCGATGGCAAACAATATGAGTGGGGAGTTTGAGTGTGTGGGCAGTCATTGATGTATCTATCTATCTATCTATCTCTCGTTCGTACGTGAGGAGTGGAATCGGACACCACACGATGGTCATTGGCAGGAAGTCGCGCTCAGGGAATCGTTCGATATCCATGATGATATTGTGACTGAGTGAGCGTGTGAGTGATACTATCTTCCCCTCTCGATTGATCAAATCGAACTGATCAATCCAATCAAGAATGAGGTTAACCGACCAATAGAACAAATGCACGGGGGTCCTGTAATAAACGCACCAGCAGCAGCAGGCAGCAGGCAGCAGGCAGCAGACAAACAAGCAACAACGAACGAGAAGGAGAGAACGACATTCGCATTGATAAAGCACCACGAGCTTGAACTCACTGGATTTTCCTTATGGTGTAAGCTCATCAGCGACAGAGGAAGCATAGGGAGATTGCTTTGATCGATCATTCGTTTCTCTCCCACGCAGCCTCAACATCACCACGAGACGAATGGCGTGGCTTTACATGGTCGTTCTTGGCGGCGACCGTGATGGGGCATGGGTCGGTGATGCTGCTGGTACCGAGTTTGATCATGGGCCTGGTGATCGTGGCGACCATGGCGCGACGCGGCAGCAACGAGAGCTTCATGCACTCGGCGCTGCCGACCAGCGCGCATCGCAGCATCCCGCGGCCGTCGCCCGACCTGCTGTACTCGGTGGCGCCGTTCGATTTGAGCTCGGTCGACTCGTTGGTCGTGAGGTTCAAGGTTCCTGCATGTACCTATGCGTCGATGTCGCTGTTCGACTCGAGCACCAATCACTTTCGGACGCTCAAGGCTTCGAGCTTGTTGGGCAATGTCGCTGGGGGAGCCACGATCACGAGCATGATGGATGCCACGGGTGGCAACGGAGATCGAGATTACAACGGCGACAATGAGGATCGTGAGATCGTGGCACTGTTGTTGCCTCCAGATGATGCTCGAGGAGCAGTCGAGCAGCACAACCATGGTTGCATTCGTTTGAGCGACGCCGAGCGTCGAGCCATCGTGCGAGCGAGGCACTTTGATCCGAACTCAAGCACTCGCCGTAGTAGTAGTAGTAGTAGTAACGGCAATGGGGCATCATCTACGAGCAGCTCCTCGTCGACTTCAAGTTCAATCGCTGCAAGCAGCAGGGAGCTCGACAGCGCGACACTCGAGGCAGAGAGCGCCGCGATCGATCCGGCCGACATCACGGTGGTGCGCAGCGCCACGTTCTTTGGCTTGATTCTCCAACGAGTGCTCGTGCCATCGAACGATATGCTCGAGCGACTTCGAGCAACGCAACAGGCGGCGACCGTCGAGCCCGTGATCGGAGCGCGCTCTCGAAGCATCTGGCGACTGTGTCGCGTCTCGAGCTTGACGCTCGTGCTCGCGATGCTCGGATTCGTGAGCCTCGCGATCGTGGTGTTCGGCTCGGTGCTCGGTGCCGTGCTCGGCGCCATCGTGGGCCTCGTGTCGCCGTTCGCCGTCGTGTACCTCGTGTTCTTCTCGCGCTTCAGCTCGCACATCTTGCAGACCAACGGGCCGTGGCGCTTCAATCCGCTCGTGGGCAGCAGCGCCGCCGACATGTACACGCGCGCCGTCATCTCGATCGTGGGCCTGTTGGCGCTCAGCAAGGACGAGGCCGTCTACTACAACGCCGTCTCCGACTCGAGCGGACGTCCGCTGCACCGAGGCGCCTCGTATCGCGTCACCATCAAGCTGCCACTGCCGTGCTACTGGTGGAGCATCACGGCCTACGGCTCCGACTCGTACATGATCGACAATCCGGCGCACATCTACTCGCTCAACAGCACGAGCGCCATCCCATCACCGGACGACGAGAACTTTATCGTGCTGTACCTCGGGCCGCGTGCGCCGCCACATGCCGACAACGAGCGCGTCAACTGGATACCGACCGGCAGTCCGGACCTCGCGCCCACCGATACCTCGCGCTTCAATCTCACGATGCGACTGTATCTCCCGGCTCTCGAGGCTACGACACGTCAAGGATTCAAGGCTCTTCAATTGCCAAGAATCGAACGACTCTCTAGTGATGGCATGTGAGCAATTCTCTCTCACTCTCTCTCTCTCTCTCTCTCTCTCTCTCTCTCTCACTCTCTCAATGTGAATATGCGGAATGGTTCAATGTAAATACAGTACAAAGAAAGAACGAGAGTGAGACTCTATATGTATGTATGAAAGGATGGTATTACAAACTGTGCATGGATAGACTAGATAGACTGGATAGACTGGATAGACAAGATAGTAGGAGTGAGTGGCTGAGTAGTCTAAACATCATCAACAGTCACCAGCACACGACGAGGTACAAACTTGATGCGAACGACCAAGTATCCAATCGCAATGCACGCTAAAAATGCAATGATGGCGACGGCGATGATGGTAGCCACAGTATCAGAGAGCGGTTGATTGCCGTGAGCTGGAGTGACCTTGATGCGGCCGTCGAGCGAGCTCGTGACAGGACTCGAGGTCGTGAAGGCTCGGCGCACCAGCGCATACAGATCGTCGGTCGGTGTCTGCAGCAGCTCGCCAGTCGCAAAGAAGTCCTTGTAACCTTGAGCGACTTGCGCTTGGTAGACGGTGGTGGCGACCGTGTAGGTGTGTGCTGGATCGAGTGGCACGAAGGACGCGCTCGAGGCGTTGTAGACGCTCACTCGATCGAGCGTCGGTACCAAGGTCGCTGGCGGCAGCACGAGCGACACTCGCAGACCCGAGAGCTGCGTAAAGGTGTCGAAGCCCGAGTGTGCGGCGCTGTACGCCATCATGTTCAAGATGGCGTCACCCGAGAGAGCGTACACGACTAGCGGGCTCGCGTACGGCATCGCGTCGTGTATGGTCTCCTCGTACACGGTGCCGGGCGGTATCGGCTGACGCAGGTTGCTCGTGAGCACGAGCGCCACATCGACCGCCAGCGACGTGCGCAACGTGTCGCACACAAAGTTGCCCAGCAGCGACTCGCCGCTCAACGAGCCATCGAGCTCGAGCGCCCCGTTGGCCGAGCCGATCTCGACAAAGAGATAGGCGTAGTCCGGGTCGTCGACGAGCGCCTGGCGCATGGTCTTGACCTGCGCATCGACCTCGGCATCGACCGGCACGCTCGCGTCCATCTTGACCAGCTTGCTGCTGACGGCCTTGAGTCCGTTGGCCGGCTGCTCGGCGCTGTCAAAGATCAGCCGCGTGTGCGACACGTAGGTGCCGTACTGGAACGGCGACACGATGAAGGTCTTGGAGCCGTCGATGCGATGTAGCGCCTCCTTGCGATGCGTGTGTGTGCCGAGTATCAGGTCGATGCCGGGCACCGCCTGCGCCACCTGCTCGTCCTCCTCGTACGCCGAGTGGCCGATGAGCACCACGGCATCGACGCGCTCTTGTTGCCGCAAGCGCTCCACCACGCGGCGAGCCGTCTCGATGCGATCGCCCAGGAGGCACCTCGATGGCTGCACCGTGCCAGCGAATCGACACGTCGAGCCGTCGCGCTCGAACATGCCACGAAAGTCCTCGCTCGCCAGACCGAACACTCCGATGCGGCGCTTGTTGGTGCCTCGCTCGAACACGAGGTACGTCGTCGGCTCTGCCTCGTCCCGATTGTCGTTGCCGTTGTCGTTTGAGACAGTGGTAGTGAAGATGGCGGTGCCATCGGAGCCACGTCGAATGTTCGATGAGAGCAATGGATAGGGAGTCTCGGCGAGACAGCCCTCGAACACCGCGGCGCCGTAGTCACCATCATGGTTGCCGACGGCTGCGGCCTCGACGATGCCACCGAGCCAGTTCCACTCGACACAGTGGTACTTGTCGCTCCACGCCGGCGCACCGACATTCATCATGTCACCGCCGTTGAATATCAACGTGGCATTGGCATGGTACTGGGCGTTGTAGCTCTCTCGTTGGGTGCGCAGATGTCCCATCAGACGCGCGACGCCTCCCTGGCCAGGCGCTCCCTCGCTGTAGAAGCTCGTGGCGTGCGAGTGGTAGTCCGAGAAGTGCAGCACCACGACCTCGTCCTCGGTGCTCGATGCCGTCGTTTGTCGAGTGAGTACGAGAGCGAGAGTCACGACGACGAGTGCCACTCGTACGATATCCATCGTCGACATTCTCGATGCGAGTTGGTGGATGAAATTCAAGTGATGATATCAATGATCCAAGTGATGATTCAAGTGATGATATCAATGATTCAAGTGATGATTCAAGTGATGATATCAATGATCCAAGTGATGATATCAATGATTCAAGTGATGATATCGATGATCCAAGTGATATCAATGATTCAAGTGATGATATCGATGATCCAAGTGATATCAATGATTCAAGTGATGATCCAAGTGATGATATCGATGATCCAAGCGATATCAGTGATTCAAGTGGTGATCCAAGCGTACTGAAGATGCGAGAGGCAGCAGGAGAGTAAGCGAATGATATCAAGCAGCAATCGCTCGCGAGAGTGATCGAATCGAATCTCGTGTTGTTCTTCCCTTCCGTTCTTCGCTGGCGCAATCGATCATTGCCTTGGTTGCCTCCCGCCGCGCGCACCTCTCCCTCTCTCGTCGCTCGTCGCTCCCTCTCTGCAATGTTGGCGTTGTCGGCGTTGTGTACTCCTGAACAGGTGGCACAGCTGGGTTACAGAGAATATGCCGTGTTGCCGCATCAGGTGCCGGTGTTGTGGGAGCGTGTGGTCGCGGCGCTGAGCGAGCCGATTCCGAACCTCGCGGCCTTGAGCCACGGTATGCGGCGCTTGATCGTGCGCTTGATGGCCCGCGGGCCTGACGCTCGATGTATTCGGCCAATGTAGCAATCTCGACGATCACCGGAAAGGCTTCGTCTCTCTCTGGTGTCGCTGCCTTTCAGCCGAGGCATGCATTGTATCAGGTAGAACGTTGAGTGCGATGAGCGATGAGCGATGATGGCATCTCTCTCTCACACACGAGCACGACAGAGGTTCTGGACGACGGCCATCGGGTTCATGCAACGACTGGTGTTGCGTATGGGCGAGTTGTTCCCCGTCGGAGACGACCACAACTCGCGCTTGCCGCTGCTCAAGACAGGCATCGAGGCCCAAGTGACGCTCACGCAGGAGCAGATCGCCGCCCTGCTGTCGTGCAGCTTCTTTGGCGCCATCGTCGCACCTCCCGAGAGCAATGGCTCGTTCCCCGAGTTCGCTCTGCTGTTCCTCATGGAGGACGCGAGCTTCTCACCGGTGCTCGACTGCTTGATCCACTACTTTTGTGCGATCGCTGATGCCAGTACGTGCGCGTGGCGTGACGTGACGCTTGTCACTCTCGAGAGTGATTCCAACCAACGGACCGAATGCAAACGATGCTTCGATGTATCGTGGAGAACAGTGCCGCAAGGACGCGTGACGTTCGAACGCAAGGCTTGGCGCTCGGAGGTTCGATGGGGTTCGCGAGAGGAAGGCTCCGAAGGGGCGCTGCCTCTGTGTCCGGTCGACGTCTTCAAGTCAGGCACGATCGAGGACTCGGGCTCGCTGATTCACGCCGACTTTGCCAACCAGTTTATTGGTGGCGGCGTGTTGGAAGGCGTACGTTGATCGACAATCATATCAGCCAACCAATCAACAACACGGTTGAACTCACGCATATGTGGGGAACTGTCACTGGTCAATAGGGCCGAGTACAAGAGGAGATTCTGTTCTCGATCAAGCCAGAGTGCCTGGTGTCAATGTACGCTCACGCACAAGTATGGGCGCATCGACGAGTGGCTGATAACCATGATGACAATCGGCACACACACAGGCTGTTCTGCAGCGTAATGAAGCCGTTCGAGTCGATCACAATCACGGGAGCACAGCGGTTCACGAGCTACTCGGGCTACGGTCGATCGTTCCGGTGTGCCGGCTTCTACCAGGACGAGACACCTCTCGATGAGCACCAGCGACGCCGGTGTCTCATTATTGCCATGGATGCTGTGGTTGCATTCGGGGGCAAGCAATGGGACGACGACAAGATCGAGCGCGATATCGTGAAGGCGCTGTGTGCCTTCAGCCGATCGCCGATCGGACCCGAGAGCACTCCACCGACGAGTCCGACGTCGGATCTGTGGTCGACACTGCCAGAGGACAATGGCCGTATCGCCACCGGCAACTGGGGCTGTGGAGGTATGGTCATGCGATGCTCTCTTGCTGTCGCTCGAGAGATGGAGAGGCATACGTGCGCGCGCGTGAAGCAAGAACTGACTCGCTTTGATTACTTGGCCGAGCAGCATTCGGCGGCGACAAGGGGCTCAAGTTCATGCAGCAGTGGGCTGCGGCAAGCATCGCACGACGCGAGGGACTGCAGTACTTTACGTTCGGTGAGTCATACCAGGGCGCCGACCTGGAGGGTCTGATCCGACGCTGCAGTGAGATCGCACAGGCTCGTCAGCTTGTTGTCGGTACGAATAATGTGCCATCTGGTGGCACGAAACACGAGTGTTCTCTAATAGATACATGCGCCTGAATGTCGCGTGCGTGACGATAGCGGACTTGCACGAGTTGATCAAGGCCAACAAGGAGCGCAACTTGTTCACCGAGTTCTTTGCAAAGTATCCGCAAGCCTAGACACGACGAACATGGCGACAGGTGAGCGAATCCAATCCAATCATCGAACCGAAGCGAATCGAATGGAATCAAATCAAATGGCTAGAGAAGCCGGAGACTGCTCAGTGGATTGTTGAATGTAAGTAGCAATGTGTATCGGTCTTTACAAAGTCAATGGGAATGAACCGTGCCGCACAGTGCAACACATTACAACACAAACATGGCGATTCTACATATAACGCTGGCTGGATCTGACGCACCAGTGTTGTTACAGGCGCTTCATGATGTTGATGATGATGCAACTGCTGTTGCAACGTCATTGGCAGTCACTCAATCGAACACTCTCAAAACTCGACCAAGAAGCAGCACCATTTCCAACAAACAGTAGTAACGCAGCAACAGTAGCAACGACAACAGCAAGACGTCGTAGGTCATCGATTGGTGGGTAAGGTTGCCATGTGCGAACACACGTGTGTGCAGCGATTGGCACCCATCAGCTCTTTGCTCGCATGAAGGCCGCGATGCCTACGGCCACCAGCAGCACGCCACCGACGGCGGCGACCCACGGCATGGCGCTCGACTGCGCCTCGGCGGCTCTTCGTGCAGCCTTGGCCTTGCTGATCGGGGCGGCAGCGCCTCGAGAGGAACCGCGCAGCGGCGTTCCGGTGGAGGTCGCGCTGGTGCCGCTACTCGAGCTCAGACCCTTGGCAATGTGCTCGATCGGGAAGGCAGCGTTGAGTTGCGTGCAGATGACGTTGATGCCATCGGTCTGGATGCCGGCGATCAGCTCCTCGAGCAGCTTGGTGGTTTCGGGCGGATGCTCGTACAGCACGATGCGCAACTACATCATCATCATCGTGGGCATCGTGGGCATCATGGTTGTCGTCAGCTTGTATCGGAAACGCGTTGGTAGTGTTGAGCCGAGCACGTACTCGCTTCGCGATCGTCTCGGGAGACTTCTCGGTCTTGAGCTTGCGGATCTCGAGGGAGCCAGCAAAGGTCTGCGTGCCGACGTTCGCTGCATTGCGTTGGCGGTCGATGCATCGCATAGCAAGGCATTCATTCGCTCAGCATCTTGTTGCATCGTCCACGTGTGCGTGTGTGTGTGTGTGTGTGCACGCGAGGAGCGCGTACCAGTCCAAAGCAGCGAGACGGTGACGTTATCGAACCAGTAGAAGCGCTTGCCCTTGCGCACGTTCTGCTGGATCGAGCCCGAGACCTGCGACAGGCGCTCGATGGTGCATCGCAGCTCGCTCTCCTCGCTCAGCGTCACGCACTTGTCGTTCAGGATCTCGAGCTTGGTGAAGAGCTTCTCGAGTTGTTGCACGGCTTGTGGCGTAATATCCTTCGTGTCCCTGATGTTGATGATGGTGGATAGTGGATAGACGAGTCAGGATATGGCTCAGGAGGCAGACATCAAGGTTCGAAGCCTGAGCTCGAGATATGATCGACACGAACCAGTGCCAGTAGTCCATGTTCTTGCCGTCCTCGCGGTCGGCGACAAGCCACCGTGGATCACCCTTGCCGTAGGCAGCCATAAGATTGACACGTACGCACGCACACACGCAAGTAGAGAACGAGAGAGACACGCAGACTGATGAGAGAGACACGCGAGCAGCAGCGGGCGAACGAGCGAATGAATCGATCTCGCCCGCGAGTCGCGCGGAGCTTCTGGATTCTACGAAATCATCAATAACTCGATCGACACCGCAACGAGAAGGAGAGCGAAAGAGATTGATGGGTTGAGTTGGTCGATAACACCAATCCACCATGCGGAGAGTGTGATTGTACTGTATTGGGAGGAGGTTGCAACGAGCGTTGCTGTGGGTTGAAGGGTTGATGATACGATGAGCCATTGCGGCCGCGATGCTGGTCAAGAGAGTGACAGAGCGATAGAAAAGTCAAACAACAGGGAGAGTGAGCAGCGGAGGGAGAGCGAGCGTATGGATGATCGCAAGGCCTACGCATCAACGGTGGCGTAGTTTAGGATCACGGTGGCTCCCGAGCTGTTCTTGACCATGGTCTTGGTGTCGACGATGGAGATCGAGCCACCAGACGGCACCAGCTCGCGGATCTGCTTGTGCAGGTTCTCGGCTGTCTTGTCGGCCGCATATCGTGGCCAGTAGATGCACTTGCCATCCGAGCCACGAATCGAATCGATGGACGGGAAGGACCTTATTCAGGTTACGCCCAAGTGAGTGAGAGGGTGAGAGAGAGTGAGAGAGTGGGAAGAATGGACGTACAATCGCGGGTGTGTGGCGAGGATTCCATGGATGAGCTCCTGGACGGTCTGAGTGCCGTCGACGTTATCGAGCACGGTCGGCACCTTGCTGCACGAGGGACACGTGGGGTTTCGCTCGAACTGGAAGGTGTGCGTGTACTCGCCGAGGCCCGAGTTGAACATGATCCAGTTGTCGAGCGACAGACTCGAGTGCGTGACATACTTGAAGGCCTCGTTGGCGCATGCGGCCGCCGTGATGGCGTTGGTGGACGCGATGGCGGGGATGATGTTCTTGACGACGCCCTGCGTGAGCTTGTAGGTGACGCCCTTGATGCCGTGGAGGTCGGCGTACACGCACGCCTTCTCAAAGATCCACTGCATGTGCTCGGGATTGTCGGTGTCGATGGCGACCGGCTTGCCGTCGGCCTGCACTCCGAACGGCTTCTCGGCCTCCCACTGCAGCTGCTTGGCGTACGCGATGCAGTGCTGCGGCTGTCGCGGCGTGCGGGCGATCGTGCACTCCTGGAAGACGACCTGCGGCGGGAACATGTCGAGCGCGCAGTCGAAGCACATGGTGACGTGCGGGATGAGGATCCTGCTGCCGCCCTTGAAG
>ERZ778027.3887-NODE-3887-length-13876-cov-12.193835_pt1 | contig 13876 bp, 15 predicted proteins | sample MGYA00375757_ERZ778027 | MGnify/ENA primary metagenome ERZ778027 (study PRJEB29350, sample SAMN05389817) | bioreactor metagenome | isolation source: Ammonium sulfate bioreactor | place: South Africa: University of Cape Town | collected 2014-02-18 ... | reverse complement strand
TCGCGTTCGGCTTCTGCAGTTGCAAGTTGTTGTCTTGCTTGATCACGCTCTGCTTCTGCAGTTGCAAGTTGTTGTCTTGCTTGGTCGCGTTCGGCTTCTGCAGTTGCAAGTTGTTGTCTTGCTTGATCACGCTCTGCTTGTAACGTTTGACAATTCGTGCACTCTGTCATATGTAAGTAGTACAAACTCTAGTAATTCTAATGACAAATAGCTCTCTCTAAGCATAAAATTTGCCTTATTTATAATGTTTTTAGATAAATAGTGGAGTAAGCCAAGTATTGATAAAGCTTATCAGTGATTCATAGTTGGTAAGTATACGAATGAAACACGAAAATGCATTCGTCTTCTTTTTAGTCCTGTCTTTTATTTATAAGAAAAGAAAAAATAATTTCCAAAAAAGACAAAAATGTTTAGTTTGATAAACAGTTTGGATAGTTAAATTCGTTGAAATTTTTGTATCCGATAATTGGACGTGTCTGAAACATAAATATTAAATTGGCTGTCAAGCACAACTGAACGCGGACTATTTAAAAAGCTGCTTCCAGTACCCGTCGTCGATGTAGTACCAACAATGGTTTTTCCAGTCGTATTTCCAGCGCTAAAAAACTGTATACGATGATAACCGGTATCAGATACATACATATTTCCAGCAGAATCAAATGTTAGACCTTGAGGATTATTCAAACTCAACGGAGTAGGTTGACTATAGCCCGGGGTGCCAGCAATAAGTGTCCATGAGCTAGCACCTATCACCCATCGAACAATGGTATGAGCACCACTATTAGCGATATACAAACTATTTGTTGACGAGTCAAAGTAAACATCCGCAGGAGAAGTCAGTTGTGCCATCGGAAACGCACCTCCACCAGCGACTACAGTGGGAACTGTTGTAGCTAATGTAACGGCTACTATACGATGATTATCCGTATCTGCTATATAAAGTGTGTCTGCGTTCTTGTTAAGAGTCACACTGGCAGGATTAGTCAATTGATTTGTTGAACTACCACTCGTACCTAAAAGCAATACAATGACAAAATAAACACATACTTATAGTTTCTTTACCAGTCCCTGCTACAGTAACACCTGACGATGCACTATTATTCCAAAGTTGTACTCGATGATTGCTTCTATCAGCAACATAAACATTGCGATTCGAATCAATGCATACACCATATGGGCCCGATAGATAAGCGACTCCAGATCCTGCTGGTTGATTGATCTGACCGGCTACAATCGTTCCTGTAGCTGAACCAGATACCCATTTCGAAATTCTATGATTACCAGAATCGGCGATATAGATAGCATCACTTGAATCGATTACTATATGCCATGGATTCAGCAATTGAGTAATTTGACTTCCCCATGATCCTGTCCCGGCGACAGTCACACCTGTTGAAGACCATGCCAATTCGGATGAAGCTGCTGTATTAAAAAAATGATTCTTTCATTATTTCTTCGAACAAAATATTTCGAATGATGTTTACCTGTTGTGGTGGTAGTAGCTGTTGTTTTCGAATTTTGAATGACCGTATATAAACCAATCGCTAAACCTCCTAAAGCTGCCAGTGCAATAACTCCAAGCGTGATTCCAATCACTTTTGTTTGAGAAACTTTTTCACTTCTGCAATAAAAAAATAAGAAGAAAAAAAAACGAAATCATCAAATCATTTACTTCGAGACTTTATCGGCATTATTTGATTCACTACGAACGGTAATGGGTGTATCGATTGAGTTTTTCATATGCCTTTTATGGTCGTTTGTTTGTTTAGGTTTTAGTGAAATTGATGGTGTACTAAGTGATCGTATCAATACTTCATGCGGCTTTGGATACGATAAAATACCGGTATTTCGAGTGCTTGGTTGTATCTTAAGATAAAGAAGAATATCAATTTAAGAAGTTTTCTATAATTTTACTTTATGTGGTCGTGGAATTATAGATACACGTGGTGCATGAGCAACTGCCATACTCATATTCTAAGTATAAATGTGATGGCAAACATTGAGAGATGATGAATATATAATTAATTTGGTTGAAGTAGCATTGTATAGCAAAGAATTCCTATAAAAACTCTTCATTTGGCGGCTATAGTCACAGGCTATTGTTTGAAGTAAAAAAAACTTCATTATTTGCACTTTCTATTTGTGTATATCAAGTTTCTTAATTATTTTTTCTTTCTGTTTTATGAGGACACATTATGTGTATGAATAAAATCAAATAATTGCATTTACTGTAGTTATTCTAGCTTTGTTTATACAAATTTTTTACAAATTTTTATTGAACTAATATTTCTGAATAAACAAGCAAATGGAATCATTGGCGTATCTTTTTAACATTTTCGAAACATTTGTATTCGATTGTTACTTGTGTCCGTGACATAAAGATTAAACTGGCTATCAACTGCAACTGCTCGTGGATTATAAAATAAACTACTTGTACTACCAGTCATACCAGTGGCACCTGCAATAGTCTTTCCTATTGCACTACCAGGACGAAAGAATTGTATACGAACGTTGTTTAAATCGGCTACATACATATTACCTGCTGAATCAAATGTTACGCTGTAAGGATTGTAGAGTGCCATTGATGAGCCCGAGTAAACATTAGGACTACCAGCAACAAGTGTCCATCCAGTTGCGCCTATTACCCATCGAACAATAGTGTGAGCACCATAATTACAAATGTAGAGACTATTCGTTGATGAATCTAAGTAGACATCAACAGGCCAGTATAAGTGTGCGGATGAATAACCAGCTCCAATACCACCAGCAACGAAAAACGTAGTTGATGTAGATAATTGTATGCCTAGGACACGATGATTGCCATAATCGGCAACGTAAAGTTTATTTGAACTTTCATCAAATGTAATACGCATAGGAGACGACAGTTGATTCAAAGCGGAACCACTAGATCCTAGAAATTATGCGCATATAAAGGATTTTTCTGTGATTTTTTCTTACCATTTCCTGCAACAACAATACCCGAAGTTGCACTATTATTCCAAAGCATCACTCTATGATTGTTCGTATCGGCGACATACATGTTCCGAGCTGAATCAATGTAAATACCATACGGTTGATTGAACAATGACAAATTACTTCCTGCCTGCGGATACACTTGACCGGCTATAACTGTTCCTGTCATTGAACCACTTGTCCATTTCGAAATTCTATGATTACCCGTGTCGGCAATATAAAGAGCATTATTTGAATCTACGAATACGTAATATGGACCCGACAATTGGGTGATTAGATTCCCTGCTACTCCCGTCCCAGCTACAGTCGTTCCTGTTGAACACCATGTCCAGTCAGAGGAAGAATCTATTAAAAATAGAGATTTTGTTTTTCTATTCGATGCGTGAAAGATACTCACTTGTTGATGCCGTTGTCGTTTTAGAATTTCCAATCAGAGTATAAAGACCAATTCCTAATCCAGCTAGAGCTGCCAATGCAACGACAACTCCGAGAGCGATTACAATCGTTTTTGTTTTTGGAGTTGTTTCAATTCTAAGCAATGGACAGAATATGCAGAATGAAAAGAAAAACAAAAAAAAATCATACTGTGGAATTTTATCGGAATTATTTGATGGATTATCAATACTACTTCGTGATTCTATAGGGTTTTTCATATGCTTTTCATCATTCGTGTCTTGTTTAGGTTTTAGTGAAATTGATGGCGTACTAAGAGGTCGTAATAGTGTTTCAGTTGGTTTTGAACACGATAGGCGATCACTATTTATAACGCTAGGTTGTATCTTAAGACGAGAACATGAAGAGAAGAAAAATTAGATGGTATAGTTACTTTCTGAGTTCGTGGAACTACAGAAATACGAAGTGAATGTTGAGTTGTCATTTTTTTAATAAATAATCATGGCAGAAAAATGAGAGGCAATGTATATATATATATAGACCATACGAATTGTTTGCCTACTTCAATCATGATTTACGTATTTTCATTTACATACAGTAATTATATACCATTGAATCCTTGTAAATGATCGATTTTTCTTTTATTATTTATTATTATTATTATTGTTTTGTGAGTACACAAACTTGGGGGTATGTATAAAGTATGAGAACAAAAAAAAACAAAATCAATTCATAAATAGAAAAGCAAATGTTGATTAGATATTCGACATTACACATACCTTTGGCATGAATGTACAAAATGTTTACATAAATAATTTAACATCGTCGAAACATTTGAACGCGATAGTTGTTCGTGTCCGCAACATAGAGATTAAATTGACTGTCAACTGCGACGAAACGTGGATTGTAAAGTGAATTACTCGTACTACCAGCTATTCCTGATACGCCTGCAATAGTCTTTCCTGTTGCATCGCCCGAACGGAAAAATTGTATACGATGATTACTTGTATCGGCTACATACAAATTACCAGCTGAGTCAAATGTCAGACCAATTGGAGAATTGAATGTCATTGATGTCGCTGAGGCAATATTGACAAAGCCAGCAACTAATGTCCATCCTGTACCACCTATCACCCATCGAATAATAATGCTATTACCATTATTGACAATATATAGACTATTTGTTGATGAATCCCAATAAATATCGGTAGGATAATAGAGATGTGCTGTTGAATGACCAAATCCAATGCCACCAGCAACTAGACTTGGTGTTAAAGTGGATAATTGTACACCTATGATACGATGATTGTTACAATCCGCTATATAAAGTTTATTTGAGCTTTCATCTAATGTAACGCTATATGGATTCGCCAGTTGATTCAACGAATTGCCACTAGTTCCTAAAGAAAACACACTTAGCACAGATTTGTTTCTTTTATTTCTATTTTTCGTACCATTTCCAGCAACAATACTACCCGAAGTTGCACTATTATTCCAAAGCATCACTCTGTGATTCATTGTATCGGTAACATACATTTTACCAGTTGAATCTAAGTACACGCCGTATGGCTGATTGAAAAGTGATAAACTACTTCCAGATTGTGGATAGGATTGACCAGCGACGATTGTACTCGATCCCGAGCCAATTATCCATTTCGAAATTCTATGATTATAATTCGAATCGGCCACATAGAGAGCACCGTCAGATCCAATTTTGACTTGATACGGACTTGACAATTGATTCGGTTGATATCCTTGTACTCCAGTACCAGCCACGGTCGTTCCTGTTGAACACCAATTCCAATCCGATGAAAGAGCTATCAAAAAAGAAATACTGTTCATGTCTAGTTGTACAAAAGATAGCAATTTGATATTCACTCGTCGTTGATGATGTTGTTTGCGAATTTCCAATCACCGTATATAGGCCAATTCCTAATCCACCTAGAGCTGCTATTGCAATAACAACTCCAAGAGCGATTCCAATCGTTTTTGTGCTTGCAGCTTTTCCAGTTCTATGCAAACAAAATGAACGATACGTATACGGTAAAAAACAAAGTCATACTTTATTGGAATTTTATCGAAATTATTTGATAGATTATCAACATTTTTTTTTTCGTTTTTTGGATTGTGTGTTTCCTTCGTTGAAGGTGTAAGTGATCGTACGCTTATGGATCCTCGGAATGTTTCAGGTGGTTTCGAATGTAGTGCATGATTAGTACTTTGAGTATTTGGTTGCACTTGCACCTTATGAGGTCGTGGAATTATTGAAATACGAAGTGGTTGCGCGGCTGCCATACTTTATTACAAATAATGATGGGAGAACAATGCAAGGCAATGCATATATATGCGTATAAACAATGAGATGAGGATTGTTTACACACTGGATTCAAGATGAAAAAAAAACATTATTAATTTTTCTTATTGTTATTTATATTTCATGTTTGAATTGGAGAAAAAAGAGGCAGTCATGAGAAGAGAGGTGTGAGTTGGAGATCGAGCGTAGTTAACATCGTTGGAACATTTGTAGGCGGTGATTATTTGTATCTATAACATAAACATTGAAGTTACTATCCACAGCAACTGAACGCGGATTACGGAGTAGAGAGCTCGTAGTACCAGGTATTCCTGCCGAACCTACAATCGTTGTTCCAACCGAGCTACCAGAACGGAAAAATTGGATACGATGATTGTTAGTATCGGCAACATATAAATTACCAGCTGTATCCAATGTCATACCACCAGGTGAGGAAAGTGCAACCGAAGAAAGTCCGTTACTACTGACAGAACCAGCAACTAATATCCATGAAGTAGCACCTATCACCCACTGAACAATAGTATGAACATCAGTGTTGGCAATGTATAGGCTTTTCGTTGATGAATCAAAGTAAATATGAGAAGGATAATACAAGTGTACTGATGAGGAACCACCGCCAGTTGCACCGAAAACGACAGTTGACGTCGTTGTAGATAAGTCGACAGCTACGATACGATGATTGTTACAGTCAGATATATAAAGTTTATTTGAATTTTTGTCGAGCGTAGTACCAATAGGGCGCCATAGCTGATTTGCTGCTGTACCGAGAGTACCTAAAGACAACACATACGATAGATGTTTTCTTTCATTTTTTTTTCGTACCAGTTCCTGCAATGATACTACCCGAAGTTGCACTATTATTCCACAGCATTACTCTATGATTGTTCGTATCGGCGACATACATTTTACCAGTTGAATCAATGGAAACACTGTATGGCTGATTGAAAAGTGATAAATTACTTCCTGATTGTGCAAACGCTTGACCGGCTACAACTGTTCCTGTTGATACACCACTTGTCCATTTCGAAATTCTATGATTACTCGTGTCGGCAATGTAAAAAGCGCCATCAGATCCAAATGTAAGATGTGACGGATTTGATAATTGATTGGCTTGATATCCTGTTATACCGGTCCCAGCTAAAGTCGTTCCAGTTGAACACCATGTCCATTCAGATGAAGTACCTATCATTTACTCTGAATTATATAACAAAATCGAAAACGATATGTGCTCACTTGTTGTAGCTGTTGCTGTTTTAGAATTTTGAATAACAGTATATAAACCTATACCTAATCCTGCGATAGCTGCTATTCCAACGATTATTCCAAGAGTGATTCCAATCACTTTTGTTTTGGAAATCTTTGGAATTTTATCGACATTATTTATTTGATGATCGATACTAATAGGTGATTCTATTGGTTTTTTAACATCATTCGATTGTTTAGATTTGGGTATAATCGATGATGGAGTAACGGATCGTGCAGGTGTTTGAGAACTTGGTTTTATCTTAAGATAACGATAAATATGATTATAAGAAAATCGAATGGTATAGTTACTTTCTGATTATGCGGTCGTGGAACTATTGCAATACGTGGTGTATGAGTAGTTGTCATATTATGTAGAGAAAATAACGGTAGAAAAAATCTGAAATGAATCTGCCAAAATTTCCATACAAGTGCTACGAAAAAAAACTGAAGGTAATTAACTTTCTGGATTTTAGAGTTTGATGTTGATAGAGAAAGAGAATTCATATTTGAAAAAAAAAGAACGAAAAAAATACGTTAAAGTGATGAGAATGAATATATTTCATGTATATTTAATGTGCTTGAAATTTCAATATTCGATTATTGCCTGTGTCCGACACGTAAACGTTGAATTGACTATCAACTGCGACAGAACGTGGATAGGAAAGTAAAGAACTCGTACTACCAGGTATACTTGTTTGACCAGCAATCGTTCTTCCAACTAAATTACCAGAGGTAAAGAATTGAATGCGGTGATTGAATTGATCTGCTACGTAGATATTACCGCTCGAATCCAACGTCACACCACATGGATACCAGAGAGTTAATGCTGTAGATCCATATGAACTGGGAGTGCCAGCAACTAATGTCCATGAACCGGCGCCTATCGCCCATCGAACGACAGTGTGTGCATAATTATTGGCTACGAATAAACTTTTCGATGATGCATCATAGTACACATCTATGGGTCGATACAACTGTGCAGATGAATAACCAGCACCGTTTCCACCGGCAGCTAAACTTGGAGTTAATGTAGACAATTGCACTCCTATGATACGATCATTATCAGTATCTGCTACATAAAGAATTTGTGAGCTGTAGTCAAGTGTAACACTAACTGGGTAATTTAATTGATTCAATGCAGTGCCCAACGATCCTACGTACATGCATTTATCAGTATTGACTAGAAGAAAAAAATATTTTCTTGAGAACTTACCATTTCCAGCGACTGTGGTTATTGAAGATCCATTGTTTTTCCAAAGTTGTACTCTATGATTGCTTCTATCAGCTATATAGATATTCCCACTTGGATCCACATGAACACCTGAAGGTCGATTTAAAAACGTCATATTAGGACCTGATTGTCCACTAGATTGACCGGCGACAATCGATAATGTTGATGAACCGACTGTGGTTTTCGAAATTCTATTATTGTCTGAATCAGCAATATAAACAACACTATTTGATGAATCCAACATGATACGTATTGGAGACCATAGTTGATTAATTAGACTTCCGCCGACTCCTGTACCAGCTATAACCGTTGACGTTGAAGACCATGTCCATTGAAATGAAGTACCTATCACTTACTCTGAATTATATAACAAAATCGAAAACGATATGTGCTCACTTGTTGTAGCTGTTGCTGTTTTAGAATTTTGAATAACAGTATATAAACCTATACCTAATCCTGCGATAGCTGCTATTCCAACGATTATTCCAAGAGTGATTCCAATCACTTTTGTTTTGGAAATCTTTGGAATTTTATCGACATTATTTATTTGATGATCGATACTAATAGGTGATTCTATTGGTTTTTTAACATCATTCGATTGTTTAGATTTGGGTATAATCGATGATGGAGTAACGGATCGTGCAGGTGTTTGAGAACTTGGTTTTATCTTGAAACAAAGAGAAATATGGATGTAAGATATAATCTAATCGTATGAGTATTTTCACTTTCTGATTATGAGGTCGTAGAATTATTGAGATGTGTGGTGTATGAGCAGCAGCCATAGTATGTAGAAAATGATGGCAAAAAAATTAATATTGTTGACGTTCCTCTCTTCTACTGTTGTAAATCAATTTCATAGAAATATAATTATGTGACATTCAATCCTTATAAGTTTTACTTTTATAGTTATTCAATTTTTATTTTATCAAAAAATCATTATAAGATTGAAAAATATAATTATAGTTGGTCCGACAACGATTGATATAGAGCAATAAATCGATTTATACACGTGTCACTATTAATTAGTTATGCATATCTTGATTTTGTTTATTAGATGAAACAAAAAGAAAACTGAGTGTGACTTTTATTAATTATCAATCATAAAAAACAAGACAACGCAATTCAACACTACATTGTTGAAGATTGGATTTGGCCGTCATACTATCGTTTATAAAAGCAGTATGAGCACCGAATTGAGCAACATTGGGATTGCTATCGAAAATTTTGAAGACAAACATTTCATCGGATTTCATATTGCTCGTATAATACCATTTTTGATTATCTTTAGCATGATTTGATACGATATAAATTGCTACTGAATTATTTGACCCACGAACTTCAGATACATGAATATCATGATTGATATCTAATGTTTGATAATCACAAATTGTTAGAGGAGTATTAACTATTGGATTCGGTCCTAATGGTTTCCAAACATTGATTATTTGAAAATGATTATGCAATACTTTCTCGGCTTCTTCGTCGCCAAGAACTTCTTTAACTTTGAATCTAGCCGAATCCGGATTATTGTCAACATGCGGATAGAAAACAGGATTCTTATGAGTTAAATCACATTGTTCAGCCGGACGTAATGGACCACGAAAACGAATTACATGACCGAAAATAACAACATGCGCAGCACCTAAACGATTTTTTAATAAACTCATTATATCATCATAATAGATTTGTTTTTGTGGACTATTATCTTCGAATGGTTCATGAATATTTCCATTATATTTATGAAATTCAAAACCATTCATATCAAGTTGAAATTGATTTTCTTTTCCACGTACATCGTAGATGGGTAATCGAGTTGGTACTAAATCATAATTTGAACCGGTTAAACCTAATTTTGGTGTTGCATCCATCCATGGAAGTGAACCATCTTTGGTGTTGCAATTATAAAAATTAATTTGGCCTTGTGTATCGACAGACATTGATATTCACTTGTGTTTAAACATCTATCGAGTATATATAGGACCGATTTTATCTGTTATCTAAGCAAATAGATCGTTCTCGTGTCCTACAGTACGAAGGGTTAATGATTAACATTTTGTATCTTATCTTCAATTATATACGCTTTGCACTATAAGCTGTTTTATGTTTCCTTAGGTTCGTTTCATAAATTTCGATTCAATTTAAACAAAAAGACATAATTGAAAAGGATGATTGTCTTAGTTATTATTCTTGGAATAGCACAACAATTCATCATTATACACACACACACCCCATCATATAGCGCCATCTTTATATCAATGTGAACATTCATAAATGTTCATGCCTTCTCGTTTCTCATTTTTGCACAATGCTGAACAACCTCAACGAAAGCACTTTTTCTCTTATCAATTTTTTCGAACAGTCATGTTCGTTCCCTCTTCAAAGTTCGACTATCAGTAAAATATTCAGTAGATAAATATGTACAACGATAATAATACCTCGTAAAGCAGTATCGTTTGTTAACTCATACAATATCATGTGCCTCGCCCTAATTGATGTGTTCAGTTTTTTCCTGCGTTCTAGATAAAACCGATGGAAGACGATTCGGTTATAATAGAAAACAAAAAAAATATCAAAGATATTATAAATGTTGTTCATCTTGGTTTATCGTTTTTGTTAGTATTTATGGCATTTAGTGTTTCTCAAACATTCCAAACATCGAGTGATCATGGACGCCAAGGTGCAATTGCGCTTGGCATTCTCTACGCTAGTTATGCTCTATCGAGTTTATTTCTTTCGTCTTTTGTAACACGTCTTCTCGGTATTAAATTAACATTATTTTTAAGCAGTTTAACTTATGTTTCGTTTGTTGCTGTTAACATTAAGTTTAATGTTTATACTTTATATTTCATCTCTGCCTTAGTAGGCGTAGGATCGAGTTTGATTTGGACTGCACAAGGTGTTTATGTATCATTGTCGACTACACAACATGAAATAGCGAATCACTTCGAACCTTCATCTAAACGTGGAATTTTTAATGGATTATTTTTTTGTTGTTTTCAAATGAATACAACGATTGGTTTCGGTGTTGCATCTCTCTTATTTTATCTTAACATTGAACTTTGGTTAATTTTTATTATTTTAACAGTCATTGGTGTCATCGGATCGATATCATTATTATTCTTACGTCAAGTAGAAACTGATCATTTAGAACAACGATCCGTATTTTCAAGTATTAGTTTATTAGCAGATTCTAAACAATTACTTATGGCGCCATTGATTTGTTATACTGGTATTCAATTTTCATATTTATATGGTTCAATTCCTCCGTTGATTCTTTCGAAAAGTTTGAAATTTTTGGTCTATGCAACTTATGGTATGACCAACGCAGCTAGTTCCGTTTTATTTGGTCGATTAAGTGACCTCGCACATCGACGAATTTATTTTTTTGCATTTGCTACAATCCTGCATTTAACAGTTTACATGTTATTGATCACTGTTTGGTCACCACCAATTGATCAAAGTCAGATTTTTATATTTTTTATTATTATTAATTGTTTAGCTATTGGTGACGGAATTTTTTTAACTCAAATCTATTCTGTATTGGGCACGTTATTTAACAATATTCCACCATTTGATATTTTTGCTAATTTCAAATTATTTCAATCAACATTCATTGCTTTGGCTTTTGTTAGTCGAAATTATTTAAGTTTCGAAATTCAAACATATCTTTGCATTGGCTGGTTGCTCATGGGTTTGGGACTATTGATTATTTGTCATAATGGATTTTATTCAATTGATATTTCACAACCAAATACTACAGCGAATAAAGAACTCGATGATGCTATAGAGCCACATTTAATGATTGAAATTAAGCGATTAAGCACTTTAGAAGATTAATGTCTTTGTTAATTTTTTAGTATTATTTACATATTATTCCTGCATTTACACTAGCTATTTGATTGTTCATCATTGTTTTGATTTGAATCGATTTTCTATTCTGTTTTTTAAATAAACAATGACAGGTGCACTGTACTTACGTGGACTTTCTATACTTTGTTGATATGACATTAAGACGAAAACGGGTCGACTCTCAAGTTTGAAAAGAACGAAATAACAAGAAGAAAAACAAACGTTTTCGAGATAATATATATGAAGAGAAGAACTAAACAGACCCTTTGAATATTTTTTACTTATTGATCACAAAACATGGACACAAATTTCGATTCTGTAACACCAGTACTTTCTTCGAAGAAACGAAATACTAATGATATTTGTAATGTTGTTCATCTTGGTTTATCGTTTTTGTTAATATTTATGGCATTTAGTGTTTCTCAAACATTCCAAACATCGAGTGATCATGGACGCCAAGGTGCAATTGCGCTTGGCATTCTCTACGCTAGTTATGCTCTATCAAGTTTATTTCTTTCATCATTTGTAACACGTCTTCTCGGTATTAAATTAACATTATTTTTAAGCAGTTTAACATATGTTTCGTTTGTTGCTGTGAATATTAAATTTAATGTCTATGCTTTGTATTTCATCTCTGCTTTAGTAGGCGTAGGATCGAGTTTGATTTGGACTGCACAAGGTGTTTATGTATCCTTGTCGACTACACAACATGAAACAGTGAATCACTTCGAACCTTCATCTAAGCGTGGAATTTTTAATGGATTATTTTTTTGTTGTTTTCAAATGAATACAACGATTGGTTTCGGTGTTGCATCTCTCTTATTTTATCTTAACATTGAACTTTGGTTAATTTTTATTATTTTAACAGTCATTGGTGTCATCGGATCGATATCATTATTATTCTTACGTCAAGTAGAAACTGATCATTTAGAACAACGATCCGTATTTTCAAGTATTAGTTTATTAGCAGATTCTAAACAATTACTTATGGCGCCATTGATTTGTTATACTGGTATTCAATTTTCATATTTATATGGTTCAATTCCTCCGTTGATTCTTTCGAAAAGTTTGAAATTTTTGGTCTATGCAACTTATGGTATGACCAACGCAGCTAGTTCCGTTTTATTTGGTCGATTAAGTGACCTCGCACATCGACGAATTTATTTTTTTGCATTTGCTACAATCCTGCATTTAACAGTTTACATGTTATTGATCACTGTTTGGTCACCACCAATTGATCAAAGTCAGATTTTTATATTTTTTATTATTATTAATTGTTTAGCTATTGGTGACGGAATTTTTTTAACTCAAATCTATTCTGTATTGGGCACGTTATTTAACAATATTCCACCATTTGATATTTTTGCTAATTTCAAATTATTTCAATCAACATTCATTGCTTTGGCTTTTGTTAGCCGAAATTATTTAAGTTTCGAAATTCAAACATATCTCTGTGTTGGTGTTCTGTTGGTTGGTTTGACATTACTAATTATTTGTCACAATGGATTTTATTCAATTGATGTTGCAAAATCTACGACCGATTTGGATAAAGAATTGAATGATGAAAAAGAAACACCACTAATGATTAAACTGCAAGGATGAAGTCCATAGAATAGCGACGCAATAAAGACGATTGTTTGTTTAAAGTTTATCTGTACTTAGCATGCACCTAGGTCACCTTGAGGAATGAAAAGCATTTAGTATGTTCTGTCAGTGCATGTTCTTCACGTTATCAGTATAGAATTGAAAGTGAAGGTCGAATTTCATATTTCAACGAATACGAATCAGTGAAGAAAACAGAAAGATAAAAATCTATGATTAGCAGTTAATAAAGTTTAGGATTCTATATGTTTTCCGTGCATCGACATATA
>ERZ778027.3886-NODE-3886-length-13877-cov-6.443351_pt1 | contig 13877 bp, 8 predicted proteins | sample MGYA00375757_ERZ778027 | MGnify/ENA primary metagenome ERZ778027 (study PRJEB29350, sample SAMN05389817) | bioreactor metagenome | isolation source: Ammonium sulfate bioreactor | place: South Africa: University of Cape Town | collected 2014-02-18 ... | reverse complement strand
CTCGGCGTCGCGAAAGGGCCGGGCCGCGAATGCGTTCTGACGTTCGGCACCGGCATGGGCTGCGCACTTTTCAGCGATGGCACGATCTTCTGCGGCCTCGAGCTTGGCCAGCACTACGCTCGCGACGATCAGAATTACGATCAATACGTCGGCCACGCCGCCTATCTTGAACTCGGCCTTGAGGCGTGGAACGCACGTGCGGAGCGTGCCCTCCAGGCCGTGCACGCGTTGACGAACGCAGAGCGCATTTATCTCGGAGGCGGAAACTCGCGGCGCATCACGTTTGCACTTCCGGAATGGGCAACCATCGTTCAGCCGTCATCGGGCGTCGCAGGCGGAGCGCGCCTCTGGCACGCAGATATGGATCGCTGGTTCGCGCCTCGCCAGCCGGCGATGGCGCAAGCGCGGGAACGCACATGAATGTCCTCACCATCGGCGGCGCGATGGTCGACACCATCGTCACGATCGCGAGCGACCGCATCGAGCAGATGAAAATGCTCAATGCCGAAAGCTCCTATCTATTGCTCGAGGAAGGCATCAAGACCGAGGCCGATCAGATTTCGACGAGCACGGGCGGTGGTGCGATCAACGCGGCGGTCACAGCCGCGCGGCTCGGAAACTCGACATCGACGATCGTCAAGCTTGGCGAGGATTCGAAAGCGCGCACGGTCCTCGACCGGCTGACGGAGGAAGGTGTCGATCTGCGCTGGATCGTGACTGACGATACCGCCCCGACCGGAGCCTCCGTCATCGTTTCATCGCACGAACGCAACGCCGCCGTCTTCACGTATCGCGGCGCAAATACGAAACTCGAAGCCGCCGACATCCCGGCAGCCGCATTCGAGTACCGCGATCTCGTTTATGTCGCCAACCTCAGCAATCAATCCGCCGACTGCTACCCATTGATCGTCGATCGCGCGAAGTCGGCGGGCGCCAAGCTCGCCGTAAACCCCGGCGTGCGCCAGTCGACGGCACGGTACGATGACTTTTGGGAAAGCCTCGATCAAATCGACGTCCTCTCGATCAATCGCGCGGAAGCCCAGGCCTTGATGCCCCGGCTTCTGCAATCATTTGGCGACGGCGGAGCCCCACTCGCAGTCCATGACGGAGCGGCGACGCCCGTTCTCGCCAAGCGCGGCTTGCGCAACGGCGGCTACGAAATGAGCCTTGGCAAGTTTTTCGGCGGACTCATCAAGGTTGGCGTCGGAACCGTCGTGCTGACTGACGGCGCGAATGGAGCATTCCTTGCGACCGGCTGCGATCTCTATTTTCGCGAAGCTCCGCACGTCGTCGCGGCGGCAACCACCGGCGCAGGCGATGCGTTCTCGGCCACATTCGCCTGCTATTCATCTCAGACGAATGACGTGGCGCGCGCGTTGAGCGCGGCAGCCCTCAACGCCGCGAGCGTCGTCAAGTTCGTCGATACGCAATCGGGTCTATTGACCTTGCAGGCACTGGAAGCCGAAATCGAAAGCGCCGCAGCGACTGCGCCGTCGCTTCATAGCTGGTCGATCTAGGAAAGGACGAGATGCACAGCTTGAAAAAGGAAAAGCCCTCGGCTGCGATCGAGGCTCCGCACCTGAGCAGCACTCCTTCCGCACGCGATTGCGTCGAAGAACTCCTGCACAAGCAAACGCCGATCGGGCTTTTCCTCGACATCGACGGCACGCTGCTCGACATGGCACTGACGCCGACGACGGTTCGCGTTCCCCCCGGACTGGCGGAATTGCTCGGCGTCGTCGCGACGCGCCTCGCGGGTGCCGTCGCCATCGTCACGGGCCGCCCTATCGCCGAAGCGGACTCGCTGCTGAAGCCGTTGAAGTTCATCGCTGCCGGAGTTCACGGTGCCGAAATGCGAACAACCGTGACAGGAGAGGTCAAACCTCTGACACCGTCGTTCAACCGGGACTTGCTGAATGACATCCGTGCGGCTGCGGACTCGATGCCGGGCATCGTGACCGAGAACAAGGGCACCGGGATCGCGATGCACTATCGTCTGGCGCCTGAACTGCGGGACTCGCTCCTGATCACCCTCGAAGCCCTCGTCCCAAAATATCCCGGACAGTTCTCGATCTGGGAGGGCCGGAAAGTCGTCGAAATTCTGCCGGTCGGCTTTTCGAAAGGACGGGCCCTGCGCACCCTCGCCGGACTGCCCGAATTTGCGAACCGCATTCCGGTGATGATCGGCGACGACATCGCCGACGTCGGCGCATTTCACGCCGCCGAAGAATTGGGAGGATACGGCCTCAAGGTTGCCGGCGAAAACTTCTCCCAGAAGGAAGCCGCGTTTACTGGCCCGGCCGATGTTCTTGCTTGGCTCGACAGCCTGCGAACGGTTGCTTAACCGCCAGACACGCGACAACCCAAAATGGCGCCCCGCCCAAAGTCACGCACCACTCATTGTACAATCTGAAGTGGCATAGCTCGCAAAAAGCTCCCGCACAACTCGCGCCGATACGTGTCGAGTTGCTTGGCCCGTCTTTTGCTTCTGGCTTTGTCGCACTAGCGCGGTTCGTGCTAATGCTTGCAAAAAGCTTAACGCCCATTAAGAATGGGTTGAATAAAAACGAAAAATTTTTTGCAAAGACAATAGATTGTATCGTTGCGGGACGCCTTCGCTGAAAAGAGCATTTCCAGTGTCGGCTTGATCAAAGTTGTGTGCGTAGATGACTGACAGCAGTGCAAATGCCGAATTTGGCAGCTTTCGGCGCGCGGCCACGTGGCAAAATCTTTTCTCCAGATTTGATACCTGCATCACCTTGATCGCCATCGCAGAGGCGACAGGCGTGATCCTGGCCGCTTACGCTGCAAAGTGGCTTTATCTCAATCTGTTTCTGCACGTCGAACAACCCGAGTGGCCGTATCTCGTGCCCGCGGGTTTGCTCGCGCTCATCCAGTATCTCTTCTTGAAGCAGGCTGGTCTTTACGACGTCGCAGCGATCAAGGACCCGACGGTTTCCTACGGCAAACTGTGGGGCGCACTCGCAACGTCGTTCCTTGTGCTTCTCGGCATCCTCTTCGTGCTGAAATTCGCGGACTGGTATTCGCGCGGCTGGTTCCTGACGTGGTTCGCTCTGAGCGGCGTCACTCTGATCGCAGTCAGAATTAGCGCGATGGCGCGCGTGCGCGAGCAGATCGCGAATGGCCGCCTCTTCCAGCGCGTGGCGCTTTACGGATCGCCCGAGTACGTCAACGCCATCAAGAGCGAGGCGCAGAAAGCCGATCATTCGCTCGCAATCGAAAGCTTCTACATCTGCGAACCGGCCGAAGCGGATCAATCCACACTGGCCGCCAGCCGCAACCTCGTCGATCTCAAAAGCGCCATCACGCGCGGCAAGTTCGACTCGGTCATCATTTGCCTTCCCGCATCCGAAGGCGCCGGCATTCACGAGAGCGTTCGCGAGCTCGCGTCGTTCTCGACCGATCTTCTGCTGTGCACGGATCTCAATCCTTTCCCGGTCACGGTTCAGGGCGGACGCACGTTCGGCAAGCTCAGAACGAGCATCGTCAATCTGGTCCCGCTCTCCGAACGCAACCGCTTGCTGAAGTCGATGATCGATTTTGTCGTCGCTGGAATAGCGCTCACGCTTTTGGCGCCGTTGCTCGCGCTCATCGCTCTGGCGATCAAGCTCGACAGCCCGGGACCGGTCTTTTTCCGTCAGCGCCGGTACGGCCAGAACAACGCGGTCTTCAGGATCTTCAAGTTCAGAACCATGACCGTTGCCGAAGACGGCGAGAAAGTTCAGCAGGCCCAGCGCAACGACGCGCGAGTGACGCGCATTGGATGGTTCCTGCGCCGCACGAGCCTTGATGAGCTGCCGCAGCTGATCAACGTCCTGAAGGGTGAGATGTCCGTCGTCGGGCCGCGCCCGCATGCGCTGGCGCACGACGTGCTGTTCGAGCAGCAATTGGATCATTTCGCACAGCGCCGTCGCGTGCTTCCCGGTTTAACGGGATGGGCGCAGGTCAATGGGCACCGCGGCGAAACGAGAACCGAAAAAGACATTCTCAATCGCCTGCAGTACGACCTCTACTACATCGACAATTGGTCGATCTGGCTCGATCTCGAGATCATGGTGCGCACGATGTTGGTGCTCACACGCGGTGCGTACTAAACCGGGGCGCGAGCTGATCCGGACTTGATACTTGGAATTCTTTGGCGCGCTTGTCGAAATGACGGCGCGCCAAACTTTTGCTGGCCCCGCATACCGCTAGCGAAACACGCGGTTGCGATGGCACCATTGCACGAGGGCGTAGATCGCCCACACGCGCGACCAGTAGATGCCCGGCGAGCCATCGAGAAACGCCTGCCATAACCGCTCAACGGTTGCCGGGTTGAGTCCCGCCGCCGCCACGGCGGCTGGATCCCGCAGCGTCTCATCCATCGCCTTCTTCAAGCCGCGCCGGATCCAGCGATCGAAGGGCATGACGAAACCGCTTTTCGGCCGGTCAAACAGTGCCGGATCGAGACCACGGAGCCCGATGCGTCTCAGAATGGCCTTTCGTCCGAGCGGCTCGAAACGCGACGCTTCTGGCAAGCGGCTGACGTTTTCGAGCAGGACTTGATCGACAAGCGGAACACGCTGTTCCAGCGAGCACGCCATGCTTGCGGCATCGTTATCCCGCAGCAGACGTTCGCCGAGGAAGATGCGCTGCTCCATGATGCTGATTGCCGTCAGCGGCGAGCAACCCTGCGTTTCGCCATCGAGACGCTGCCGCATCGCCGGATGCAGACCGTCGCTCAACGGCTCGGCAAAATCGGCAGCGAGCAGATCGCGTTGAAGCTCGGGAAGGAACAGCGCATAGGCGAGCTGATAGAGCCCGATCAGATCGCCGCCTCGGCGAAGCATATCGGGCAGCTTCGACCAGCGCGTCTGCCCCGGAAATCCGCCTGCGGAACGGCCGAGCCGCTGCGTCAGCAATCGCGCGCCACCGGCTTGCCAACTGCGCGGCACGAACGCGGCCGATCGCAACAGCTTCTGCAGCAACGGCAGTTCGCGGAACGAGCGATACCCGCCAAACAGTTCGTCGCCGCCCGTGCCGGAAATCGCCACCTTGTATCCGGCAGAACGGATCGCCCGTGACATCGTATAAGCGTTGAGACCATCGAACGTCGGCTGATCGAGGCTGTCCAGCGCGGCGTCGAGAGACGCTGCGAAGTCCGCTTCCGTCAGCACGACCTCGTGGTGATCGGTTCCGATCGCTTCGCTGATGCGTCTCGCGATCGGCCCCTCGTTCAGCTCCTGATCCTCGAACGCCAACGTGAATGTGTGGACGGAAGACTGCGCGGCGCGGCGCGCTAAGTTGGCCATGGCGGAAGAGTCGACGCCGCCCGACAAGAAGACCGCCAACGGCACGTCGCTCGCGAGGTGAAGCTTTAGCCCCTCCTCCATGACGTGAGCCAGCTCGGGCTCACTGATCTTCGGCTGCCCAACACCGCGCGGCATATTCCAGAAGCGTTCGCGACGGGGATTTCCACCCGCTGTATCGAACTCCAGAAGCTCTCCTGGCCACGCGAGTTCGACATCCTTGACGATGGTGCCAGGGCCGCTCACGAAACCGTTCGCAACGACGCTCGCGACGCCACTCGGATCGAGGCGAGGATTTTCCAGCAATTCCGACGCCAGCAGGGCGCGCAATTCGGATGCGAAAGCGAGCGACCAATTCGCATTCGCATGCGTCGGCCGCGCGAGATAGAGCGGCTTGATGCCGAGCGGATCCCTCGCCAGCACCAGGCAGCGGGTCCGCGGAGTCCAACATGCAAACGCGAACATGCCGCGCAGCCAGCTGACTGCCTTGGGTCCGTGCAGACCGAGCGCGCGCAGCATAACCGCAGTATCGCCCGACGACTGGAACGTTTGTCCTTCCGCCTCGAGGCGGGCGCGAAGTTCGCCAAAGTTATAGATCTCGCCGTTGAAGACGACGACGTCGCCGGTGACAGGATCGGTCATCGGCTGCACGCCCGCAGGCGAAAGATCGAGAATGGAGAGCCGGCGATGCGCGAGCAGAGCACCCCAGTTGCGCGCGTCAGGCTCGGATGCCCACATTCCCTCCGCATCTGGACCACGGTGCGCGAGCGCACCGCTCATGCGGCTCAGCGCAGCGCGATTTGCGTCATCCAGCCGTCCGATAATCCCAGCGATACCACACACCAGCCAAAACCCTCCGGTTGTCGAGGCGCAACGCCGGCCGTCCGGACCGGCGAACTCCACGGCGGCTGAGCACGTTAGCTAGATACGAGAGCGGGCGCCTTGGAGGCAATGCACGACGGCGTCCAATTCGGAATAGGGCAAACGCCATGAGCGCGACCGCCAGCGGGAGGAAAGCGCGCCCTCGCAGGGATTAACCGAACAGGGTCTCACAAGCCAAAATGAGTGAGGCGGGATCTACAATCAGACCCCGTCTCAACGTATTTCGAAAATTTATGCCGAACGATCCCGTTTAAGGTGCAACCACAACAGTCGACGCATTCGAAAGGACATGAGCGCCGCTCGCGATATCACCGATTGCACGGCCCTGGATGAAGGCGTTACCCGCCGTCGTCATCCAAGCGTTGACGTAGCCGAGAACTTTCAGGACCTCTGTCGCATCCGAGTTCGATGCGTAGATCACGTCCTTATCCCGCATTTGGAATCTCTGGGCGAAGAAGAAGCACGACGGATCGCGATAATTGGCACGGTAAACCGTGGGGATGATGCGCTGGTCCGGAGCGAAGTTCTTCAGATTGACGCCCATCCGCTCGAGTGTCTCGCGGCTTTCCGGACGGAAAATGAAGACCTGCGCGGGATTCGAACGCCCATCAGACAAACCACCAGCCTTTGCGATCGCCTCGTTGAGCGAGAGCCGCTCCTGACCGAAAGCGAACAGCGCGCTGACCGCGGAGGTCTCGCCTTCCGAGACAGTTCCCGACGCACCAGTCGAAGCCAGCGCACCGAATGCGACGAACGACTTCGGCTGCCGCTTGACGTAGACGACATCGCCCGGCGCAACGAAGAGGTTTTCCGCAGGCTCATTGATAAGCGTCGTAAACGGAACGGTCGCCGTACGGCCCTTCCGCTGCAAGGTCACCAGCAGCTCGTAACCAGCGAACTTGCCGCCAGCAGCACCGCCGCCCGCTTTCGAAATAACGTCGAGAATGCGCTCGCCCGAACCTGTGAGCTTCAATTTGTTTCCGCCGGCGTCACCGATGACCGTCACCGAGTCCGCATTCTGCTCGACGACGTTGACGATGACTTGCGGTTCGATCGCGCGTTTCGCGAGCTTCGTCTCGATGTCCTGCTGAATTTCGACGGCAGTCCGGCCGGCTGCGCGAACGGCGCCGGCGTAAGGGATCGAAATCGTACCCTTGCCGCTGACGGTCTGCGTCGGCAACGTTACGTAGCTGCCACTTCGATTTGTTGCATCTCCCGCAACGAACAATCCGCCCGAAGACGACTCGAATATCGACGTTTGCAACACGTCGCCGACGCCAATTCTGACAATCGGAATACCGCCGCGGTGTGACCCGAAGGTCCGATAGAATGAATCGGACGCGTTCGATTCAAGAATCTGCAGAATGAGCGGATTGATATCGAGAAGCGCGTAGTCATACACGACCGCGTCGCGCGGCGTGGAAATGGATGCGGTGGCGCTGCGATCGATGTCGCGAGATTGAGGCCCGTTGATGGGCATGTGCGAACAGCCCGCCAGCGAAAGCGCTGCGAGCACTGCCCCAGCGCTGAAGCGTGCGCTACGTCCACGTGTCGGCGCACGTCTTACGTATCGAGAGTCTGAAAAGACTCGCTTAGGAACCAGTTCCCCCAAAGTCCCCACCCTGGCAAACGTGCTGCGCGTCAGATCGCGCCTTCTTCGCCTATAGGTGATTCGACTCGAAGCGGAGAGCCCGGATTCCTAAATTAAACAAGGTGTGGAAATCAATTCAGAAGCCCGTTGCCGAAAAACACCGAAAGTGAGTGGTTAACGCCACTTTCGGAGTGCGACGTATAGTAAACTGGTAAATGCGATTCGGAATGCGCGAATTGATTCGGGCATCGTTTAACCAACGTAGTAATTGCCGATTCGCGATCCCTTGTAGGCCTCGATCATCTTGAGCGCGGCGGGATCGGCCTTGTTGAGCAGCACACAGAGGATTCGGTCGCGGACGTTGTCGATCTCGTCGAATGCTTCCTCGACAAGCTCGCGCTTCGTTTCGCCCCACTCGATGACGAAGATGAAGCTGTCGATAAATCTCTCTACTGTCTTGACGTCGACGACCGACATGATCGGCGGCACTTCGACGATGATGAAGTCGTAGGTCTCTCGCGCGACATCCAGCAGCTTTTCCATTTCGACCGAGCCGAGGAGTTCTGCCGCGTGCGGCGTTCGCTCGGACCTTGCACAAGGAAGAATGTCGACGCGCGACCGCTCGCGCTTAACCACGAGCTCCTTGAGACGCGACGGCTCGTCGAGCGCCTCCAGAAGCCCCTCGGTCACGCCCGGCGTAAGCTGTTCCGTAACCGTACGCCGATGCAGATCGCCGTCGATGATAAGCGTGCGCGCGCGCGGCAGCGAGTTCATCAGCGTTGCCAAGTTCGACACAACAGTCGTCTTGCCTTCATTGGACGTGGAAGAAATCACGCCAACGACTTTGGTGCCGGCTCGGCGCTGATCCGATTTCAGCAACGCCTGCACGTTTCGTATGCTTTCGGTAAAGCGCGTGTACGGCGCATCGAGAACGTAATCCTCGATACCCTTCCGGCCCGGCGCAGGCTCCACCTTCGGCAGAACCGCGCAATAGAGACCCGTCGCCTGACGCACTTGCGATGGCGTGCGGAACACTGAAGCGAGCCATTCGCGGCCAAGAGCCAGTACGGCTCCGGACAGCAACCCGAACATCAAACCGCCACCCAGCAGCAGCATCGGCTTCTTGTAGCTCTTCGACAGCGGCGGCGAGGCGCGCGAGATGATGTGCGCTTCTTCCATGTCCGGCTGGATCTGGTTGACTTCGTTCGATTTGCGCAGGGCCGCGTTGTAGAGGTTGTGCAAGGTCGCCGCCGAGCTTTCGAGATCGCGAAGCTTGGCCTGGTCGGCGTCGTTCAAACCGTTGCGCTGATCTTCATTCTTCATCGCGCGTTTGATTTCCGCCATCTGATTGCGGAGCTTGACGACCGCCAGATGCGACGCCCCGAGCTGGCGCTCCAGCTCGTTGGCCTTCGTCTCAAGGTCAACGTACTGCGAGCGCAGTTTCAGGATCAGATCGTTGGGCGTCGAGGACGGCATAAGCGACGGCGCCGCGGTATCATCCTGCGGACCCTGCACGACGCGGCCGACCGTAATCCCGACGAGGTTGTGCGCCGAAATGAAATCCTGCAGCGCGCGATCGGCATCATCACTCTGCCGCTTCAGTTCGAGCAACCGCTCCTCGAGCAGCTGACTGATCATCTTGCTCGAGCTGCGCTTGCGATTTTCGACCGTCGAAATGTATTTGTCCGCGATTGCGTTGGCGATATTCGCGGCCTTCACCGGGTCCTGCGATGAAAACCCGATATTGATGACGTTCGGCGCATCCTCGCGGTAGACGCTCAACTGCTGCAGGAGCATGTCGACCGCAGTTCGTTCCTTGATGACGCTGGGATCGAGTTGCAGAGCAGCCTTGCCGGCGCCAAGACGCAAATCGATTTGCGACCCTTCCAATCCAGCAAACTCCGCCTGCAGGCTGAGAACGGAATTGCGTACGGTCTTGATGAATTGCTTGATACCGAATTTGCCGGGCTCTCCCGGACGGCCGACGAATTCCGGATCTTGATCCAATTTGAGTTCTCGGACCACCGGAACGACGACACTGTCCGACGATAGGACATAGATCTGTCCCGCGATGTCGGCGTCATCGAACACGGGAGATTCAGCAATCTTGTTGGTTTGCAGATACCGGTTAACGCTTCGGTCCATCAAAATTCGAGCGCTGCTCTTATAGACCGCGGGGACGGTCATAAGAAAAGCGCCAGCGAGCGTTAGCCCGAGCAAAGCACCGAGCGCCGGAAATACCCATCCCCGCCGCAAGACCCAGGGAATATCGGCCATTCCCAGTTTGTTTTTGTTAGTAGACTGATAAACATCATCCGCTGGAATTGCAAAATTTTCAGACATGGCAACCATTTTATTCCGCATCCACTCTTAGGAATTACTGCAATTCTCGGGATTTCTACTGTCGCCAATTGTTATTGCTTTCACAATAACATGGCACCTTGGCCGGCGTAAGACCTCTGGCAGGCGACCGAACCCGGCCGTCGGCCGAGCACCATTTTGGACATCAAGACGGCACCCGCCCGATTAGGTGCAGAATGCATGCCACGCTTATGACGTCGCGCAGAAGGGTTTGATCGAAGTGCCCGGGATTAATGGATAATTTTGAATACATGTCGCCCACCGGCTCCCTCATGGATTATTCGCTCCACAGTCGCGGCCGTAAGATCGCGACGTGGGCAGCCTGTTGAAGCTGGATCCCATCCGCCAATGCCGCCACCGCCTGCTGGAATCTCACGGTCCGAATGATCGCCCCCCGACGCCTGAACATCCTTTACGTGTCCCACATGCCGGCGAGCCCGCCACGTTTCGGCGCCCAAGCCCGCATTAACGGCCTGATGACGCAATTGAGCCGCCGTCATGACCTGACGGCGGTGACGCTCGCCGACGCCGAATTCGACGCCGACGAATGCCGCGCATCCATGCAGGCGTATTGTCGAGATGTCGTTCTGATCCCCAATCCCAACGGCAAAGACGGCATGAGCAAGCGTTTGCTCCAATTGCGCTCGCTGGCATCGACGCAAAGCTTCGAACGCCAGCAAGTCACGGTGCCGGCGATGCAACAGGCACTCGATCGGGTTTTGCAATCCAAACGGTTCGACATTGTAAATTTAGAGTTTTCATTTCTGGGACGTTGCAACTTCCGACAGGCCCCGCCTGGAGAAAAGCTGCCTGCGGTCGTGGTCGATTCACACAACATCGACTACGAACTGATCCGTCAGTATGCGCGGTCCGGCAGCAGCCTGCTGCGCCGTTTCTATGCCGGCGTGAACTGGCGCAAGCTGCGCCGGGAAGAACTGGCAACCTACGGCGGCGCCGACGGCGTCTATCTTTGCAGCACCGACGATGAAGACCGCCTGCACCAGCAGGTGCCCGGTATCCGCACGACCGTCATTCCGAACGCGGCCGACGTCGACTTCTATCAGCCCCGGCCTTCCGACCCGCCGTCCGACGGAAAGACGATCGTCTTCTTCGGCCACATGTCCTACGTCCCGAACATCGACGGCGTGATCCATTTTGTGCGCGATATCTGGCCTCGCATCGCCGAAGCTTGCCCCGACGCCAAGTTCAAGATCATCGGCAGCAACCCGCATCCTTCGGTCAAGGAACTGGCCGGTCCACGTATCGAATTGACTGGATTTGTGCCGGATCTTCGCCCGCACCTCGCATCAGCCGCCGCGCTGGTCGTGCCGCTGCGCCTGGGCGGTGGAACCCGGCTCAAAATCGTCGAAGGCATGGCGTTGGGAAAAGCAATCGTCTCGACCACCTTGGGCGCCGAAGGCATCAAGGCCGAACCGGGCCGCGATCTTCTCATCGCCGACGAGCCGCAAGCGTTCGCCGATGCCGTCATTCAGTTGCTGAAAAATCCGGAACAGGCGTCCGCGATCGGACACGCTGCCCGCCAACTCGCAGTCGAGAAATACTCTTGGGGCGGAGCCGCGGCCTCGCTCGAGAAATTTTATCATCAAATCCTTGAAGCACGCGCCTAATGCTGACTCTTTCCCACGGCGGCACAACCGGATGACCACCCTTCCCGCCTCGGCGGCAGACCAATACCTGCGTGGCCATCTGCCTGGGCTGGACGGCATTCGCGGCTTGGCCATTCTGCTGGTGATGACCGTCCACTTCATTGGCGGCGCGGTCGCGGAAACGCCATTGCAGAAGTTTTTCGTGAAGGCCGCCGTCCACGGCTGGATGGGAGTCGACCTGTTCTTCGTGCTCTCGGGCTTCCTGATAACCGGCATTCTGCTCGGATCCAAAAACAAGCCGAGGTACTTCCGCAACTTCTATGCGCGACGCGCACTGAGAATTTTTCCGCTCTACTACGTCGTCCTGATCGCCCTGTTCCTGATCCTGCCGCTTTTGGTCAAGCCGTCACCGCTCCTTGAAATCGCACGCTCACATCAGATCTGGCTTTGGACCTATACCTCCAATTTCTTCATTGCCTGGACCGGCACCTGGGACTCCCTCAATTACGTCGCGCATTTCTGGTCGCTGGCGATCGAGGAACATTTCTATCTCGTCTGGCCCTTGGTCGTGTTCTATTTCCCGGCCCCGACGCTGAAAAAAATATGCCTTGGCGTGATTGTATTCGCCCTCGCCTTGCGTATCGCACTGGCCCTTGCCGACATTAACGAAACATCGATCTCTGTCCTGACGCCCTGCCGCATCGACGCCCTCTGCGTCGGCGCTTTCATTGCGCTTCAACTGCGCGAACCGGGCGTGTGGCCACGCTGGATGGCGAATTCAAACTACGCGCTGCTTGCTTTCGGCGCGGCGCTCTTCGCGGTGATGGCGTTCGCCTCGTTCACCGGATTTGCGGAAGCCGTTCTCCATCAAGTTCGCGGCACGTTCATCGCCCTATTCTTCGGCGCGCTGATTTTGCTGGCGCTCAAGCCCGCGTCCAACCCTGTGTCGTACGTCCTGCAGGGGCCGCACCTCGGCTTTTTTGGCAAGTACAGCTACGGTCTCTACGTCTACCATGGCATCTTAACTTGGTATTTCATGGAGACGCATCTTGACGACCAGCTCACAGCCTGGTGCGGCAGCCTTTGGCTGGCGATGGTGGCTCGCATGCTGATCGGTGTCGGCTTGTCCCTGCTCATCGCGGTGCCGAGCTATCATCTCTTCGAAAAAAGATTTCTCGATCTCAAAAGATACTTCTAAGCAACCGCGCATTAAGCTCAGTAATCAAGATTTGACCGCATGGTGTACGGCGGAAGGCGGACGGAGTACCTGGGAATGAGGAGCCAACCGCATCGGGTTCGATCGAGTTCGTCTATGTCAAGAGTCGCAAGGCGCCCAATGCGCGCAACGTCCGAGAAGCTCCCACCGCCCGTCTTTGACGTGTGCATGCTCGTGCCGATGGCGGCGTTTGCCTACATCTTGATCCTCGCGCCTTTGCTGAATTTCTCGCTCACGGCGTCCTCCGAAATCAGCATTGCACCGGCAGCAGCGGTCGAAATACTCATGACCCCGCGCCCGGAGAACAAAATCGTCTGGCCGCTCCTGACGCTCATCACGCTGTTTCTGGTCGCGCGCAATTTCTCGCGTCTGACGCGCCTGCCGGCCAACATCATTTGTCTATTCGCCTACCTTGGCTTCGCGGGCTTGAGCATCCTTTGGGCGTTCAAGCCGGAGTTCACGCTCACGCGCTTCGTGCTTCAGGCGATGATCGTAAGCTGTATCGTCCTTCCGACGTTGATTGCGCGTCCCGGCACAGATGTGATGCGCGGCGTTTATTTCTGCTTCGCGGCGGCCGTCGTCCTGAACGTCCCCATTGTCTTCATGCAGTCTCCGATCTCCGTTCAAGGCTGGCACGGCATCGAGGTCATCGGCTACCCCGGATATTTTTCGTTCAAGGGCGAACTCGGCCAATGCGCGGCCATCGCCTTTTTGCTGTCGCTTTACGAACTGCTGTTTCGGGGCTGGCGGCGCGCGCTGGCACTCGTCATCATCGCTGCAACCGTTTTCCTCATGCTCGTGAGCAAATCGAAAGGCTCGCTCGGCATGGCCATCATCGCCCCCATCATGGCGGGGGCGACGTTGTTCATCGGCCGCAGGCTTGGGACATCACCCGCCATCACGATCCTGCC
>ERZ778027.3877-NODE-3877-length-13901-cov-3.209447_pt1 | contig 13901 bp, 22 predicted proteins | sample MGYA00375757_ERZ778027 | MGnify/ENA primary metagenome ERZ778027 (study PRJEB29350, sample SAMN05389817) | bioreactor metagenome | isolation source: Ammonium sulfate bioreactor | place: South Africa: University of Cape Town | collected 2014-02-18 ... | reverse complement strand
GAGGCAGTCACTTCAGGTGATTGGAAGAACTCGTCGGGATGAATGTAGCCCAACGACAAGGCGACCACGAAGCGTATCGCAAGCAGCAACAGCACCGAGGAGCTACATGGTAACCGACCGATGTAATGTTGTAATGTTGAAGGTGCTGCTGGTGGTTGAGGTGGTGGCATCGAAGCAACCACTAGCGAGTGCGGTGGATGCGTGTGTTCAGCGAGCGAGTGAGGGAAGGACAGTAGTGATATGGAGAAGCGAGAGGGAGTGCGTGCTGTTGCGGAACGTGGGAATAATCGACAACCTGTCCAACGACGTGGCTTCCGCCTTCTATCTCATTCGCCGACTTGCTGGTGGTTAGTTGGTTGCTGGTTAGGTGGTTGCTGGTTAGGTGACCACGGATGGATGGTTACTTGGTTGCTTGTTAGGTTGTATGCAAGAGGTAAATGTATGGTGCATTGGGTATGGTTTACGGTTTACTTCATCAACATCTCTTCGGGTTCTCAACATACGAAACAGGTGATTCACACGTACAGCAATGGTACAAACTTACACTTTCCACGAGAAAAGGCTGAGGCAAAACAAACAAACATGACAATTAACCTTGCTGCGGTTGGTAGAAGGTTCTTTTCAGGGTTGGGAAAGATTTGGCTGAGAGGAGAGAGACTGTGTGACGGAATTAACAAGGTAACACATAAGACAGGAGCGAGACATGAGACAAATATTGGTATAATTAGGGGAGATCTAATAGTAGTAGGGTGGTGAGCAGGTGGTGGCGGTGCATTGGTGACGAGGAGAAACGAGAAAGATGTTGAACAACAAGAATGTGGTCACAAGGAAGTCGAGAGAGAGAGAGAGAGAGAGAGAAAGGTGGGCTAGGAGGAGTCGCAAAGAGACGACGAGAAATGAAAGAGCAAAGAGATGATTGCAGGGCATGAAGCAAGAATGAAGAAGTCGATATAGAGGACAACAAGCAACAAACAAACAAACAAACAACAACAAGGACACTCTACAGACAATGACATAGGTGTGTGTGCGTGCAAGGAAAGTGAGTATGAAGAATGAAATGTGGTGGCAAGAAAGAAAGAAAGAGAGAGACGGGCTAAGAATGAGTGATAACGATGGTTATGAGGGTGGTGGGTAGGCAGCAACAGACAATACGACGAACGGTGGTTGGCGAGTCTCGTTCGGTGCGTTGTCAAGAGTTGATTGAGTGCGCTCGAAAGTTGGTTGCATCGATGGCCGGCGGTCGGGTGCAAACAAATGCAGTTCTCGACTCGGGCTGGCTTGTCATTCGACGAGAGTGGAAGCATTTACATCTTGGAGTACTTTTCGAGCTTGGCAATAATGTGCTTGCCGTAGGTGTACTTTTTGAGTGCCGCCGTGTGGGGCTTGATCTTTTGGATCAGTTGATCGCGTTGCGAGTCGTCGACTGTATCGATAATCTTTTGCACGACGTAGTTGGCGTACTGGTCCTTCATCATGATGAGGAGGTTCGAGCTACAGAGACAACACACATAATGACGTATATAAGTGGGTGTTGCAAGAGTATCTCAGCAGCGAGCGAGTGAGCGTGAAGGTCGGTCGGTACCTGTCGCCACGGCCTCCAAGAACCTCATCGACGATGCTTGCACGCTCGCGGGGCGAGCCGTACTGCACGCATTTCTCGACGACGTTGCTGGCAAACTTGTGTTGGCTCATCTGGAGCACTTGACCCTTCATCTTCATGATGATGGCGGTCTTGTGCTTGGGCTTGCCATGCTCAAGGACGTGTTGGATCACGTAGTTGCCGTATTGATCTTGCACGAGACTGATGGTACATCGCAGAAGCTCCTCGAGGATGGGAGTTTGCAAGTCCTGAACCGAACAAGGAGGAGGAGGAGGAGGAGGAAGAGGTCAAAGTCAGCAAACTGGGAGATGCAGACAGAGCGCGCGAGCGAACTAGCGGGTGCGTACCGAACAAACGCTAGAGTTCATTTGGTTGTCACTGCAGTACTCCAAGATACGCTGAATGACTCGGCAGCCGTACGGATGCGTCGCCAGAGCGTACACTTGGCCACTGAAGGCATCGACGATGAACTGGATCAAGTGCGGCGGCACGCGTTCGATGCACTTTTGGATCACGTGGTTACCGTTCTGATCCTTGACGCACTTCATCACGTGGCCCTCGAGCTCCTTGACCAAGATGGCCTTCTGGTCAATGTCGATCACCTCCAATGCCTGTTACAACGAAAAAAGCCACACTATCGTTAGGATATCAAGAGCGATGCGGACCAACGATCGTAAACGTACCTTTTGGATGACACGGCAACCGTACATTTGCAACGAGAGCACCAATACGTTGCCCTCGAGCACGCGGCCGAGAGCCTTGATTTGCTCCGCAGTGCCATGCTCAAAGAACTTTTGGATGACATAGTTGCCAAAGACGTCGATCATCAGCGACAAGGCGTTCGGGAGGATCTCGGCAAACACGAGTTGCTTGTCGGGCACGTTGGCAGTCTCGAGCTTCTGCTGGATGAAGCGAGAACCATGCTGGTCCTGGCTGAACTCGACAATGTGGCCGACAATGTCCTGGAGATGATGACGCACGCGTGTGTGAGAGAGTTGATTGATGCATGTGGAAGAGAGTGAGAGAGAGAGAGAGAGAGAGAGAGAGAGAGAGGCTGTACCTGAAGCTCGAACTTGCGGTTGTTCTTGTTGCTTCGGAACTCCTCCAAGAGCGTACTACGCGAGTGCGACGCGGCATCATACTCGGCATGGCGAGGCTTCACCTTTTCGAGCGACGCCGAGCGTTGCGGCGAGACCGGGCCGTAGAGCGGGCTGGTGCGCGTCTGCGTCTTGAAGATGCTGCCATCGTTGATCAAGCCCATCTCGTCGCGGCGAGGACCGGGCACCATGAAGCCGCCTTGGCTGTAGATGCCAGCGAGGTTCGAGCGCTCGAGCGGGTCCTCTTGTTGCGGCTGGTCCCACGGCGAGTAGTAGTCGGGAACCATGCCCGGCATTCCACGGCCGTTGAAGACCGAGTTGCCGTACGGCGATGGTACCTGCTGCGACTTGATGCTCGGGTCCTTGGGGAACGGCATCATGCGCGAGGGGTAACCGACGCCCATGACTGGGAGGATGGCTGGGTTCACTAGAGTGGGCGAGCGTACAGTAACGGTGAGCCGATGATCGGTCAATGTCGCGCGCGCTTGGTGCTTCGATCGATCCACGTACTGAACTGCGGCGGGTACGCCATCTGAGGCGCCATTCCCTGAGGAAGCTGATAGTACGGGCCAAGTGGCGGGTAGGGATTACCGTTGATTGCGGCAACCGCAGCAGCCGCGCGTGCTTGCTGAAATAGAGAAAAGGAAGCTTGTGAGCAAAGAGCAGTGAGAGAGAGAGAGAGAGAGAGAGAGACGAGCGTACAGTATGAAGATCCATGGTCGATCGAGCATCATAGTCATCAACTCCGAACGACTGTGCCATCCTGCGGTGCTGCTCTTGCTCGAATCGGCGGACGTCGGCTTGCTCCGAGATCGAGAGATTGGCCATGGCCGATGGAAGGTCAGCCTCGGGATAGTACATGGGCGACAGTTGCGGGAACTGCTGGCCAGCACGCAGATTGGGCATCGTGGTATCCAACATGTGGTGCGCCTGCGGTTGAGGTTGTTGAAGCTGCGGCTGTTGCGCGGCTTGTTGCGCCTGCTGCTGTTGCTGTTGCGCAACGACGGCGGCCGCTGCGGCTGCAGCAGCGGCAGCGGCGGCGGCAGCAGCTTGTTGTTGCTGCTGCTGTTGCTGCTGCTGCTGTTGATGTTGTTGCTGCTGCTGTTGTTGCTGTTGCTGCAACTGGCCCTGCTGCGCCCTTGCGAACGCTGCTGCCGCCTGCGAAAAGATGGGCGACGGCGTGCGTGGAAAGTCCTCTTGGATCTTGTCAACGAGGCCCTTGGGCTTGAGCTGCAACTCGTCGAACTGCTGCTCGACTTCGGCGCGCCACTCGTCCGAGCCTGGGAAGGCGCTCGACACCGGTGCGCCGCCGTTCTCCTTGGAGACCAACGCGACGTAGTCAGCTGCACGACCAAAGTCCTCGCCATTGAGCTCGGGAATGGGGCTGTGGTGCGACTTGGGCGCGTCCGGGTCGTCGATGCGTCCAGCCGACGCAGCGGCGGCTGCGACCGCTGCTGCCGCGGCCGCTGCTGCTGCTGCTCCGGCTGCAGCGAGCTCCTCTTCGCTCATGTTCGCAGCTGTACATGATAAAGCAAGTTGCGAGGTATCCGATGGTGAGCGGCGGCGACGATGATGAAGATGCGCGCGGGTATGTAGCACGTTTTCGAATGAAACTGGTACACGTGAATGAATCCCAGCACACGTACGATTGGCATTGCCATTTTGCTGCAAGTAGGCATAGTGCGGCCACTGATGCCACGAGAGCAACGGAGGGGGCAAACGCGGATCAAGGGGTCGCTGCGAGTAGTAGTATGCGTAGTAAGCCGGATCGAGGCGCGGATCTTGCGGGCTGATCTCGCCCTCGGGCAACGGCAAGGCAGGGATCGGCTGTGATCGATACAACGAACAAACGAACAAACGATCGATCGGAACAACACGACGTAAGCAACACGACTCACTCGATGCATCACTGTAGTTTGGCACTTGTGCAACAACGCCATACCTGATCGACGACCACAGGCGGCGCGCTGGTGCTGCGGATCGATCCGAAGCGCTGCTTGATCGCAGCCAGCGGCTCGGGGTCGGTGTCGACGCCCTCATCAGAAAGGATGCTACCGATCAACTGGCTCTCTTTGCTTTCCTTCATCTTGCAGAGCCACTCTGCGCCAGCCAGATAGAGGATGACGACGAGGACGACAACGAGGAGGACGGCAACGAAGGTGATATATCACACCAGCATACACAGATACACATACGAGCGAGTCGGATATGATCGATCATGACAGCATCCACCAACCGACGCGCAACGCGAGAACGACGTTGCGCGACACAAGAAGAGCAACACAAACAGCCACACGCATGAGCAACAACGTGAGTTCGAGGTGTATGGCCGAGAGTCGATAGGGCACAGTGACGAGCAAGCTTCGGTGCGTCGCGTAGGTCGGTGTGCGTGTGTGCGTGTATGTATGTGCAGCATCAACCAACTCTCCCTCTCGCTTGCCGCCCACGACTCATCATCGATCGAAGTATCGGTGCCACTCGAGAAAACTCGCGTACCTGCATATCAAGGCGTCAGAACCAAGAGAGATGCACCAACCAACCGCGATGTCGAGCCCAGATACTCGAAGATCGCAGACGATACTCGATGATTTCGGACGAGCGGTGAAGGAGGGGGAGATGAGCTGCGCCGCTCGATCGCTAAATACCTCTTGCGTGCTGCTGTGCTCTGTAGCGCATCGCGGGCCTCTAGCGCAACGTTACTCCAACCGTTGGAAACCAACCATGCGCCCACGGGGTTCCTTAACTGCGTGCCCCGTCTCCTTCGTTCCTCGCTTGCTGCTGCGTACTCGATCGCTGCCCGAGGCCGCTGGTGCGCCGCGCCGAGGCAGGGAACGACTTGCTCGTGGAGCTACCGTTCGGTTGGTGCGCCTGCATAGCCGCAAGGGCAGCGAATCGACCGCTCGTCAGTGGCTGGCTCGTCAGCAGGAGAGGAAGGCAATCGCTGACAGCGCTGTATTTGCTTCGTCCGCTCTCCCGCCAAGCCGGCTCTCACTCCCTCGCAGCCCTCGCGTCAGGCAAGCCTCATCTTGCGCATGGCCTCGTTCACGAGTGGCGCCGCCAGCGTCGGTGGAGTCTCAGCATCCTCTGGCTCTGGATCTATCTCGCCGACGACGCCCAATGCGCTGCACCAGTTGATGTTGGCGTTCGATGCGCGCTCCGCCAACGAGCAGCAGCAGCCAGCAATGCGTGTGGTGGTGCTTCCGATCGGCAACATCTCCGACCACAAGTTTCGAGAATACGAGGCGCTGATCCATCGCTACCATACGATCGATCTCATCGAGATCTATCCCGACGCCTCGGAGAAGAGTACGTAGACTGCCGCCATCGCTACTGGCTTGGCACCTTCTCACCTCGTTGTTGCTGTTGATCGACAGGCACGCACTTTCGCAACCAACTCAAAGACGGCCGAGTGTCACTGAACTTTGTCGACAAGGAGGAGAAGCGTTCCGATTGGGAGGACTTTCATGGCCACAAGAAGATACTCGGAGTACGCAGCGTCGTCCAACGTTGCTCGTATCGCTCGCTGATCAAACCTAACCAACCAACCAACCAACCAATCAAGGTCATCGGCATTGTGCACTGTCCTCACTGCGAGAGTCTCTCCGCCGCTCGACAAGAGTTCTCCAAGTATGTGCAACGCCGTGCCAACCATTCACGATACACGCATTCATCGACGATGATCGGCGCGTGTGTGTAGGGCGCTGACCAAGTATCCTGCGGCGGCCGCCATCTGCTTCGCGTTCGATCCGCTACCGAGCCAGGAAGATCTCGGTCGTGACAGCACGATCGTCATGATCCCCAATGTCGGCAACATTGACTTCTACATCAACACGCTGCTGATCGACTTTACCAAGTCGTTGTTGAAGAAGTTGCAGACTCTCTTCGATAGTGTCGATCGCGTACGCGTAGACCACGATCTCGGTGTCGCGCATCTCCCTCTGGCTACATAATACCTGATCGTACTCGCTTGCTCGATTCGTAGGCAACCTATATCATCACGGCGTTGGATTCGCATCAGACCTCGGATGATATTGTACGCTTGAAGCGCAAGAAAGCAGGTTCGTCGAGATGAGGCAGGCTTGCTTGCTTGATCCAAGAGCTCGAACGATCTGACTGCTTCATCCTCAGGTCGCATTGCCAAATGCAAAGGAGACTACAGTCTCATGGCAGCCTCACCAGCTGACGCCTTGTTCCAGTACGAGATTTAGAAATCGATCTCTATCTTACTCGCTCGCTGGCGCACTGAGTGATTCCTAATGAACTGAACGATATGCGCCTCTCGCACTGCAGCTACTCTCACGCGATCGAGAACACTCGCGCACAAGCCGATACCGAGTGGATCGCCGGTGCATTGGAAGGCTACTGCACGGCCTTGTTGTTGTGCTCGAAACTGCGCATCAATCCATCGACCTTGCTCGAGACCTGCAGCTTCCGATTGACGTCGGACTCGAGCCTGCTCTCGGACATTGCGTGCCAAGGAATGGTGAGCACGCAGTCGCAAGCCACTCCTGCCGTCGTGGCTCTCATGGCCGTGGCTCCCAACGAGATCATGAACTCGGTTCGTGAAAAGTACGCCGAGGCCATCGGATGGTACTCGAAGCGCAAGGAGGCCACGTTGGTGCTGCATCTCGAGGCCATTCTCAAGTTCGCCTCGTTCTACCAACAACTCAACAAGCGACGACCGAGTGCCGCCTATCCCTTCCCGTACCTGACGCTCTCGAACACGGCCGCCACGCTCGGCTCGACCTTCGTCGCCGAGGGCCATGTGGCGGCCTTGTACTCGGCCATGGAGAGCTGCAATATTCTGCTCCACGATAGCGCCGAGCTCGCGGCTTCATTACCACTACCGACTCGTGTACGTTGCTATTCCGACTGCTCGACCCATGTCTCTATTCATCGCTAACTCATTGGCTCGTTGATCGTATGTGATGATGATAAACAAAATGCAGGCAGGAGTGATTGGTGCCGTCGCTGTCAAATACCTGCAAATAGGCTGGAAGCGAAAGGTACATCGCATCGATCGTGTGCTCGTTCCCACCGTCTCTTACTGGCTCTTTGTCGTACGAATGGGAGCAGTTTGCCTTCTACCTACGTAAGGCAGCGATCATCTATCGACAGATCAATGCCACGACTGTATCACATTATTTATTGGCCATCGCTTCACGAAACTACGGCCTCGAGGACGTTCCTTCTACTGTCAATCAAGGTACGTACTCTCTCTCTCTCTCTCTCTCTCTCATTTCCTCTCTTCCTTGACACTGATCCATCAAGCAACGTTGGGTATCCACTTGCTTCTGTCTGATCTCTCTCGCTTTAGATTTAATCCTCGAGTCAGCAACAACACCAGAGGCAGCAAGCGAACCACTCGTCACAACGATACCAGCCAAACAAACCACGAGAAAGGGATGGGGAGCATTACAACGCGCCATCCTCGAGGAGCTCCTCGAGACTGCTACAACCAGCAATGGTTCGTATGCCTCCTACGCCGTGTGCTCATGAAGTACATTGCTCTAACACTCAAGCTGTCGACGTAGACGCACGAAATTGTACTTCGTACATGTTGTATATGCTGCAACACCTGCACACGATCATGTCGCCCGCCGAGCAGAGATCATTGGCCGATCATCTCGCGAGCACCACGTTGACGACAGCCTCCTTGTCTTCGCACTTGACAGCAACCAATGTCATGTATCGACTGCCGGCTGTCGCATCTCTCTCGCCAATCAGGTACGTTCCATCTTCTCAGAGTCTCTCTCTCTCTCTCTGTCTATGAGTACAGACTGACAAACCGATAAATCGCGTTTTACAATAGATTGAGTGAACATCATAGTCCAATCATGCGTCAATCACAAGCAGCACCGGTCGACACGGGCGAGTTCAAGTTCATCTACTCTCCCTTCCAAGCCAAGAACCAGCCCAAAAAGATCGATCCGATCATTTGGGTGCAAGATCATATTTGCGAGACTGCCGTCATTCTCTCGAACCCTCTCTCGTTTGCTATTCCGATCGAGAGCATGTACTTGAGGTGTGGCTCATTTTACAAACGCCTACGCACACACGCGCACGTGTTCCCCTTCGTTCCACGTGGCAGTTAACATGCGAATGATTGCTCGTGTATCAGCACGCAAGGAGTACCGTTCCAAGCGATACCGCTCTCGCTCGTGCTGCCGGCCAATTGTGCTTCGCTTCGAGTGGTGCTCACCGGCAGACCGCTCGCCGAGGGCAACCTCACGATTCGTGGATGTGTCATTCGATGCTTCAACCTCACATGCGAGCATCTCGTCGATAGCTCGGCCACTGGCGTCGCCGTTCCTTGGCCCATGACGCTGCGACGAGACACACCGGCCATCAGCCTCCTGCCTCCGATCACCATCATTCAGCCGCTTCCGCTGTTGAATGTCGTCGCCGAGCAATCGACCAGCAACAACCAGAGCCTGTTGGAAGGCGAAGAGACCGAAAGTACCTTGTTGATCGACAACATTGGAAGCAAAGTGATCGACGAGCTCGAGATCTCTCTCGTACTCCCGCCAAAGTTCCAAGAGTACGCGATCGATCCTTCGACTGTAGGATGGTACCTATCGCTGATTGTCTCATGAAAACGATGCGTTGCCGCACAGACCAATGGATATTGCAGAGCAACAGCCTGTGTTGATCAGCGTATGTCTCATTATCTTGCCTGCACCAGTACTAGTCTCTCTCTCTCTCTCTCTCTCTCTCACCAATCAACCTCCTTCGATGTTACAGTGGAATAGCAAGGACCTTACCGATCATTTGCCACTCGAAGCTGGAGGCAGATTGCGGCTGCCACTACGTATATTTGGAAGCTACCCACTGTACGTACCGAGGGCGAGAGGGAGAGAGACTTGTAGCAACTAACGTGATCGTACTGATTATTGGCCATGTAGTGGTATCGTTGAGGCCAAGTTTGTGTTCGAGGTACGTAATCTCGCGCGCGTGCTTGTACAAACTCTCATCGATGCCATGTACTCTTTTGTTTAGTATTCGTGCAAGCAAGAGCCATCGTATTTCAGGCGTACGAGCTACATTTACACGGTCGAGATACTGCCAAGCTTGCAGGTCTTGAAGCTTGCCATCGTGCCAGCGATCCTCTCGCGCGAGCAGCTGCAAGAACTCCTCCACTCGCTGAACCCATCGGCTCCAACACACGAGCGCCAAGCTCACGAGGCGGCGCTACCGAGCGCGTTGCCGATATCACCATCGGCATCGCCGTCGGCATCGCCTTCGTGCTCGTCGACAGTGGACAGCAACGGCTACGAGGACATTTGCTTGGTGATTCTCGAGGTGGTGAATCGCACGTGGTACATGTTTCATTTGACGCACGAATGCATCAACGAGACCACTTGGTGTGGCACCAAGACGATCACGAGCTCGATCGGGCCTCAGACCGGTCGTCGGTACGTTCTGAACGGTGCCATGCACCACAAGCACAACATCGATCAATACTCACTCGCATACTTGACATTTATTGATGGTGGTTACAGCATCATCATTCCGATTCAGCGCTACAATATCGAGCCAGCAGCAGTGGCGCAAGTACATTTCGTGTATGAGATACAGGAGCAATTCGTCAAGCCCGACACGGATCTCACGCTTGCCGAGCAACAAGTGCTCAAATTCGACTACTGCGTTAGGCAGGAATTGTTACGCCGAGCCAGTGTTCGATGGCAGTCGGTACGTTGCAAAACAGCAATTAGCGCAGCAGCAGCAGGATCAACGAACAATAGTAGTAGCAAAGCAGGAGCGGTGGTGATGCTAATACGTCGTTGGATACACAGAACTACAAAGCCACTGGTTGGTTGAATCTGCGCAACGTCCAACTCACCAAAGACATGATCAACAAGCTCATCCCGGACGTCGTGGCCTTGTCGTACCGAGTGGGCGCGCTCTCGGGCGACAACCAAGGCATCGGAGCTTGTGTGAGCGCAGTTGCCTCGCGTGCCAACGCGGTCTTTGTGCTCGAGGTGGGAGACGTGCAGTGCGTGACGGTGACGGTACACAACCGCTCGCCTGAGCCGCTGAAGCTCATGCTACACGTCGAGCCGTACCAACACTTTGGAGACGGAGCGAAGGTCGGGGTCAATAGTACCGACATGCTTTGGATCGGGTGCTTGGAGCAAGAGTTGCCAATGGTACGCAAGCAAGCAAGCGCGCGAACAAGGGTGTTTTTGTACCACTGATCTGACACACGAGAGCGTTTGGCTTACTGGCTTGAATAGCTTGGGCCAGATGAAGCCTTTCAACACGTAGTGGGCGTGAATTTCCTCGCCGTCGGGGAGTACCATTTTGCATTGCGCTGCACCGACACCGTATCGAATCGAAGCTACAGCTGCAAGCAGCCGCTGCGCTTCGAAGTGCGACCCGATCGCAACGCAGCAGCCGCTGTCTCACGTCTCTCGAGCTCCACATGATCTGTTTGTGCGTGCGCACGTGTGTATAGTTGCGCGACCTTATTAATCGATTGAATCATTGAGATTGAGCGATTCCAATGCGCCAATCGATTTCTATTGTGTCGCGCGAGATATTGGTGGTGAGAGATACGCTACATTCATCGCGCATCGATGAGCTCGTCGGGAGCCTTACGAGGCGAGGCCCAGCGGGTCATAGAGCGAACCGGGCGCGGCGCGTTCCTTACCGTGCGGTCCGCCACTTTCGTCGCCAACTCGTCGCTCGCTTCTTCTCTCTCCTTCCTCCACGTACACACACGCACAGCTTACGCGCGCGCTCGCTCGCCTCCGTGTGCTCTTCTCCCCCTCCTGTCGCTTGCTAGCAGTTCTCGATCAGCCGCGCTCTTCTCTCTCAGGCGCGCTCCTCGTACTACTAGTACTACAGTACCTTGTTCGTCTGCGTGAACGCTTGTAGCATCGCTATCGATCTCTCGCGCACACGCACTCTGAACCGGCCTCGCTACCCTACCGACTCGACTCCAACTCCATCAACAACAACATGAGCTCGACAGACTCGTCGTCGACCGACAAGGGCGGCCGCGGTGGTGGCCGTGGTGGTCGTGGCGGCCGTGGTGGCTCGTCGCAACGCGGTGGTCGCGGTGGCGGCCGCGGTGCCGCCGCTGCTGGTGCCGATTCGGCTGCTCCTGCTGCGGCTGCTGCTGCCTCGCCCACGACCGAGCGATCCGCTGGTGGACGTGAGGACCGTGGCCCTCGTGAGGACCGTGGTCCTCGTGAAGACCGTGGCCCTCGTGAAGACCGCGGCCCTCGTGAGGACCGTGGCGGACGCGGTGGAGGCCGTGGCGGACGCGGTGGAGGCCGTGGTGGACGCGGTGGCGCTCCCGTGAGCGACCGTGTCGCCAAGGCACAGCAGCAAATGGCCAACACTGCCGAGCACAAGGCAGTCGCTGCCATCGATGCCAAGGTCACTGCTCTTCGCGATCAACTCGTATGTACCATGCCACAACACGAGATCGAGTAGGAGCAGGCGAGGAGTGTTGGTAGCGCGCCGCTGTTGTAGCTGCCATCTCACTGCAGTTCTCTCTCTCTCTCTCTCTCTCTCATATGCATCGATGGCATTACTCACTCGCTGCTATCTGGCCTTTGTCTTATGTGCAGACCGTGGTGAATGGCAAGATCGAGAAGCTCAATGAGGTCCTTACGGCAGCGCGCGCAACCAAGGACTCGGTCAAGGACCAGCTCAAATCCACTAGCTCGGCCGAGACTCGTGCCAGGCGAACTGCCATCCTTACCAAGCTCAAGGCCGAGCGCGATCGAAACAAGATCAAGGTGAGTGAACAGCGGCCGTGTTGCTTGCTCGCTCGCTCGCTCTCTCTCTCATATAGCTTGCGATCCCGATTCTCACTCGTCCCTACTTGTGCTTTCCCAACCTGTAGACCGACGCCCTGCGTGACGCTCGCGACAAGCTCCCTGTGCCTCGCCGAAAGGACGAGACCGACGAGGCCTTCATTGCCTCGAACCATGCTTACTATGAGAAGCGCATCTCGTACGTTACTGCGGCGATGATGGCTTGGCTTGTTCGGCTTTCTCTTACACTCCACCTCGCTCGCTCTCTAGTGAGCTCAATTCACTGCTAAACTCGTCGGCCCTGCCACTCCTCGAAGAGCGAAAAGTTGTCAAGGAGATTGACACTTGGACCGCCAGGAAGAAGGATGTCATGTATGTGGATCCAGCGCGCTAGTGTGGGCGTGCCCATATGAGAGAGAGAGAGAGAAAAGAGAAAGAACGCCGTTCGATGGCTTACTTTGTTTGATTTGGATGCGCAGCGCCTACGAGAAGCTCCTCAAGTCGTTCCTTGAATCCAAGGATGGCACGATCAAGGAGCTCAAGGCAGAGCTGACTGCCCTCGACGCGGTTCTCGACGAGAGCTCTGCGGCCGACAAGGCCAAGCGTGCCGATCTCGATGCGCACGGCAAGCGCATCGTCGATATTAAGGCCGACATTAAGGCCGCGCAGGCCGAGCGCACAAGTATCCACGCTCAGATCGACAAGCTCCGCGAAGAGCGTGCGGCCGCCAAGAAGGCTCTCGATGGCAAGTGGGAGCAGTGGAAGAAGGACCAAGATGCACAGCGCGAGAAGGAGCGCGAGGAGTACGAGAAGCGCCGTGCCGAAGATAGGGAACGCCAAAAGGCCAGGGCTGCTAAGCGGTACGGCGCGTGTGCGCTATCTCTGAGTCGCCCAGCTGACTTACTTACTGACTGACTGACTGACTGACTGACTGACTGATGCTGGTGTGTATTAGCGCCGAGGCCGAGGCCGCCACTTTGCCATTCGAGGAGGAGATCTTGCTCACGGAACAACTCACCAAGTATCTGAACAACCTCAAAGGAGCCAAGAAGAAGCCAGGACCTTTGAAGCACCAGATCGACACGGTCTGCCAATTCGAAACCCTTTCGATCCCGACACCAAAGACCGCCGCAGATATCGCTGGCACCCTCACAGCACTTGCCGAGAAGAAGGTACATATATTCATACGTCGGTCGGCTCTCTGCTAGTGCTCATCGCTAACACGCACTCGACAACCACCTCCACCTCCACCCCACCCACAGCAACACTTTTTGGAGCTGCAGGCCAAGAAGAAGGAGCAACGCGAGCAAGCAGCCCAGAAGGCTGCTGCTAAGGCTGCTGCTGGCGAGTCATCTTCCTCGACGTCAAGCGATTCAGCACCGGAGGCTGAGTCTTCAGCGGATCGCTCACTCCCCGCCGATTCTAACCACGCCG
>ERZ778027.3874-NODE-3874-length-13928-cov-3.786275_pt1 | contig 13928 bp, 15 predicted proteins | sample MGYA00375757_ERZ778027 | MGnify/ENA primary metagenome ERZ778027 (study PRJEB29350, sample SAMN05389817) | bioreactor metagenome | isolation source: Ammonium sulfate bioreactor | place: South Africa: University of Cape Town | collected 2014-02-18 ... | reverse complement strand
AAGTACGATCTCTACCTTTTTGCCGACGAAGCCTATCGTGATTTCTGCTACAGCGGCCAGCACATCGCCTCCCTGAACCTGGCGGGTGTGGAAGACCGCGTCATTATGATCGACACCATCTCCAAAAGGTACAGCGCCTGCGGAGGAAGGATCGGCGCCCTCGTCACGCGCAACCAGGCTGTCCTCGACACCGTGCTCAAATTCGCCCAGGCCAGGCTCAGCCCGCCCTCCTTCGCCCAGATACTGGGAGAGGCTGCCACCGACCTGCCGATGGATTACTTCGACGCCACCAAAGCCGAATACCTGAGGAGAAGGGACGTGCTCGTCAGCCGTCTCAACGCCATACCCGGTGTGTTCTGTCCCAATCCAGGGGGAGCGTTCTATGCCATGGCCAGCCTTCCCGTGGATGACACCGACAAGTTCTGTCAATGGATATTAGAATCCTTTTCATATGACAACCAGACCGTCATGCTGGCCCCCGCAGGAGGGTTCTATGGCAACGCCGAGTTAGGCAAAAAAGAGATACGTTTGGCGTATGTCCTCAACACCGACGCACTCCACAAAGCAATGGACTGCCTGGAGAAGGCATTGGAACAATATCCGGGAAGAATTAAGACAAAATAACATTATAATTAATTACATATATAGACACATTTGTCAACTCCACCCCAAAAGGCCATTTTTAACCCTTTTTTTAGCCAAAAAACATATTAAAATAAATTACATATACTGTTTTTTTTATTTTTAGACGATTTTTTTGAAAATGTTGACAAACTAATTTGCAGGTTCCAAAAATTCTTCCGACATTTGATTCAGAATAGCACAGACAGGTAGTTAGAGAGAAAATAAGGGGTTAAAAAAAGGTTTTAGCAGAGTGAATAATCTTTTTAACTATTTGATAATCTTAAGCTCTTGGGTTTTAGAATTCATCGCTTAATTTTGTGCTCGCAAACAAGATCATTATCTCTTTTCATATGGCAAGCAATCGTTAGACGGCCTTCTGTTTCTACAGAGGGCCTTTTTGTTTGTGGCCACAAACAAAAAGGCCCGCCTCCCGTCAGGGAGGCCATCATTAGCCGCAAAATCCTGATCGAACCGCCCGGTTCGATCAACACCTTGAAAATGTCTATCAAAGTCTCCCCCAGTTTTCTGTCAATTTATTCCCCAAATTTCTCTACATTTGCAACCCGTTTAGGAAGAGGTCTCTCTCCCGCAACGGCACCCGGCGAGATAGCTCAGATGGTTAGAGCGTCGGATTCATAACCCGGAGGTCTCGGGTTCAACTCCCGATCTCGCTACAAAAGTTAAAGTTTTGTTAAAAAAAGCTACTGAAAACAGTGGCTTTTTTTAATATTCTAATTGATTGTCACTTTTTTACAAATTTGACAATCTCATCTATATGGGTATTTATAATACCTTGACCAAAATCGTATTGATGTTACTGTATTGATTATCAAGAGGAAGGGTTCAACTCCCATTATTCTTTTCCAGGAAAGGAACGGGATTTTTGCCCACAAACCCTTGCTTACAAGTTAATAATCAGTAGTTATCGGTTCCAATCTGAAAGGATTAAAGAGGTTGGAACCAAGGTTCTTTATATCTACTTGAGAGATAATCGCCCATCTTTTAAATCGAAAATCGCCAGAACTAGACAGCATCATATGAACATCTTACCTAAAGAAAAAACTGCGCATTACTCTTTTGACAACTTGGAAAAATTGCTGCACCAAGGCTACCGATTGACGCCGGATGAACAGGATTATTATCATGCCTTTCTGTATGACATAAAGCCCGAGATATTGTCCGATGAGACATATCACGGTATTTTGATAGACAAGTCTACAAAGGATTTAAAAATAAATATTGCCTAACATATTTTTCAAATAAACCATATCAAGTATCTGGCGTTTGCAGCCGACTTAAAAATACTATCAGACGCCTTTGAACGCATTATGCTATACCGTTTGGAAGAAAGGCGGCCGGTCCTGCATGGTGCTTTAAAGGCAGCACCCAAATTGCTTAGCTTACAACGGATGAATATCCATTTTCGAACGCAGATTCTCTATCATCTCAAGGCACATCATTTGGACAGGCTGTCAGATGGAAAATTTGCCGTTTGGTGGGATTGCGAAAGTTGTGTCCAAATTTCCATCCGGTATATAGAAAGTATGTCTGAAGCAGATCAAAGCAAAAAGGAAGAGCATTTAATCGCTTATTTTGAAAAGGCAAAGAAAATTGTTACTCGGTTGCTGGAGAGATTGAAAGAGGATATTGACCATCATTTTTCGGTGACACCGGGAAAAGAATTTACTCGTGCTGGCATTACTGCAATAAATTTTGACGGCTGTTACCATGTTTTGTGTATAGCCCCGGACGGAAAGTTGATCGATTTTTACAAACGTATCAAGTAAAAGATATCCTTAGTGTTGCCTGGCAAGGCTTAAATAACGTTTGTATCCTGTTTTCAAATAAAAACGTTTTGTAAATTCGTCGAATGAAAAAGCAAGCAACAACGCGTAAGGTGAGGGTGAGAAACAGCCGATTCATGGCTGCAATCCTAGCGTCTGTTGCAACAAGGTCCTAGAACTGCTTGAACAAAGCATTGAAAAGCATTTATCGAAAACTCCGGAAAAAGAATCTATTTGCGACAGCAGTATGGTAATGATTTTTGATGGTCATTATTATTCGATACGCATAGCATCCGGACGGGATGCTACGCGATTTTTACGAGAGTATTCCATTAACTGTGTCAGCTAAAAGTTAACTAACTTTAAACTGATAAACAATGGAAAAGCAATCATTCGATTTTGAGGCATTTAAAAAGCAAGCTGCGACGCGGATCAAGAGCGGAGAGACGCTGTTGGGCAAGGAAGGTGTGCTGACGCCGTTGCTGAAGGAGTTCCCGGAAGGGGCTTTCGAAGGCGAGTTGGAGGCGCATATTGAGGAAGGGGAAGAGGCTAACCGGAAGAACGGGAGGGGTAAGAAGCAGACACTGAGAGAACTCGATTGCGCCAATGAGATCCATGTGGCAGAAACAGCGTATGAAGCGCTCGACTATCTGAGGGGTACCGGTAAATACATTATCAAAGGTAATACACATCCCAAACCTGACCTGATTTTCCTGGATATCAACATGCCGGGCATGGATGGAAGGGAATTCCTTGAAAGATTCAGGACCCTGCATGAGAAAAAGCAGGATGATATAAAAATTGTTATGCTGACTACTTCATTGGACCCGGATGATGAGCGTAAGGCAAGGGCGACAGATGCGATCACGGATTTTATCATGAAGCCTTTAACAAAGGAAATGCTGCTAACGATATTACAGCACTAGTGATTTCAGATGAACCAATAACCACCCCAGGGAAATAGACGACAGCTGCCATGTTCTTGCTAAAATGTGCAGGAAGAAAAATAGTAAGCGCCGACCCGGATATATTGCTCATCAGTACAATACCTTTTTTGTGAATGTTCCATAGCATAAATGATCCTTCCGCGACAAAATATGAATGAAATATTTCAGTTGGTCTCCATTAGAAATTTGACCCAATAAACCTTCTTAATCTATTTTTATTAAGCTGTAAACCCATATTGAGGCTATTGGTTTGATTCGATTTGTATACAGAATACTGTCTTGCATAAGCCAAGCATTAATGAGTCGATAATTTGGCGATTTTCCCTCACTTATCAGAAAAAATACAAAAATGAAAGCGACATCCTTAGTCCAATTGCAAATCCAAGCCTACACGGCACGCATCTATGACTAAACAGCCGCCCGGTAGGGTTAGCCAACCAAGCGGTGTTTATATCAGACCGAATATACGAAGATTGTTGTGTTTCAGTTTGCCTTACCGAGTGGGGCAATAAGGAATTGCTATTGCTGCACCACCTGTGACCGCAATGACTCCACTATCTTGGCAACACTCATTAATGCAGGGTTGTTGGAGGGCACACCTGCTTTACCAGCGCCGGTAACCAAGTCTGTTTCGAATGCATTAAAATCGCTGTTATCTGCCTTGCCGTTCATCCTGGGGTTCTGTGCCGGGTCATGGGCAGCTACCATGGATTTGCCAGTATAGGTATAATCTTTAGCACCCGTGCCTACAGCAACAAAATCTGTAAGATTTTTACTTAATGTCTGGAACCCGCTGAAGTTGCCAGACCCGACCTCTGATAAAAGTGTAGTGAAATGGCCGTTAATAGCGGTATCCCCGGCGATCACAAAAATAGTGCTGTCCACTATATTACGGATCAGCAACCGGCCTTTTTCGATCATGGTGCCGGAATGAGCGGGGTCAGAAACCATTACTGTACCGCCCAGCGAATCGTACAAAGTGGGTTTAGGAGGCGTGCTGCTCTTACTCTTGCTGCATGAAGGAACTGTCAAACCTGCTACTGCTGTCAATGTTAATAGAGATAAAAACTTTACTGCTTTCATGTGTTTGTATTTATTGTATCAGATGCTTAATGGACGTAGATATTTTGTACATGGCAGAAGAGGATGCAACAGGACAACTTCCTTGGAGATCCTTTTCAGTCGGGATATAACGAACACTTTTGGGATAATTCAAATCGGTCTTAAAGCTCGCGACTATTTTATTGGCATTGGCCTGTAGCGGCGAATAGGTGAATACAACAATGGAAGTACCCGGATTGCACATAACATGATCTACTCCTTTCTGCCTGTAGAGCCATGCAGTAATCCTGTCAGATTCAGTGTCCGTCAGCGGTTGATGTATATCAATGCGCGCCATGACCCGGGTATTGGCATCGGGTGCTTTTGGCCGCATAACGATATAAATATGGATGGCCAGGGCTAATACCAGGCCAAGTGTGACTGTCCCTGTCCAAAGAAGTATTTTAATGATTCTTCTTTTTTTCATGATCATCGATGTTTTATGTTTGAATGAATCTAAATACGTTATTTATTTGAGTCCGGATTTGATCCCACCAATTATTTTAGACCCTGGGGGAATAGACTGCAGCCCGAATGAGCCCCTGGCTCCGCAGCATTGTATTCGGAAACTGATTCTACATCGAAGGGCTAATTCTTCGTACATGCACTAGTAACGCTATTGTGTATACTCCGAATCTTTCTATTTTATTATAAAATTGTGCCATGGTGAGTTTCCGCCCGCTCAGGTTAAGTTATTGGTTGACATAAATGACCTCAAGGAATAAGGTACACGCTTACATGCCAAAGCAGCATTTTTCGGCCGTCACCCGAAGGTTATGCAAGAAGTTCTTTCCATTGACATTCCAGGATAGTGGCAAAATTTGGGTTCCCAGAATTATAGATTATTTCCGGCCAAACAAGACAGGCATGGAGTACAAGCCCAGTGCTCTTCCAAGCAACCGGGAAAGGTGTTGACTAGTGTCGATGCAAAAACGGAAAAGAACTGGAATGTTTTATCCAAAAGATTAAAGGTAAAAAAAGGACACAGCCGGTAGAAACCGACCGACCCTGGTTTAAACTATCTGGTAACGATAGATCAATTTGGCAATAGGACGGTGTTAACTACATGGATAACACCATTACTCTGAAAAACATCGGATATAGTGATCCGGGATTTTCCTCCCTTTTCATCCACCAGGTAAAGTTCCTTTCCATCCTGCATGACTGTTAGTTTACCACCCTGGACGGTTGCAAGGGCGGCCTTGCCCATTCCTCTTTTCACCATGTCCATAAGATCGGCTGCGGTTATCCTGCCCGATACAACGTGATAGGTGAGTATTTTGGTGAGGGTAGCTTTATTCTCTGGCTTTAAAAGATTGTCGACTGTTCCGGCTGGCAGCTTTTTAAAAGCCTCATTTGTCGGCGCAAATACTGTAAAAGGCCCTTCCCCTTCCAAGGTTTGCACAAGTCCGGCCGCTTTGACGGCGGCTACCAGTGTAGTATGATCCTTGGAGTTCATGGCGTTCTCAATAATGTTCTTTGTCGGATACATGGGTGCTCCACCAACCATTTTTGTCTGTGCAGATGTACGGGTCATAAAAGCGAACATGAATAAAATGAGCGCTACGATAGTGTGCTTTTTCATTTTTCAAATTTTACTATAGATACGGAAAACAATAATGCTGTGGATTTATACAAGGCAGAATATTTTTTAAGCCGCTGATCCCGACCTGAGAAGCGAGCATCTGGATTGTTGCCATTTGACAGCCTGCCGGAATAGCAATTGTAGGCGTTACTTTAGAAATGAGAGCCGACCGTGGTATTATTTATGCTCATCTGTCTAATTAGTCAGCCAAAAAGGATCAAAAAAGGTAAACAAATATCCAGCGCCACGGTTTCGCCACGCTCGAGCCATAATCATTCACCCTGCTTTATTTTCGGAAAGCCTTTTTCAAAACGCCGGAGGCGTAATTTTGCGCGTCCTTTGCCTCGGGGACTACGGCTGCCATGCCGAAAAACTCATGTGTCACCCCATTGTAGAGTTTATAATCTGTAGCGACACCGGCTTCCTTTAGTTTATCTCGTAACATTTCGCCTTCTGTCATCAGTGGATCGATCTCGGCGCCAATGATCGTAGTAGGGGGCAGCCCTTTTAAATCGGCTTTTACCAATGCTATACGCGGGTCGCCCGACATAGAAATATCCGGCAGATAATTTTTGACCATCCAGGCTACGATAGATTTGCTAAGAGGTTTTGCGTTGGCATATTTTTGATAAGAAACGCTGTTCATATCGTTGTTCGCGACGGGATAGACCAATACCTGGCATAACGGTGACTGTATGCCTTTATCGCGTGCCATTATGCTGACATTACAGGCCAGATTACCTCCTGCACTTTCGCCTGCCAACGCGACCTTTTTAGGATCGCCCCTCCAGGAAGCGGCATGCTGCAACACCCATTGGTAGGCTGCGAAAACATCGTGGTGGGCCGTAGGAAATTTATGCTCCGGACCCTGCCGGTAATGAACAGAAACCACAATAGCGCCTGTCTTTTCGGCCAGCCCCCTGGCAGACGCGTCATAAGTATTGATGTCCGCGATCACCCATCCTCCTCCATGATAGTATACGATGACAGGCATTGGGCTACCGGCATTTTTGGGTGTATAGATCCTGGCATGGATGCCTCCGCCTGTGACCGGTATCTCTTTTCCTACTGTATCAACCTGGGAAACCGGCATAGGGATATGATGCTCCTGCACAACATCTTTTACAGCATCGGCAGGGGTATGATTCTTGCGGGCTTCCGGCGCAGTAAGGGTTTCGATGGGTCTGTCACCATAACTTTGCAATTTTTCCACTACGACCCACTTGGCGTCATTTATATCGGGGGCCCAATCTGGCTCCCCCGGGTCATGCGCCATGCGCCGAAAAGATTGGTCTCAAAGGTCTGGCGGGCGTCTGCAAAATTGACATCCAAAGGATGTACCCCGGCATCAAACCCAGCGCCCGCGTTGTTGATCAAGGCGTCGATTTTTCCCTGTTCGCCGCGGACCCGGGCAAGGAATTGCGTCACGCTGGTATCATCGGTGATGTCCAACGTGTGAGCTTTTACCCAGAAGCCTGATTTGTCGATAGATAATCCGAGTTCAACGGCTCTTTCACCGCGGCGGCCGCCAAGATATACTGCATATTCCCGCTGATACATGCGAAGGGCGATCGCAAATCCGAGGCCTTGCTCGAGGGTGACCCCTGTGACCAAACAAACTTTCATCCGACGGTTTTAACTGGAATCTAATAACCGGTATCGTTTCAATCGAGATTTGTTTAGATATTCGCCCGTGAATTGAAACGCCCTTAAACAGAAATGAATCGTTAGTACTTCATTATTAACAATTTGTATTTTTGGTCGGACCATTTTGTTTAACTAAATTTGCTAAATAGTTAAACAAACAATGAATCTCTTTTCCATCTCCCAGTTGGGCCGGTTCTCCGGTCTTAAGCCGCATACCATCCGGGCTTGGGAGGCGAGATATAATGCACTGACACCTTCCCGGTCACGGGGTAATACCCGTTATTATGACGGTTCCCAAATGAGACGGCTTCTGAACATGGTCAGCCTGGTAAATGCAGGATACCGGGCCTCCGAGGTAGGGCCGCTTTCGGACGATAAGCTGCATCAGCTGTTGGAATCCATTGTCAGCACCCGGACCAACGCCACCGAAGATTACTTCATATCGCAGCTGATCGCGGCGGGTTTGACCTACGATGAGGCCCGGTTCGAACAGATCCTTGCGTATTGCATCGTTCGATACCGGTTAAAGAATACCTATCGTTACGTTCTGTTGCCGATGCTCGAGCGGATAGGGCTCCTTTGGCGATGCGACAAGATATCTCCCACGCATGAGCATTTCGTGAGCAATTTGCTGCGACGGAAATTATTTGCGCTCGTGGATGCGCTCCCAGCGCCGGACCCCAGCGCCGAACGATGGTTGCTGATGCTTCCTGAAAATGAGTTCCATGAAATGGGGCTTCTCCTCGCTTATAATATCATCCGGCTTTCCGGCCATGGTGCGGTCTACCTGGGCGCCAATGTACCGCTGGCGTCGATGGCGGCCGCTGTGAAGGAGATCAGTGCGGACCGGATACTGATCTTTACCCTTCAATCCGAACTCTCGAAGCCCATACTGGCCTTTCTTAAAGAACTTGATCTGACGTTCAGTGGGAAGAAAATATACCTAGCAGGTAATCCGACCAGACCGGCAAACGCGGCCAACTACCGGAGGGTTCAATGGCTACACACAGTGGAGGATTTGACCGCTGTTCTTAACGGGCCCGACCCGTCGAGAAATTAATGGTTCCTATGTATGTGCTTCCCTCAGGGGGATCGATTGCAGAAAGCGGATCAGATGGGCCTGGGGACCGGTATAATAAATTGTAGCCGGACCGGTCAGCTGTTGCAGCTTTTCATAGAATTGGCGGAAACCAAGCGGGTTGATGGGATTTGTCATTCCGGTGACGATTACATCGGGGCAGGCCAGCCGAAGCATCCGTTCGAGCCCGTCGAAGGGCACCGATTGACCCAAGTAATAGGTTCTGTAGCCACGCACCCGGAATGCATAGTTATAGAATAATAACCCCAGCTCATGCAGTTCGTGTTCGGGCAAAAATAGTAACACCGACGGTCTTGTCTTATCGTTCGATGCACCTCAGCATAGAAGACCCTGGCGAACCGCCATTCGTCCGCCTCCAGCAGACTTACGATCAGCGCCTCTTCCGCCTGCCCCGGGACGGGCTTATGTTCGAGCGCCTCGTCGAGCCGGCGGTTCCGTTCATCGCGGGACATTGCCATTGAGCATCCTCACTGTCATCAACAAACGTACTTCTTCATTGCTGTAAAAGCGGATATTTGTCGCCGAGCGTCGCGGTTCCGCTATGCCGTAGCGTTTCTCCCATATCCGGATGGTATGGGCCTTTATTCCCATCAGCCGTTCGACATCCCTCATTGAAAAGGTATCAATTGTATCCATAATCTGCCTTTTGTCTGACAATTGGTCAGCACCGATGGGACAAACATATCGATTGATGCCGGGACGGGCGAAATTTGTTGACGTATTTTCTGCTACACTCACCTCAAATCTAAACAGTTCAATAGGAATGACGATTGATACTGAAAAGACGATGATTCGCCCGTTGGTTATTTATCGAGGCGCTTTTTTTTGTTATGATTTCCAAAAACATGTTATGAAATCCATCAAAACTTTCGCGGCAATTCTCCTGGCATTTGGCCTATTGGGCACTGCCTGCAGGAAATCCAATCTCAATCATCACGGCAGCATCTATGCTACGCTGGCTGCCGACCCTTCTTATTCCATCCTGGTGGCGGCGATCAATAAAGAAGGGCTGAAAGCCACCCTCGACAGCAAATCCGAAGAGGATTTTACTGTATTCGCCCCAGACAACAAGGCTTTCGCGGCATTGGGCCTTAGTTCTACCTCGGCTCTTTCTACCCTACCCGATTCCACGCTGAAGGCCATCCTGCTCTACCATGTACTCGGTGGGCAGGTAAAGGCGGCGGATATCCCCCAGGCTACCAATACCCCTGTAAATACGCTGAATGGTCAGCCCGCATTTGCCACCCGAACACCAAGCGGCCAGGTGTTCATCAACGGCGTACCCGTCACCAAGGCTGATATCCTGTGCACCAACGGCGTGATCCATGACATTTCGGCTGTTCTGCTGCCGGCGACGGGTACTATCGTACAAACGGCGATAGCCAATCCGAATCTCAGCCTGTTGGTGACTGCCGTCCTGCGCGCCAGCCAGGGAAGTACGAATGTGGCCGCGGTGCTTTCCGGCACAGGGCCCTTTACAGTCTTCGCGCCCACCAACCAGGCCTTCATCAACGCCGGGTTCGTCAATTCAGCGGCCATTAATGCCGCGGATCCGAATACGTTGACGAAAATCCTCACCTACCATGTCATTGCCGGGCGGATTTTTTCGTCGGATCTTGTCAATAACAGCATGCCCGCGACCGTCAATGGGGAAACCGTCCACATTCTTGTGGGGAGCAGTGTACAGGTGAAAGGAAATGGGAACAGCACTCCCTCGACCGTCATGGCAGCCAATATCGTAACGACCAACGGTGTTGTGCACGTCATTGACCAGGTCCTTCTTCCGTAGATCGTCTTTTCTTGTATTGCCAGCGCTTCCAGACCGCCGGCGTCGCTGATGATCAGGCCTTTCTTTGCGAAAGGTCTGATCCTTTTGTTCAGCCCTGCTCAACGGAAGCTGCCGATAAGCTGTCAAAACATCAACATAAAACAAGCCTGCTGCCTTTTTTTCGTATCCTTACTGGCATGAAGGTCATCATACTCGAGGTTGAGCCCCTGGCGGCCGAAAGACTTGTGCTTCTCCTCCGGCAGATCGAACCGGCGATCCGGATCATCGCCGCGCCTGACGATATAGAACCCGTGGTTGGCTTCTGTAGCCAGGAATTGGTGCCGGAATCCCCTGCTGTCCGGCGTTGCTGTTATAAGGTCCGCCTGCTTGGAAGGATGGGCCGGCGCTGGTTCTTTATAGATACCAAGGATATCGCCATCATCGAAGCCGAAAACCGGATGGTGCACATCGTGCTGATGAACAGGACCAAATATCTCGTCGACCATACCCTCGATCAATTGGAACGAGAGCTGGAGCCCTCCGCTTTTTTTCGTATCAACCGTAGCATTATCCTCCACGCCCGTGCCGTAGAACAGGTGAAACCGTTCATCAATCATCGGCTTAGAATAACATTAAAGAATCCCTTGCAGGCCGAGGAGGTGATCGTAAGCCGTGACCGCGTGGCGGATTTCAAAAAATGGGCGGACTCATAATATATGACAATCAGCATTCTTGGCTGCGGTTGGTTTGGCCTCCCACTTGCGGCAGAATTAGCCAGCCGGGGCCATCGTATAAAGGGCTCTACCACCACGAAGGACAAATTTCCCAAAATACGCGTCGCGGGGGCAGAGCCCTTCCTGCTTGATTTGCGACAGCTGCTCCATCAGGACTCAAGCGTTATCCCGTTCTTTCATTGCGATATCCTGGTCGTCACCCTCCCACCCAAAGCCGGGGAGGATCATGCCGGCATCATTCAAATTTTGAGCGAGGTGGCCAAAGCCCGGGGCATCCGGAGGATCATTTATACCAGTTCAATCAGTGTCTACGGCACGCCCGATGCTATCGTAGATGAACTTTCGCCGGTGGCCCCGTCCATGCCCTCATCCCGGATGATCCGGGACGCCGAGAATATTCTCCGTTCGGAGCCGGCATTCGAATTTGTGTGTGGCCGTTTCGGGGGCCTGGTCGGTCCGGGCAGGTCGCCGGCGAATTTCTTCAAGGACGCCAGTAAAATCCCAAACGGCCTGGCGCCCGTCAACCTTATTCACTTAGACGATTGTGTCCGTATCACTACCCAACTAGTCGAAACGCCCAATCTGAACCTGACCGTCAATGCTGTCAGCCCCCATCATCCTACGCGCAAGACCTTCTATACCGCAGCGGCGCTCGCGTCCGGCAAGCTCCCGCCCGGTTTTATCGCAGAAAAAAAATCCTGGAAGGAGGTCAAGAGCCGTTATCTTGAACCGGTATTCGACTACCGGTTCAAGGTCGACAATTGGTTCCAATGGCTAAGGGAGGCCGCGGGGCAATAAGTGCGGGTCATTCGATCTTCGTCTTAAAATGTCCCGCCAAAATATTGGCCGCCACCTTGCCGGAGATCAGTGCCGGGGGAACTCCGGGTCCGGGGACGGTCAGTTGGCCCGAATAGACCAGGTTTGGCAATTTTCGATTCCTGATCTTCGGTTTGAAGATCGCTGTCTGCAACAGGGTATTTGCCAGTCCATAGGCGTTGCCGCGATATGCGCCGTAATCTTCGATAAAATCGGTGATAGAATAGCTACGCTTATAATCAATATAAGGCCGGATATCTTCCCCTAAACGTCTCATGATCCGGTTGGCCATCAATTCAAAATAGGCTTCTCTTGTCAGTGATGAATCGGAGAGCCCCGTTGCGACCGGCATGAGAAGGAAAAGGTTATCGTGCCCCACCGGAGCCACCGTCTTGTCGGATGCCGTGGTCCGGCAGACATAGAATAGGGGCTTTGAAGGCCAAACAGGAGTTTTGTAAATATCGAGCGCGTGTGCATCGAGGTCTTCCTCGAAAAATAATGTATGGTGCCCGAGGCTTGGGAAGGTCTTGCGCAGGCCGAGGTAAAAAAGGAGGCAGGACGGCGCAAAGGTCTTCCGTTGCCAGTATTCCTTGCCGTAGTTGCGAAATTCCGCCGGCAACAAGGACGCTTCCATATTGCTGTAATCGCCGGCGGCGACGACTCCGTCGTACGGAATGACTTTTCCGCCGGCTTCGATCCCCGTGACCCGGTTGCCGCGTGTTACGATCCTTCTTATCTCCGTATTGTAGAAGATGCGGGCGCCGTTACGTTCTGCCTGGCCGGCGATCCCCTTGGCGACTGCCCCGAATCCGCCTTCGGGGTACCAGGTTCCCAACTTCAAACCGGCGTAATTCATCAGTGTATAGAGAGCCGGCGTACTGGCGGGCATTGCCCCGAGGAACAAGATGGGAAATTCCATTAACGCTACCAAGTGAGGATGACGGAAATTCCTGCGTACCTGGCGCCGGATCGACGAGAACAATTGAAAACGGAGTACAGCCGATACCAGCTTGGGGTCAAGCAGTTCGGTAAAGTGAAGCCCCGGCTTATATACGACATCGGCCATAGCCCGCTCGTATTTGAACTGGGCCAGGCGCATAAAATCGGCCAGGCGAGCGGCCGAGCCCGGCTCCCTGGACTCAAAAAGCCGGCAAAGCCCCGAAAAATCGTCGGGGATATGAAGGGTCTCGCCTTCACTGAAAACCATTTCGAAAGCGGGGTCCAGGAGGCGCAGCCGATACCAGTCGGAGACTCTTGACCCGAAATCCTGGAAGAACCGTTCGAACACATCGGGCATCCAATACCATGAAGGCCCCATGTCGAAAGTGTACCCTGCCGCCGAGAATTGCCGGGCTCTGCCGCCAGGTGATGCATGCTTTTCGTAAATATCAACCTGAAAACCCGCATTGGCAAGATAGGCTGCAGCGCTAAGGCCGCTGATGCCTGCCCCGATGACCGCTATTTGCTTATTGTTTTGCATTCGATTGGCTTGCCCTTTTTGCCGCTTCATCGGGCTTTGTCGGTCTTTATTGACGGAAGCGGTTTGCGCACGGATGGATCCTTCGTCAAGGCCGCATGGATCATCATTTTTAGTTCGGAATCTCCATTGCCTTCCAGAAAATGAAAGAGAAATTCCCTGTCGGCCGGAACGTTCCCGCTATATCCCAGGAAACGCGGACAGTTGCGTTGTATACAGTACCTCAGATAGTGAAGCTCCGCCGACCGACCATCCATCAGGAGTGCTTTATCCAACAATTCCTTTCCCTGACGGAACCAATCCAGTTTAGTCAGGGGATTGATTACATGCTTTGCCATGATCATTG
>ERZ778027.3872-NODE-3872-length-13933-cov-3.215161_pt1 | contig 13933 bp, 17 predicted proteins | sample MGYA00375757_ERZ778027 | MGnify/ENA primary metagenome ERZ778027 (study PRJEB29350, sample SAMN05389817) | bioreactor metagenome | isolation source: Ammonium sulfate bioreactor | place: South Africa: University of Cape Town | collected 2014-02-18 ... | reverse complement strand
ACTTGCGTTCGGGTGTAGTAGAAGAGAAGCAAGAACCAGATCAATGCAACGATAAACGCACATACGAACGTGGCTCGTTGGCGCCTCTTTGCCGATGCAACAGCAGTCGGCGCAGCAGACGACGACGACGACGACGACGACGACGAAGATGACGACGAAGATGACGACGAAGATGACGAAGAGGTAGAGATTTGATAGGCATAGTACGAAAAGATGCGAGTCATTGCGTAGGAAAGCAAGAGACAGAAACCGACCGAAGGAAGGTAGAGTACTCGCTCAGCAACAAGGAAACCAACAAAGAAGAAGAGTTGCGATGACGGAAGGATGGTGAGCATCATCCAACCGAGGCCGGCCAAGACGCGTGCCTGTGACGCGCTTCCGCGAGGCAGCACGAACAAGGCGTAGGCAACAGAGCTGACAAGGCCGATCAGCATAAAAATGCCGTACAATACTCGATAGTCGCTCGTCGGATCGAGGATTAGCTGTAGCTCGGTGTACTCGAAGCAGAGGTAGAATGGGAACACGAGCAGCATGGCGAAGATCGACCAGAGGAACGGAATCGATGCCATGCGCTGCGTGCGGTTGAGGAGCAGCAGCTTGTTGTAGTGGCTGTCCATGTCGATCTCGAAGCCACCACTGATCCAGTGGCGCACATACAGCAGCATCAAGCCCACGAGAGCCACACCGACCATACGCTCGATGAATGGCAGAATACGACGCTTGAGGCCTTCGAACTCAAAGAACCGAAGCACGAACAGCACGTCGCAGATGCCCAACAGTCCGAGCGTCATGATTCCTACGAACGAAGCCATTCAGCCGCACATGAGTGCCTGCTCGAGAGTGCCTGGCTCCATCATTCAGGTGGCACACAACGGGCAGCCATCGTACCGGTCTCCTTGCTGAGCGTCGAGCAGATGACCAACAACGACGTGATCTGAAACGAGATCCACCACTTGAAACGATCGACGCTCCACTGGCTGCTCAGCGATGCGGTACTCGAGTGGTAGACCAAGATGGCAAGCAGCGAGAACAGCGCACTCAATGCCTCAGCTCGGCCGGTGATGTTCGCCACGGCCTCGACATGGACCGGGTGGATGGCAAACAGGATGGCTGCCAACGCCGCTCGAGCAACCGAGAAGCTGCACACGCGAGCGCCGACATAGTACACGAGCACGCTCACGATCGCGTGCAGGAAGATATCGCCCACATGCTGTGCCACGTTCCAGAACGGAAACATCGTGAACACCAATCGAAACGAGATCACAGTCAGAGGTCTGCACACAAGCCATCGAGTCATTAGTCGTGATACTTGTCGGCATGTCCTGTGATGTGCATCATATCCAGCAATGCATCAATCCATACCGATAGGACTTGTGCGTCCAGTGACCCTTGGTATCCTCTCCCGATTGGATCGGACTGCCCCAATAGTCATTCTTCCACAACTGTAGCCATGGCGTCTCAGGTCTACGCTCGAATCAGCCAACGCCATGTCAGTCTCGAGACTCTCTCATGTATGTATGTATGTATGTATGTATGTATGTATGTATGTATGTATGTATGTATGTATGTATGTATGTATGTATGTATGGCTGGCATGGATTCGTACCGAATATCGATGTTGCGCACGATGGTTACCTACGATACCATGAAGGCACAATCATGTGAGCGGCCGTGGGTGCGGTGCGGTGTTTAAATAGGCACGCACGCGTACCTTGTCGTCGTAGACGTATTCGCCCCAGATGGCGGGCACGTAGCACGCAAGCGCCAGGGCAAAGATGGCAGCTACGACCAGCAACTCGGTCGAGCTACGCACGGCCGTGTAGCGCGACGAGACATTGGTCTCGTCCTCGAAGAGATCAGCGATCATCCTTTGCCATGTCGAGGTGTCCTCGTGAGATGAGGTCTTCCTTGATGGCGGCGCAGATACGGGGGCGGTTGAGGTCGAGGGCGAGGTCGATGTCGAGGGCGATGGCGGAGTGGTGCTCGGCGCCTCGTCGGTGTTGCCCGTGGTGGTGGTGGCAGATGTCACCGGGGCGATCGTGGGAGTCGGAGAGGCCTTGGCAGCCTTGGCGGCGGGTGCCTTCTTCTTACCTGAGCTCATTGTCAGGAGAGAGACACGAGCAACGGCAGCGCAGCAGCGAAGGCAACCAAACGACTGACGACAGCGACTGACAGCCTCGCATACCACTACCAACCTCCCCTCCGCGCTATCACTATCCATTCTTGAGTGGAGCGTCATGTGCCATCACGCCATGCAGTTCTCTCCAGACCTTGAGGCACCGACGTGCCGGATCCGCGACCTCGCTACGCTGTGGATCGCAGAGCTTCAGGCTGGCTGCTGCTCGTACGCGAGTGCTGACGAGCAACCACTTGCGTAGTCCTCTAGGCCGCTCGCTCTCCTCGTCGTTCTCTCGTTCGCCATTGCGGCATTCCTCTCCCAACCCTCAACCCACCCTCACCCCTCGATCCCTCGCTATCTACAATGTCTTACGAAGAACCTACCGAGATACAACGGTCTCCATCGTATGATGATGGAGGAAGCGTACCAGCGAACAGGACCGCTGTCACGTACACAACGCCACTACGAAGGACTGCTGCCGCTACCGTTGGTGCAACCGCCCCATCGTACGACGATATCGATAGCGTCGGCCTCGATTGTTCCTATGACGATGAAGAAGACGGCGCCGCGTACGCGTGCAACAAGGGCCCCACGAGTCTGTACTACGATCCCAAGGATACAGCCAGCATCGACAGCAACAGCTACGATGACGACGATGATCTCGACGAGCCCTCCTCGAGCGACATTCAATCTACAACGCTGCCGACGACGACACCGATGACGACGCAAGGTCGTTGCTGGAATGAGGAATACCAACGCATCTTGCTGATGCCCGATGGTCCGAGCAAGTATGAGATGCTGCAGGACCTCGCGTTCTGCTTCGTGTCGACTGCGCAGTTGTACGGGCGCATCATCATCGAAGAACAAGCCATGTCGATCGATCAAAAGACGATCAAACCGGTTGCTCTCGGCGGCATTGCCGGTGGCGACAAGTACTTGTGTCACTCGATCCTGTTCAAGTTCGCTCGCGACTCGCAGCTCGGCACAAAGTGGATGTATGGCGGCTCGCGTGGCTGCAACACCTCGCTTGCTATCAAGGTATACGCACTGGTCAGACAGAGATTCTTCTCGTATCTCATGCAAAGGAACGTCGAATGAGTATAGGCCGCCGGCCACGAGCTCAAGAACTTGATCGTGTTCAACGAGGCCCTGGAGCGACTGGCAGACTACTCGAGCGACACTGACGCCGGCGTAGTTATTTGTACACCGATGATGGCTCTCGTGGACTACTTGGGCCTCCGATTGACGGCCGTCACCGCATTGCCGCTCAAGCACGGCAGCATGATCTACGGCTCGAACGATGGTGGCTCGACGGTTCTCGATTCCGATCCAATCGTTTCGGCTCGAATGGAATCGATCCTGTCACATGGATTGAATCTACAACGCCACTTGGTGGGCAACGCCGACGTCGGCAAGTGGTTGTATGGACCGGGCGATCTCGAATGCCATCTCGGCACCGATGGCCGAGTGTATGCGCTCGATTTCGGGCGCCTGCTGCCACCCGAGGCTCCCAATGGCCTCGGCGAGCGCAGCATCTTCTTCTCGTTCCTGAGGAAGGAACGAGTGCTCTCGAGCGCTACACCGCTGAACTCTGATGCCTTTTCGAATTGGTCCGCCAAGGACCCCGACTTTCTCGAGCACAACAAGCATGTCGCTGCTGCAACGGCTCAGATCTACTGTGACATTCAATCGTTCGCATCGGAGCTTATGACAGACTCTGAACCAATCTCTCCAGAGTACGTAGACGCACGAACGATGGCATGGTTATGGTGGTTGACACTCACACAAACCCAATAGCTTGGATGAGATTGCCAGTGGCCACTCTGGAGCTTGGCTACAAACTCGATTGCATTCGCGTGGTATCAATGTCCGACATCTCGGCTGTCTGCGTTGGGCACTCCTGCAAGAGCAACGAGACGCTCGAGTATGCACCGCGATCGAGAATACGAACACCGATCCCAAGAGGCGACAACGCTGCGACTATTGGGCTCGCTTGGTGCTTCAGGAGATGGTCGCTCGATCTCTCAAGAATCTCTTTCGCGACGCGATGCGAGCGGCACTCGAGAATCCTCACACTGCGAGCGTCATTCGCCGAGAGGCCATTCGCTTCTGCAACAATCTCATTCATGCCGACGCCGAGCTGCTTGCTGCGCTGCGTGCTCACTTGAGCGAGCGCTTCCGATTACCCGCCACTGCCGCTGGATCTGTGGCCCCCAACGACGTGTACGACTTTGTCGGTAGCGGCGACTGGCACCCGCACTTGGTGCTGTGGAAGGTGTTTCAGCGCTTCTGTACATTGGCGGCACTCGAGCTATCGCCGCGCGTCGAGCAACTGCTGCGCAAGCAACAGAATCCGTCACGAACGCTACCACTCGTGACGCTGCTCTCGCTCGACCTCCGTGCCATGAATCCCAAGGTTCGACACACGAATATCATCGAACGATGCGAAGCTCTGTCGTTTCTGCATTCGGCTTGTTCAATCTTCTCGTCGTGTGCCATCCGAAGCGCGAGCGAGATGCCCGACTTGGCGCTGCCACTCATTCCTCCCTCTCGGCTCTACGAGGCTGAGGAGCATCTCTTGCATGCGAGCTCAAAGCTCGACGAGGCCGTGATAGCCATGCCGACGAACGCACGCGCGCAATATCTCGTTGCGCTCGCACATTGGAGGTTGGTCGAGTTGCAAACCGATTGGCAGTGGTTCAACGCCGAAAGCCAGCGTGCTCTCCAATCGCACTTTAGCCATCGCAAGGCGCTCGGTCAGCAATGCTTGAACTCGGTGATGCGAGCAGACCAAGCCCTGCAACAGTGTCTGACGCTGCTGCAGCATCGCTCCGGTGGCTGTGTCGGTGCCAATCCACACACGCAGCCACTCTACCGAGCGGCTCGCTTTCTCGAGAGCCTATTGCGCATCCACATGTGCGTGCTCAACGCTCCACCAGGAGTGAATCGCTACCAGTGGAGCACTGGAAGTGAAGACCTCGCAGTGCTCGAGCGCATCATCGAGGCGCTTCGATTGGCACCCGAGTTTGGTGGGCCGAGTGGCAAGACGACGTCAGGAGACTCGGTGTTGCAACCGACGCTCCTGGAGCAAGCGCACAAGGCGCTCTGCTTACTTCGAGCCTCGGGAGACATTACGGTCGCTGAGTACTCGCTGCAGGCGTGTGTCTTGCTTGCAGCATTCGTCATTCACCTCTCCGATTGCTCGCTCGAACGAACGAGTGCCGGATGGCGATGGGCGTGTATGCTCTTTGCCGATTGTTGGGTTTGCTGTTCGCAACTCAACGACTATCAACTATGCTCTCGGCTGGAACGCATTGCCAAGTTGATTGCAACACGATTCTCGGTTTCATTCTCGTATGTGCTGTGCTGCTTGTACCGTTATTGTATTGATTGTGCTACAACTATTGATCATCTACTGATGTTACCACGATATCACGACACACACACTCTCACTCTCTCTCTCTCTCTCTCTCAGGACGGATGAATTTGTGCTCCAAAGTTGCGCTCTTGCAGGATTCTTCTATGAGGAAGCGCTGCGAACCGATCCAGCAGTGGCTCAAGAGCTGTCTCGCACTCTGGAGGCGCACTTTGTTCGTACGGTCGAGCGCTCCGTACAACAGAAGCCGTTTTCATTCACGTGTGCACGTCTCTTGGAAGTTGCCATCAGCCGTGGTGCCATGGCTGATTCGTGCACAAGTCCGGTCGTGACCATCATGCATCGAGTGTTTGTTTCTGGTCTCCAGCATGGCCACTTTGACTCTCGCTCACTCGGTCGACCGAACTGCAATGTTACCGAACAAGCGCTCGCTCTCGTTGGCTCTTGGCTCGCCCAATCGAACTCGATCGAAAGCGTGCTCGTTGCCCACATTGCCTACAACGTATCGGTCTCTCCGTTGATTCAAAGCCTGTCGAGCGTCACGACCCTCAAGCGGCTCGATCTCGACGCTTGTTACCTATCGGCCGAACTCTTGGTTGGTTATTTGAGCAACAGCTCGGTGGCAGCCCATCTCGAATCGTTGCGCTATTATCGCGTTGCTTCTGTGATGAACGACGAACTCCACAATGTCGGCGAGGCTCTGTGGTCCTTGAAGCAGCTGCGTGAGCTCGAGCTCGCCGATGTCGACAACGACTTGCTGGAGTCCAGCGCGCTCTTTGCTCCCGGAGCGTTCGGAGGCTCGCTGAAGCGTCTGGTACTCCAAGGAAGTGGGCCGTACGCTTCGTTCCGTGCTCTCGAGCGTATCTTTGCGGCGTGTCCGCACCTCGAATCGTTGAGCGTGGCCTCGTGCGACTGGAGTGCCGAGAAGCGCTCACCACTGGAAGCGTTGGGCGCGTGCAACAACACATTGCGCGAGCTACACTGGCTCCAAGGAGTCGAGCTACCAGGCTCGGATTCGATCGGCTCCTTGTGTGCCCATGTCGCGCCATCTAGCGTCAGGTGTCTCGAGCTATCGAATGCCTCTTCGCTCTCGAGTGAGCAATGGCAGTGCATTCTACGCTCGCCTTCACACCTGACTGACCTCACAGTCACGTATCCCGGCAATTCGTTCGATGACGCGGTCCTTGTGGCATTGGGCGAGGCTGCCGGTAAGACGCTCACTCGACTGTCGCTTCTACAGTGTAACAATACCACCATCGCAGGGTGGAATTCGTTCCTGCAACACTGTAGTGCGCTGGAAGAGCTGTCGTTCGGCGGTCTATCGGTCGTCGATGAGAAGTTGATCGAGTCGCTCACGAGCTCGGCATCGGCTTCCACGTTGCGCATTCTTGACTTGCGCGGCTGCCGCCGCATCAATCCAAGTTGCAGCTTTGCCTACTTGCAGCGCTGTTCGCGCCTTTGCTCATTGGACGTGAGTTGTATCACTCTGGGCGGAACGGTCAGCGCAGAGCTGCTGGCTGCTCTACCATGGCTCGAGATATTGCGCCTCGATGCCACCGAGGATGAATTCCATCGAATGATCGAAATGTGTGACCCGGAGCGCACACGCTGGCGAGAGGTCTCTGTCTCGGGTGCTGCGATCACCGATCGAACCATCGCATTGCTGGCGACACGACTCGGAGCATGGCTCGAGCACCTTCGAACGAACGAGACCACAGCATGTACCATTGCAGCCCTTCCCTCGCTACGACAGATGGTTGCCCTGCGGTCGCTTCCTGACCTTCTATTACCTCGTGCTGCAATGCATTGGTTAGCGTTCACGATGCCATCGTTGCGCTTTGTACGATCTTGAGTATGGTTGTGCACAAGTATTCGTGCGATACAATAACATCAAAGTGAGTTTAGGGTATTAGTGAAATTGGAATGAATGGAATGAATGAATGAATGAATGGGACAAACGGTGTGGATGCAGGGCAGGAAAGGGAATCAAATGTAGATGGTCACAATGCGAGAACTAACTTGGAGGCGCCGATGCTGCTTGCAGAGCACGAATGAAGGCGGTCCTTTGGTCGTCGTTCGAGATCGAGACCATGGTCGTCTCGGCCGGCCCCTCCGAGTTGTGCATTACGATAGCAACGATATCGGTCTGTTTACTTGAGCCTGTAGTTTGAGGACGAGTGAGTGAGTGAGTGAGTGAGTGGGCGATGCCAGCATCATCAGGAGGCATGCTAGCATACCAGAATCGACGGCAGACGCTTGGCACTTGCTGATTGGCCAATGATACTTGTACTTGTAACTGTTGCGTACGGTCTTCTTGGGTCGATTCCCTCGACGTCGGAATGTCGGTGTGCGAGGAGCCTTGCTTTGTTTCGTAAAGACGACCACATCGTTGAAGAGATACACCATGCCCTCCTTCCAGTGATGAACCGAGTGAACCAGCTTGCTACATTCAACCTGGGCAATGAAGATTCTAGCAGGAGTAACGAGCTTGAATCCCGAGTCCTATCATGAGGTTCCCGTGTTTGAGTATATCATCTCTCATACGGTTCGATTCGATTCGATTCGATTCGATTCGATTCGATTCGATTCGATTCGATTCGATAGCGTAGACATAAGGTGTACCTCTGGTATGTCCATCTCCTCGGCAGCACGGAGCATGAGTGCTTGTTGTTCGGACTTTTTGGCCTTTGCGTTGATGCTTGCGACGACTCCTTCGACCTTACTGCTTGCGCGTACGAGATCGGGATAGTCCTTGTGCGATACATCCGTGTACCGTAATAATTCCTGGGCACGACCAACAGGCACAACAATAGAGACAACCAAGATCACGAATGAGTGAGTGAGTGAGTGAGTGAGTGAGTGGATGAATAGACACCGGTTGGCTCTCCTGGAGAGAAAGTGGCATACACGCAGTAGGAGTGGATATTTGCATAGTCGCTGTACGGGCTTCACCAAGAACGCTTTCAAGTCCAGGTTACGGCATTCCTCTTCAACATCGCGACGTTCCTAGTCGATGTTCATCCATGCATATCGGTTCAATCAATCAGATCAGGCAATGTACCTCGTCGTTCATCGTATAGTGATTGCTCCATACCAACAAGAATGCCTCAAACTGCGATTCCTTGCAAAGCTTCTCGACATGCGCCAAGCATTCGGTCTATATATTGACAAGGAGGCGAACGAGTGAGTGAGTGAGTGATTCTCGCCATGCGCATGGGCTTGTGGTATGAATGGTACATACGTGCTTGCAAAGATACTGCGTATACACGATGAAGAAGTCAAAGGTCTTGAGGAACACCTGGCCGATGAGACGCTCGTCGTCGGGCTTGCTGTGCTCCTCTTGCAATCGAGCGAGCAAGGCCTTGTTGATCGCAGGGAAGTTCTCAATGTCGCCAAAGATCTGTGCCATCTGCTCGTCTGATACGAGACGCTCTCCTGACATGAACTCGCGCTTCTCGCGCAATGGCACCATGATCAACTGCGCCAATGTGGCGAGTCACACGCGCGCGCGTGACATTGTGGACGACGTTAGATCAAGAGGATCGAGGTCGATTCGTCGTTGAATCACGGTGAGGCCAGCCACGAACCTCGATGATGATGCGAAGGTCGTTGATGTACGCGGCCTCGGTCGTGACCAGCTCGTCGATCACGGCGAGGCGCTTCTCCTGCCGTGTCATGGGCTGGCCAGCGAATCGACTCTCGCTCCTGTCTCGTACGTTGTTGGGCATGCCTGACAGAAAGCCATCGAGCGATCGAGTTGCTGATATCACGGGTGCAGACGCCGAGGAGGTCGCCGGAGCGATGGGTGTGCTGTCCGAGTCCGAGATGATGATCGATACCACGGCGGCGGTCGAGTCGGATTGAGAGCGAGGGAGTGGCGGCGGAGAGGACATGGGCTTGGAACTGACGAGCGTCGGTGAGTCGAGAGGTGGTCGTGGTGATGGTGAGGAGGATCGAGGTGGTGAGTCGAGGGGAGGTCGCGGAGATGATGAGCTCGATGGTGATGGTACTCCTGGCGATGTCGATGGCAACGACGTCGATCGTGACGCTGTCGATGATGATGATGAGGATGATGACGCAGAAGGCAGAGTGGTGCATGTCGTCGTATCGACTCGGTATGGCTGACTGGTTGGGCCCTCGTATCGAGGTCGAGTGATAGCCTTTTCGTCATCAACAACCGCTGCGGATTCGTCTGGTGGTGGTAGTGGTTGCTGCTGCTCGAGCGAGGTCGATGGCGCATCGCCAGTAGCACTCAAGGCGCTCTGATCCGAGGAAGCAACACTACCCGAGGAGCTCGACGATGTGCCACCACTCTTGCGGTGCTTGGCCGACGAGCGTTTCTTATGGCGTCGTCGTTGTTGTTCGAGCTCCGGTGGTGGAGCATCGGCTGGTGCCACTGGCTCATCATCGTCATCGTCATCGTCGTCGTGGTCTTCGTCGTTCTTGTTGGTGACAGTGCTGCCTTCTTGCGAATCAGCCATATCACCTGAATCTACAGCCTTGTTTGCTGTCGACAATGAGAGAGTGTGTGAGAGAGTGAGAGTGAGAGACCGGCAGTAGCAGCCTGGTTATGAGCGAGATGAACCGCGCGTGCGAGCGCTCAAGCAGAGGGAACGAAACGAATGCCGCCTCGCTGCTGCTGTTCTCCATACACACCTCGTACACACGTGTCTGGTCGGGTAGTTGCGATCACACGATCTATCCACACCTTCAGAGAGGCGCCCCTTTGCTCACACAGTACCTCACTCCTTCCCACCTGGTGCGGGCCTATCAATCCGTCCATCTATCGAGAGTGAGTAGCTTCAGTGAGCCGGAAACCTCCGTCCTTACTACTGACTCGCGTCGCGCACTTATCCCCACTCCTCACACATTGTTCCTTCACTGCGAGATTCTAACCTGTATCGCGGCCACTCTGTCTGTCGATCGCTGGCCAATCCACTCAATAATCGCGGACCTCCGGCACCGTGTGACCTTCCACGATATTCCGAGTGGCTCTTGGGGTCTTGAACTCTGTCTTGACTCAACTTTACCTTCCCGACTGGACTTTGCCCATTCTCCAGCTGCTCGATGATCGATAGGGTTGGTTCGATGCTACCAACCTACCTGGGGCGATTGGGTAATGTGGCTTGCTCCTCGCTGGCTCGTCAAGATTCGCGCTTGCGTTCGCCGAGAGCGCGAACCCGAAAAATCGGGTCGATAAAGTAGTGGTGGGCTCTGAGGGGTCGTTATTTTGGACTTTGTCGTTGTGCGCGATCGCGCTGCCTCCCACTCTCTCGCTCGCCCTCTCTCTGTTGCACACACCACACGCAAGCCGTCGATATCTCTCTCTCTCTCTCTCTGAAGCGGTCGATCTCACGTGATCTACAGGCGTTGTTGCTGCTTGTTTGTTTGTTTGTTTGTGGGCGTAGCAAGAAAGCGTGTGATCTTTGTTGTTCGATATCGCGATCGGTCGGGTTGTTTCATCTGTCGCAGGTTGGTGTGCGTGTGCCTGCTTCGACCTCGTGTGCGTGTGCTGTCGTGTCTCTGGTGGTGTCGGGCGGTGTATATTATTATATCACATGATGGCGAGCGCATCAGCCACGAGTAGCTCCTCGAACTACTCGGTGAACCCGCTTACAAAGTACAAGCTGGTGTTCCTGGGCGATCAAGTACGCAACGTGCCAACGCGCACGCACACACACGGACATCAACGTCAACAACAGCTGCTGCGGCTGCTGTATCATCTTCGCCATCTTGGCCCTCTCGCTCATTCTCTCCTCGTTGTGATCGCACCGTACGGCCCGGTTCTCTCTGCAGGCGGTTGGCAAGACCAGTATCATTACGCGGTTCATGTACGACACGTTCGATGGCACGTATCAGGCTACGATCGGTATCGACTTTCTCAGCAAGACCATGTACCTCGAGGACCGCACGGTTCGACTTCAGCTCTGGGACACTGCCGGGTATGAGCGACGTCGTACACCACGCCGCGCCATCGTCTTGTGTCTCCAACATGAATACTGACTCGTTGGCGTGCGTCTAATGCGTGAGCAGTCAGGAGCGCTTTCGATCATTGATTCCATCGTACATTCGCGATTCGTCGGTCGCCGTCGTGGTTTATGACATTACTCGTATGTTCTAGTCGATAATTGATTCAGAGAGAAACGGAGAGGAGAGAGACAGAGAGAGAGAGAGAGAGAGACTTTGCTCTGACCAATGCTGTATGTGGATAGAACGGAACTCGTTTGCCAACACATCGAAATGGATCGAGGATGTACGAGCTGAGCGTGGCAACGATGTGATCATTGTATTGGTTGGCAACAAAACCGATCTGTCGGAGAAGCGGTATGCTAGCTACTGCACTGTTGTCCGACGAGTGTATCTTTCTCTCACGCTCATTCATCCATTCGCAATCACCGGCTCGCCGTAATACGAAATCGCGTGGCTTCGACTGTGGCTACCAACATAACAGAACAGTTTCTGTGGAAGAAGGAGAAGCGAAAGCCAAGGAGCTCGATGTGATGTTCATTGAGACGAGTGCCAAGGCAGGCTTCAACATCAAGGCGTTGTTCCGCAAGATTGCTACTTCGCTTCCAGGCATGGAAAGTGCCTCCATGTCCAAGGGTGCTGAATGTATGTATCTCGATTCCTTCTGCCCTCTGCCTCGATGGTTCACTGTTGCGAGCGTTGATTTACTGATGGCGATCGGTGCATGTATCAGTGATCGATGTGAAGCTGAGCACACTTACACCTGATGGTGAGGGAGCAGACAACTCGTGGTGTGGTCGTTGCTGATACCGCAGCAGCTAATTGACCATCTCGTGAGTCGCTGCTAGTTCCAAAGCTACACGATGTGATGATGATAATGTTACTCTCTAATTGTTGAGAGATTGATTGATAGACGGACAGAGAGAGAGAGAGAGAGCACAAGTCAATGGTGTCTTTCTTTGTTGTGATGATACAGACTGGTTGTCGAAATCGGCGGCCGTAGTAACATCAGCATCAGCAAACAACAAGAAGAAGAAGAACAAGAAAGAACAGGACAACAAGAGTATTTGTATATACTACACAACAATACAAGCTTCCGAACCCATTTTTTGGCCCCATATTCGAGTGTAGGTAGCAATCAAAGTATGCATTCATTCAATACAAACAAATCAACAGATCAAATCAATCTACTATCCATTACACACATATGTTCCCGAGTTACGAGCAAGGCAGAGAGAGCGAGAGAGAGAGAGAGAGAGAGAGAGAGAGAGATAGAGAGAGAAGCTCCATATCTAAAATACAGATTCCGGTACATTGAAAGCAAAAGAAGAGCTCGAGGACGACGACGACGAGGACGACGACGACGAGGAAGATGAAACGGCCGGGAAGGAGGACGAAGCAAAATGGGTCGTGGTGGTTGAAGCAGGGAAGGGAAAGGCAGCTGCACGCTGTAGTGGTGGGTAAGGGTCAACCCAAGAGCCACCAGGAACGAAGCTGAGGTCCTTTCCTTGGCAGTGGTTGCAGCTACACTTGTGCGAGGCCGAGAATGACGAGGGTGAGCGTGGCGAGGATCGGTGGAGTGAATCGTCGGATTGCGCTTGTTGTCCTCGCTCGAGGACCGTCTGGTCAAAGGAGTGGCTCGGGGGGTAACGCGGAAGTGTGGCGGCGCTCGATGAGCGTGACAGAGAAGGAAGGGATGGCAACGTCGATGTCGAACCGCCAGCGTCGCGCAGCTCAAGTAGCGCTCCTCGATCTTCGGGCGACTCACTCGTCGGTGGCGACACGTCCGTCGGGCAACCAGAGAGCGAGTCATCGAAATCGTTACCAAGATCACTCAACGGCACAGCAAGCGACTCGATGAAGGAAACGACTGCCGAGAACGTGACGAGCACATAGCCAGCTTCCGAAGCCAATGCGTCTTCATATCGAAAGTTGGTGACATATCTGTGCATCAGGGCGAGAGCATACAAGTTAGTCATGCCAAATATCAATAATATCGCGATAGTGAGGGAGAGAGAGAGAGAGAGAGAGAGAGAGAGAGAGAGAGAACATACTGAAGATTAGAGTATATATGAGGAGGATTCACGCGAATGGTAAGATAAATGAGTAATGGAATAAGATCATCAGCACCATATGTTGAGCCACAAAGTTGCTGTGCATTTTCTATTGGTTCAAGCATAGGTCACGAATGCATATTAGCAGGTGAACACACAAGCACGCAGGTAGGGAAGCTCGTTATCGATACTCGTGATACATACTTGATAATGCTCGGCAGCACTGGATGAGACAATGAAGCTTATCCACTGGCGCTCGATGACTATTTAACAAGATCAACTCTATATACACCAACCATCCATCCAAATCCAGGTCATCATTATTGAGAGAACGCACGAAATGAATGAGTGAAAGAACGAGAGCGCGTACCTTTGTGAGCAGTACGAAAGATGGCAGGATTATCAAGAAAGATGCTC
>ERZ778027.3866-NODE-3866-length-13952-cov-6.940059_pt1 | contig 13952 bp, 11 predicted proteins | sample MGYA00375757_ERZ778027 | MGnify/ENA primary metagenome ERZ778027 (study PRJEB29350, sample SAMN05389817) | bioreactor metagenome | isolation source: Ammonium sulfate bioreactor | place: South Africa: University of Cape Town | collected 2014-02-18 ... | reverse complement strand
AGAAAAATAGATCAGGAATCATATTTTAATGATAAAATAAGCTCACTCTTGAAATGACTAACTGCTCCATCAGTAATATATTTAATGATTGGTATGTTCGGATATTCTTTTTTTATAAATTGGACAATAATCTGTTGTGCGGCATGTACGAACTTATTGTCATGGGTGAGACAGTCCGAAATAATAACCATGTTCCGATGTTCACTAATGAAGGGGAGAGTACATTGTGTGAAGAGACACTCACAGTTCGTCACAATGATATATTTTTATGCAAGTTTCAAGTTTGACATACATGCCGCCGTAAAGATCTTGACATTGCCGAAGGAAATCGTCGTACCGATCTTGGAATCGCTGAAGCAAATCGTTTAAATGAAATCCAACTGAGTGAGGAAAATCGAGAAAAAGATCGTGTGCTTAGTATTGAGCAGCAAGAAGAAGATATTCTTGTTCAATATCAAACATTTCTTTCACGATTAGTTCTTGAACATGGCAATTATTTACAAAAATCAACTGAAGCTCAAGTTGTAGCTCAATTTATGACATTAACTACACTTGAGCAATTAAATATTAGACGCAAACGTATTCTTCTTCGATCACTTCATCATGCTAATTTAATAAATCGTCTGACAACTGGCACCATATTCAATAGAAATAGAAGTATTGTCAATTTGGAACAAGTTGATCTCAGTCACATTCAGTTTGGTTTATCATCAAATCAAACCAATGAACTTCCAATATACCGATATATTGGTTGGCATTCACTTTGGTTACCACGTACTATTCTTGTTCATGCATATTTTCGTTATACATTGTTAGATCATACGACATTCTCAGAATCAATTATGGATTCAGTTGACACGAGTTTTGCCGCACATACGGATCGTCAAAGTCAAACAAGTTTCGTTGGTGTTTCATTGATTAAAGCAAATTTAACTCGGTCGCAAATGGCCAATTTTCAATGTATCGAATGTAGATTTTCACATTCTATTCTAACGGAAGTCAATTTAAGTTATTCAATCATTTCTCATACATTTTATCTCTCAAAGAATCCACTCCTATTCGATCATACATATTTCAAGTATGCAATCATTCATTCAGCTGTTTTTAGAACAATTAATTTTACTCAATCAGATTGGTCAAATGTACAAGCATCTGAAATAGGAATTTATAATTCGATATTTACAAATACAATTATGGAAACGTCTTCATTAAGCAAAAGTACTATTCAAGATTCAATTTTTGAACATATACATTTCTACGAAACAGATTTCAGTTATGCTAGATTCCGCAATGTGACATTTACCAATTCAAACATGTACCGTGTCAACATGAGTTTTGTTTCATGTGAACACTGTTTTTTCATAGATATTAATTTTGAAGACATGTTTTGGGCATATGTTTCATTAAGATATTCGAAATTTCGTGATTGTTTAATTGATATCAATCAGTTATTAGAAAACAGTATTGAAATTATTGAATCGAAACTAATCAATGGGACGAATGAATCACAACTCGGTAGGCCTGATTCTTTTCATCGAATTTTACACTTAATTCGAATTAAAACTCATGAGAGGAGTCCTACTGAGACTCATATGAATGTTTATTTAACAATATTCGGTGAAAAGAATCAAACCAAAGAAACTGAACTCAAAACAAATGATTATCAATTAAACTAGTTCAATAAATTTTATTTAGCATTTTTTCAATTGATTTGAAAGCCAATTGAAACCTTCATAAAGACCATCACTACGCGTAGCACATGTTGCTTGAATATGCCAATTATGACCACGTAATGAGTGAAGACGTAACTTATCAGTTATTGTAGCTACATTCATAGCATCAGGCAAATCCTTCAAAATGAAATCGATTAGAATAAAATGCTATTCATAAATATCAAAATGAACAAACTTGTTTGTTAGCAAAGATTAAAAGAACAACATTGCGTAATTCATCATAAGCTAACAGACGTTGAAGTTCATCACGCGCTTCATCAATATAATCGCGATCATTACTATCGATAACAAAAATTAAACCTTGAGAATTCTGAAAGTAATGCGTCCACAATGATCGAAATTTGTCCGAACCACCAATATCCCAAACAGTTAAATCGAAATTTTTGTATTTGAGTGTTTGAATAGGAAAACCGATTATTGGAATAGCCGTAGTCATTTCGCCTATTTTCAATCTAGATAAAACTGTTGTTTTACCAGCTCCATCAAGACCAACCATTGAAATTTTTATTTCATTTGTTTTGAAAATATTTGCAATAATATTTCCCATTTTATGATCGTTCTTTTTGTCTTAACAGCAAAGAAATTACACGCGTTTATATTCTGTCGAACTCGTGGCATGTTTGGCCACGTCAGCAAATCTGAAGCAATAACAGACGCAAAAGGGAAGAGAAAAAAGAACATCAATCATTTCATCGATAAACAAAATGAATCGCACTCAAAGCACACGCTGTGGACATCTACATATACGTATACCAGAAAACCTCTTTTGATCATGCATTTACTGCTTTAGATTTAAAATACCATTCGCAGTGATTTTGTCGTTGGTAGATTAGTACAACTGTGACAATTGATTTAAGTCGTATATCAATTGTTTGGTGTAAATCAAGAATATTTGCAGTTTAACATCTCTTGCTTGTTCATGTCTAGCAACCATCGATCAATTTTTTATGACATCACGAAGTGTTAATCTTCGTCGTTGTAGTAATACTAAATGGTCTCATCGAACTGTATTTATTGTTCTAATACTTTCTTGTATTCAAGGAATACCTAGTTTTGTAAAAATTTGATTTTTTCCCGGTACTCATGTTTTTTTGACCTTTGACCTCGACCATACGGCTCTGTTTAGCTGAAAATAGTTATCTTCAGGGTCATAGAATGTAATGCAGGAAGTGTATGTTACTCTTGACTATAGGCGCCCGCAGATCCGCTTACATTCTAGGTTTCTTCAAAACCAATACCAAGACTAGCGAAACCGTATCAAAATCAATACTCAAAACCAATATTCAAAACCAAAATTTCAAAACCATTTTTGGGTTCGGTGCATGCCTAAGTCTGACGGGGAAGAATTTGTTAATTCGTCTCTTGATAAGCATTTAATAATTCATCAAAACAGAAATGAAAATTTCCTGAAATTATATTATAGATAAAATGACACAATACATTATATATTACCGAAAGTGATCAAACTGAATATGCATGTTAAGGCACTGGTCACAACAACATATCTATACGGTACTAATCGTTTTTTATTGCACAACATTGTGAAATTGTGTGTCCTTACATCTCTGTTGTGCAATTCTGAGTGTCAAACAACTAGTTGCTCCCTCTAAAGAAGTATGACAGGATAAGAAGATATAAATACTGCGTGTTTGGTGCTCACAAACATAAGGATGAAATATCTTACTCTTGACAATGGTGGTCGACCGTTTATGGTGTCAGTTCACAACAACAAAGTGGAAGTATTCGCAAGAGAGAAGAATGACAAATGCCCGAGCAAAGAAGAGAAGGAGAACAAAATTGGATGGACAATACTAGTGCTGAGTGTGGAGAATTGCCTTAACATCTTCATTGGGGACGATCTTGCACATGGATACACGGGCAACAGCATATTGCTACAAAAATCGAACACGGAATACATGTACATTTCAGGCAGCATCAAAGAATTCAAGTGGCCTGAGCAAATTGTTGAGTTCCATGCGCCGGTGGGAAACAGCGATGTTCCGTACCCGTTCGCTGTCACTGAGAGTGGCCGTGTCATTCTCTTTGAAGACTTACATAAACATTTGCAACAAGACAAAATGTATCCCTATACCTATGAGTGGCAGGCTCCACGCGATGAGCCCCGATGTTCTGAGCACATAAGTTTCACAACTTTGTATGGTAGAGAGATATTACTCTAGTTCTGCTACTGTTGCCTGCAATAAACAAAGCACCCTCTTAAGAAAAAGTCCCTCGATTTCGATGGTAGTGAGTTGAAACTTTTTGCTGTGACAGTTCAGACCTCTTTTGTAATAAAAGTTTTTTCAAAAAAAATGGAGCATAATGTAGCCCGTCATCCACTCTATCCCGGAAACTTTGAATGAACTCCAAGGCATATCGTGGAGTGGAGCTGTGAATCGATCTTTGACAAGTAGTCATAGAGGTGAACAGATTGGGGCACGCAGCTCTACCAATTAGTGTAACGATGCGACTAATCTGCAGAAGAACCTTCGTTTTTTTTGTTATTTCATATGATGAATAAGAGAACAATCTGTTTCAATAGATAACAACAACTATGATGACAGAACGAAAGAAGTGGCTAGTATGATTACAACTGTTATTTTCTTTCTATTCTGTATGATGACACAACATTTTATAGTCGGTATAAATACATCGGTATTTATTCATTCTTTCGTTATATAGTCGATCAAAATGACAGACAGAGATGATGCAGTACCAGCAGAAAAGTTTTTTCGCTTCTCAGAAGATGGTAATGGTCCATGGGAAATCAATCGACCACAATCAGTAATCATGAGTCTTGTTGAAAAAGGTCTTTTCATTGGTGAAGTGCTCGATATCGGCTGCGGTATTGCTGACAGCGCAATCTATATTGCCAAACATGCAAATAATGTTCATGTCACTGGATTTGATTTGGTGAATTGACTTTCTTTAGCTTTTCTCTCCATCAATAATTTTGTTTCAGGTTCCAAAGACCATTCAGATTGCTCGTGAAAAAGCCGAAGAAAATCAAGTAAACATTCGATTTGAAGTTGTGAACATTCTTGATGATCTTTCAAAAACCAGTACCATCAAACAACATTCATACGATACTGTTCTCGATGCAGCTGTTTTTCATTGTTTTTCCAATGAAGATCGACAACTTTACATGAAAAATCTCGAATATTTGATCAAACCTGGTGGTTTATATATTCAATTGTGTTGTAGTGAAAAGGCAACATTTGATAGAGGACCACGGCGTTTGAAAAAGGTCGATTTAAATGAACTATTTTCATCGAAGAATGGTTGGACAATTGAATCAATCGAAGATTCATTTTATGAATACGTACCTGGTGCTCCAACGGGAGAGAGAGAAAAAGCTTATCTTTCACTATTTCGACGAGATAATAAGATTTAAAAAATAGATTATATTATAGAGAGCTACAAACACTACTTTTATAATCAGATTTCGAATAAAATAACACATTCATCGAAGAAACCATTATTCTTTAGCCTATATCAGAAACCGAATATCTATTTGTGTATAATAGATATTTTTCAATGAGGCAGCTAAAACAGTCATGCATATAGATTTTGTACGAACTAATCGATGCAACCATTCTTACGAAGAATACGTCGTCGATGATAATTTTCATTTAAATCTGCCAATGCTTGAACTGTTCGACTTTAGCGACCTTCCCTTTTTAATTGAATTCTCTTTAATTGATTTAAAATTTATCCAATTTATATTTAGTTGTGACTTCGATGAAAAGAAATCCGATATTATCTTTGATAGATTTCACCAATTTCGAAGTGATTTTTGGCTGAATCATCATTGCTTTACGGAATTTGCAACTGTGGATGGTTCAGCTTGCATTTACACAGTATACCATTTCCATTCAATACGTTTCAATTAAAATCAGACTATAAAAGATATCCTAACAATTCCGAAAATAATCTTAATCTGTTTGTCAATGTCCACAAATTTAGAATTAGATTCCCAAATACTAGCACAACAACAACGTGAAGATTATTTTGCAAATGTTACATCTTTAGTATTAAACGGTGATAGCGCCACAGTTATTTTCGTTGTCTGTTAGGTACGATGAATTAATTGAAATTTTGGAAGATGATGAGTTATGTAAATATTTAAATAAAATAGTGAAAAAAATTATTTATACAGAGTCATAGCAATCTCTCAGACAATGATTTATTTAAAGGCGAGAAGTTTTATGAAGTACTTTCAAATATTGAATATTTACATATTGAAGATTGTTATACGGTGAAATTTTGTTAAATTCATTGAATCATTTACCAAAATTATGTTGTTTAAATGGAGCCTGGCAAAAACATTAAATTATGTATGTGGTTCGGCGATGATGAATCATCTGAATAATGTCGAATGTTAAAACATTGAAAATAAACTTTTGTGGATTCAATTTCTTTTGTAAATTTCAATAAATAAAGTCTTCATTATAACAAAGTCTCTATTCAATACTCAATGAAACTGTTTATAACGGCTCTGGCCAAATTATAATGTATTCGACAAAAAACAGTCTGGCAAAATGTGATTAAAGATTTAAGTGCGAATTTTCCACCTGGTACTCAAATGATCGTTCAGTCGCAATTGAATCCGGCACCTGATCTTCACATCATCCATTTGAAACAATATCAATGCTTTTCTTTAAAATATTTATTTAGATGCACGTCTTTATCCTAAAATCAAGTAAGTTCAATTTGATTGTTGACGTTAACTATGTTGTTAAATTGTCAAGAAATCATCGGTACGAAAAGAAAAAATTCACTATTCCAATTAGTTTACTCACAATTGCAGTTGTTGCAATAGCGTCCATTTTGCTTGCTCTCTGGTTTACAAAATCACTACGTAATTTCCTTTGTATGAAATACGATTTATGATGAAGGTTTCGAATTTAGTTCTAGGAAATATATCGAACTGGCAATTCCCCTATTTGGGCAGCATCTGGATATTTTCGAAACAGTACATACGTACATCTCTAACGTCAGGTGATTTCAATAATGATGGGAAATCAGATCTCCTAGTAATTAATCATGATTCCTACGATCTTTCCATATTTTTGAATGATTGCTAATGATCATCTAGTTTTCCAACTAATATTTTAGCACATATTACGTTCTTCGTGCTTTTTCAAACAGAATTTCAATAATGCATAGTGTTATATATATATATACGTACGTGCTTTGCCGATCTATAGGTCTTTTAACTGTCATTTGAACATAATCGATTGCTATCCATGTTATATTCAATAAACTTTGCGATTCAAAATATTACTAATCTTGTAGATAGTCATTATAGATCAAAATGAATTGCTTTATTATTTGCTTCTTATTTAGTTTTTCTTTGATTACTAATGTGATTTCTCAAGAATCATCTAGTTTACCTCGAATTAACCTATGATAAAAAATTCAAATGAAAACTAAGCGTTACTTGTTGTGGTAATTTTGTATTCTTATCGCACTACCTTTGCACCAAAGTTTCGAACATCAACGTACCGAAGATAAATATGATGTCAACTGACTATAAATAAAAGAAATAAAGAACGAAACCGATAGAATAACAATACGATGAATTCTGATCATAATCAAAAGATCTCTGTTACTGATGGAATTAAAAAAACTGGTATGCCATATGCTCGATTAGGTAATAGTGGTTTACAAGTTTCACGAATCTGTTTGGGTATGATGACATATGGATCGACAAAATGGCGTGATTGGGTTCTTAATGAAGAAGAAGCACGTCCATTTATTAAACGAGCATTAGAAGTTGGAATTAATTTTTTTGATACGGCTGATGTGGTATGAATTTGATTACAAATAGATAGAGTTTTTATAATTCGATTATTTCGTTTTATTATGTAGTATTCTCTAGGTACCAGCGAAGAAATAACCGGTCGTGCATTAAATGATATGGCTATTCGAGAAGAAATTGTTGTTGCTACTAAAGTATACGGCAAAATAGGTGATGGTCCCAATTGTCGAGGACTTAGTCGCAAACATATTTTTGATGCATGCAATGCTAGTTTAAAACGATTAAATATGAATTATATTGATTTGTATCAAATTCATCATTTGGATAAAAATACACCAATTGGTAAAATGATGAAAATGTCAGACTTTCTATTGATCTAAGCATAATATTTATTATAGAAGAAACAATGGAAGCTTTGAATGATCTTGTTCGATTAGGCAAAGTATTTGTTTAAAATAATATTTAATTTTCATAATAATAAAACAAAAACAATTAGGTTCGTTATATTGGCGCATCGAATATGCCTGCTTGGCAATTTGCTAAAGCTCAACATATAGCAGAGAAAAATGGTTGGACAAAATTCATTTCCATGCAAAATCATTACAATGTAAATCCGATATAAAAGATAATAGGAATTCAATTTTTCTTTCTCTAGCTAGTCTATCGTGAAGAAGAACGTGAAATGAATCCATTATGTATTGATCAAGGTGTTGGTCTCATTCCATGGTCACCACTTGCTCGTGGATTTTTAGCAGGAAATCGAAGTATATCCGATCTTAAGAAAGAAAATATCGAGCAAAATTCAGCTACGAAACGAGCACGATCAGATGATAAGAGTCATCGATCGTATTATTCAGATAATGATTTCGAAATTGTGGAACGTTTAAAAATCGAAGCAGAAAAAAAACAAGTTAAACCAGCTCAACTAGCACTTGCATGGTTGTTGAGAAAATCTGCTGTAACTGCACCAATTATTGGTGCATCAAAAATGTATCAACTTGAAGAAGCTGTTCAAGCAGCAACTACGATTCAATTGTCAGAAGAAGATATTAAAACTCTAGAAGAATTATATCAACCTCATCGTGTTCTTGCCGATTCATAAAATAAACTAGAATTTGAATCCACTTACTCATTTGTCCAAATGAACATATAAATTAAGAGAGCTACATATTTATTTCATTTCCAATTGAAAAACTATTTCTTTTTTCTTTTGAAATTATTTTTCATAATTAACCTGATGTATAAATTTGAGAAATAGAAAAAAAAAAGAATAAACATTATTCTGTCAAAGATGGAAATATCTGGCAAAAGTTAGTTCAATTTTATCTTTTTGAATCCGATGATGTCGATGGCAATTCACTTTTACAAATTGAAAATCTTACCTATGTCCATCTGGTGAATTAGGGTAAAAGCAAGCTATTAGAATATGAAAAGGAACTTGATGAAAGAATCGTTCCTGATTGTTGGTATTGGGATCTCTACTGATTTCTTCATTGAAAATAGCGATCAAATAGCATGGAAAGATACTCTATCTGTTGGTAAAAAAAAGAAAAAATTTTTAAGCTTTCTACAAGGAAAGAAGGTAACTCTGACACTACTTTTGGACTGCCCTAAATAAACTAATGTCTTGTTGTCTGTAACCGAGAAATTATTTAAAAATAAACACTTTGAAAACAGTCGGAAATTCTATCTTTGAGTTTTTATTTATTGTTATTTATAATTTTTAGAAGAGAAAATGGCAAGAACAATAACTATGGCATGGTTAACATGTCCGTAAGAGAATACTTAAACTATCACTACCATTATTTGCTACAGCCATATCTAATTTTTTATCGTCATTAAAATTTCCAAAAACAGTTAGAAATGGATTTGATCCATATTCTAGTTGAAATAAATGACTCGCTGAAAACGTACCATTACCATGTCCAAGTAAAACACTTATGCTATTCGTATCTTGATTGGTAATAATAATATCTAAGTTAGTATCATTATTGATATCTATGGTAGCTATTGAATTCTGAAGAGAGTTTGAATCGGATGAAAGGATCATTAAGTTTTCAAAAGAACCGTTGCCTATACCAAAACTAACGCCAATAAGATCAGATTTACAGCTGGCAAATGCGATATCCAATCGAAAATCGTTATTAAAGTCACCAGTAGTTATAGAGCATGGTAATATTGACGAATTCATGGAATAAACGATTTGACTTGTAAAAGAAAGATTACCATAGCCTAGAGAAATACCGATACTGTTAGTGCCTGAATTGGCTGTAGCGATATCAATTATACTATCATTATTGAAATCACCAGTAACTAATGATATAGGCTTTGATTGATTTTCTGTAAATAATTTCTCTTTCTTCATTAAAACTATTTCCGTATATGCGATAAGAATACTCACAGCACCGTTATATTGGTTGCCGACAACAATATCCATCTGATTATCACTATTAAAATCACCAATAGCAAGACCGTATGGTGCAGAGTCAATTGAATATGCTGCTTGATTTGCAAAAGAACCATCACCATATCCAATAAGGACACTTACATCTTTGCCAGCTTCGCTGCAGACAATAATATCTAGCCGCCTGTCGTTGTTAAAATCACCAACAACAACGGTTGCTGCCAAAGAACTAACTGCATATCTTGTTTGATTTATGAAAGTACCATTGCCACATCCAAGAAGCACACTGACATCATTGCTACAGTAATTGGCGGTAACTATGTCTAGTCGAGTATCATTGTTAAAATCACCAACAGCAATACTGAATGGTGCAGAACCAAGCGAAAATATAATTTGATTTGCAAACGAACCATTACCGTGACCAAGCAGAACACTGACGTCCCTCGTATATCGATTAGCTACAACGATGTCCTGTCGATTATCATTGTTAAAATCACCAACAGCAACAGATACTGGAGAAGAGCCAGTTGGATATGTTGTTTGATTTTCAAAAGTACCATCACCACGACCGAGAAGAATACTCACATTAGCACTATCCAAATTAGCGACAACAATGTCGAGTCGACTGTCATTATTAAAATCACCGACAGCAATACCTTCCGGCAAAGAGCCAACGGGATATGTTGTTTGACTTGCAAAGGAGCCATCACCATGACCAAGAAGAATACTAACATCATCAGAATCCTGATTAGAGACAGCAATATCTAGCCAACTATCATTGTTAAAATCTCCAATAGCTACTACTCGTGGTGCAAGCCCAACTGCATACGTGATTTGATCCGCAAAAGAACCATTACCATGACCAAGAAGAACGCTCACATCGTTACTATCGTAGTTGGCAGTAATAATGTCCATTTTCCTATCGTTGTTAAAATCACGAACAGCAACATTGTATGGTGATGAGCCAACGGAACATCTGATTGGATCCTTAAAAAAGTACTCATTATCGACCGCAAAGATATCTCCGTTATCACTTTCCTCGTAAAGTAGAACTATTTCTGATTTCATGTCATTATCTAAGTCAACTGAAACCATCATCAATGGATATGAATTAAACGAAGGTTGGTTTGCACTCGTTTGCTTCTCGAATATTCCGTTGCCTTTTCCAAGCGTTAGTGCAAGTTTCTTTGTACCATAATTAGCTATGGCTAGGTCCAAAATAGAGTTGTTATCGAAGTATCCAAACGCGATTAAAGTTGGCCCTGAATTTGGAACTGTACTAATCATCATTTGTTTTCGAAAGGTACCATTTCCATAACCAAAGAGAACGCCGATATTATTCGTACCGTAATTGGCTAAGATAATATCCAGATTATTATCATTATCTAAATCTTTAACTAGTGCACAACGTAAAGCGGATCCATTACCAGCTGCAACACCAGTTATATGAGTCATTTCTGCTCGGTTGTATTGTAATAACACACTTGTATCGTTGCCAAAATAATTGGTAACAGCGAGGTCTAATCGTGTGTCATTGTTAAAATCACCAATAGCAACAGATCCTGGATAAGTGCCAACTGGATATGTTGTTTGATTTGTAAAAGTCCCATCACCATGGCCAAGAAGAATGGCTACATTATGGTTGTAATAATTGACGACAACAATGTCCATTTGCGTATCATTGTTAAAATCACCAACAGCAGCATCGAACGGCCAAAAACCAACTGGATATATTGTTTGATTTGCAAAAGAACCATCTCCATAACCAAGAAAAATACTTACATCATTACTATCCTGATTGACAACGGCAATATCTTGTCGATGATCATTGTTAAAATCGCCAACAGCAACACGATATGGCTTCAAGCCAGTTGGATATTTTGTTTGATTTGCAAAAGTACCATCGCCATGTCCAAGAAAAATGCTTACATCATTACTATTCATGTTAATCACAACAATATCCATTCGCGTATCATTATTGAAATCACCAAGATTCGTGTCTTGCGGTGAAGAGCCAGTAGCATATTTAGTTTGATTGGAGAAACCTTCATAAGCACCAAGGAAGATATCGAAGTTTCCCGTATCATCATTCACCACTACCATATCTAATCGATGATCGGCATTGAAATGTCCAATACCAACGGAAACCGATGAATAAGAAGCAGTTTGAAATGTTCTTGGATCTTTAAACGTACCGTCTCCATTTCCAAGAAAAAGAGCAATATTAATTGAACCTTGATTAGTGACAACAATGTCGAATTGATTATCTTGATTGAAATCACCAACAGCAATTGCATAGGGTAAGGACGAACCGATCGAATAAGAAGTGTAGCTAATAAACATTCCATTACCACTGTTGAGAAATATTTTGATTTCATGTCTTCCAAAATTAGCTGTTACTAGATCAAGATAGTCATCACCATTGAAATAAGTTGCTGCGATCGATCGTGGTTGAGAATTGAATCCAGTTGAAATACTAAATTGCCTATCAAATGTTTGATTAGTATTTCCAAAAAATATTTGAATATGACTTGTGCCATAATTGGCAATAGCTAAATCCGTATAATTATCATTATCGAAATCTGCTGCAGCTAATGCAATTGGATGAGAATCATCACCTGTTGAATATGTGACTGATGACTGAAAATACGTATGACCATAACGTATACTGACACTATGAGTTCCATAATTAGCTGTAACAATATCGAGTAGTGAATCATTATCGAAATCAGCAGTCATAATTGCTATTGGTCGAGACGAATTCGTTGAAAATTGAATGCTTTCAATGAAAGAACCATTTCCAAATCCATAAAAAATACTGATACTATTACTTCCAAAATTTGCTACTACAATATCTAGTTGAGAATCATTGTTAAAATGGCCCACTTGTACCATGCAAGGACTTGAATGAAGACCTGTAGAATATTCGATTCGATTTTCAAAATTACCATCACCTTTTCCCAAATATACTGTAATTTTGTTGACAGTTTGCTGAGCAATAACGAGATCTATAATAGTATCATTATTGAAATCACCAACGGCAACAAAACGTGGTCCATACAGATATTCAACTGGCTTTTCAGCCATTAATTCGAAGTTGAGTTGACAGTTTCCTTCTAAAAAACAAAGAGGGTAACGGTGAAGAGAAAGAATAATTAATGCCTGTATGTTTTGATGAAGTAACACAGATTATCACAATACCAATAGTACTGATTATACCCGTCAAAAGAATAGATAAACCTATAACTTTTGCAGTCCGATGTGTTGGCCCAAAGAATATCTTCCTTAAAAAAGTATTCTACTGTATATCATATTTTAAAAAACGAGAAAGAAAAATCACATACAAATATGTTGGACTTGTTGTTGAATTTTGCACTGAATTATTCGTTTGTTTATCATCGGTGTGAATTGTTTGTTCTAGAAGTGACTCTTCTGGTCTAAGGACTATATTATTGATTGAAATAGCAGCCATTAAATTACAAACTACGTAAATAACGCTGTGTGCTTAATAGAACAAAACAAATATTTAACTGACCTGATCATAATTACATTGTCTTCTATAACGTATCTTTACAAAGCACGTGTGCGTTTTGTTATTTTTCGCTTTCTTTGACTACTCGTAATGTTCGAACACTGATGAGTATACATTTAATAGTCTACCATACTCTCTTTGCTAGGTTAACTTGCTTTTGTACTTAATATTATGGTAACTTTTTTGATAAAAATCACAGCTTCATGAGGCATTTATTCATGATGTTTATAATATAGTTCATTTGCTAATCCTTATCGTGATTATCTCATCATTTTTACTTGATCCTGCAAAAGTTCTTGTTCTGCATTTATAAATGTTTTATTCTCTACACAAAAGTAAAAACTCAAAGAGACAGGAAAGCTTAAGCAAAACTACTGTTTCAAATATGCAATGCGAACTTCACATTTCCTGATTGGGATTGTTTGGTATGACTTTTGCAATTTGTTGTTGTTACGGGCAACGCTGTAACAAGAAGAAGACGAGAGGAGAGGGAGAGAAAAAAAAGAAAAGATTTCTTTT
>ERZ778027.3863-NODE-3863-length-13959-cov-3.360112_pt1 | contig 13959 bp, 20 predicted proteins | sample MGYA00375757_ERZ778027 | MGnify/ENA primary metagenome ERZ778027 (study PRJEB29350, sample SAMN05389817) | bioreactor metagenome | isolation source: Ammonium sulfate bioreactor | place: South Africa: University of Cape Town | collected 2014-02-18 ... | reverse complement strand
GCGTACGCTGCAGCACGAACACACATCCGCTCGACATGACGAATGCCACGACGACCGAGATCGTGATCAGGCTGCTGAGCCACGTCGACGACAGCGGCGCCACCTCGGCCGTCGTGTGTGACTGCAACAACATGGCCACTGCTCCGACGAGCGCCGCTCCCTCGCCCATGGCACAGAAGATACGATTCTACCACATGGCCAGCATCAGCATCCCGTGCTTCGTGGTCGGTTGGGGCGGTCCAAGCCGTCGATGCCGTGCCGCACGCCGTACCATCCAGATCTCGTAGAAGGTCGGCGGCGCGTACAGGCACACGACGTGGAAGTACGCCACGCCCACCATGCCGGCCAGCACCGCGTATCGCGCATTGTTCGCGAATCGTATCATGATCGCCGTCGGTATCATCGATGCCATGGTCCCGATCATCCACGCGACCAGTTGCAGCGCTGTATCTTGTCGACTGATACCGCGTACACACACAGATATAATGCATACGTCAATCGATGTCGTCGATCGATGTCGATCGATATCGCTCATATGGCTGTGGCAAGGCCTTGCCACGACGTACGAGTCCATGCGATAACCCTGGTCCGAGAGGCTATACACCAGGAATAAATAAGAGGCCCGTATCAGCAGACATAGCTCGATGGCTGCCGTGCAGCTCCAGAGCGTATGCAGCTTGGAGAGTTGTCGCGGCGGCGTGAGTTCGAGCATCGAGGTCGGCGCCAGCGCCCATGGTGATTGGGATGGTAGTGTGCCATGGTTGGTATCGGTGGTCGTAGTGGCAGTGGTGGGGATGGTGATTGGTGTGATGAGTTCATCATCCGTGCCACCAGCCATGCTGTGTACGCGAGCGAGCGAGCAAACGAATGAACGAATGAAGAGCGAGTGCTGTTCTTGAATCCGATATCAATCAATCTATCAATCTGTTGATATCGTTGTTGTAGAATACTTGTTGGGTGGCTCTCTATCTCGATGTCGACCACAAGACTCACGACATGAGTCTGCCACTGACTCACTGACTGCCTCACTCATCCAATTCAGCCGTAGTAGCGATAGAAGCAGCGCAACTCACGCAACACGGTCTCGACCGGTTGGCTCAATGGCTGCACGAAGGCTGCGCTCTCGATCTGCGACCACAGCGGTCGAATGCTCGTGTAGTAGCTTCGACCGATGGCTCGCAAGTTGCCCGTAGCTTGGTAGAGCCAGAAGGCGTTCGGCGGCGAGTCTGCGTCGTGTAGTTGCTCCTCGATCAGGCGTACCAGGCGCTGGTGCACGTTGTGTGTGAGTGCTGCTCGTGCTGCTCATGCGCAAGCTTGCTCGTTCGAACGTACCGAGAATACGAGTTGGAACAAGTGCGCACGCTCCTTCTCGGCAGCAGCGATCGCCGTATCGAGCAGTTCGAGCGTCGTGAGATCCTCCTTGGGGCCGCCGGATGCTGGTTCATCGGGAGCTCGCTCTTGGCTCACGGCCGACGCGGCTTGTTGCTGTTCGAGCGGTGTCTTGGCCGCGAGTTCGGCACGCTGTTGCGTCAGGGACTCGATTCTCGCAATGGTCTTGTCGATCGTATTGCGGAGGATACGCCAGGTGTAGTTGCTGAACGACGCGAATGGGTGTTGGTCAGAATTTAGCCTCGTTTGTTGTGTGTGTGTGTGTGTGTGTGAGAGAGAGAGAGAGAGAGAGAGAGAGTACGACGTACTGGATCAACAGTTGCGCACGTTCACTCGAGAACAACCACTCGACGATCGAGTCGTTGCGCACGATGCGGTACGTCATGAGTTTGTCGAGCAAAATCACCTGATGCAGATTCGAGTCGGGCCAGAACGAGCCGATGGCATCCAGCAGCTGGCGCTGCTGCGCGGGCGAGGACGACAAGCGACGCAGCAACACGCAGTAACGCTCGAGCACGCTCAGCAGATGGCTGACGCTCTTGCTGCCAGTGTGCAGTACGCAGTGGAACAACACGTCGAGCTGCGTCTCGGCCGACAAGTTCGCGGCCGCCGTCTGCAGGAAGGTCTCGAGCGCATCGGCCGAGTCCTTGGTGCGTATCTTGGTCACCAGAGCGGTGGCGAGCGTGGTTTCATCGTCGGCGTCGGCCGGAGGTGGGGCATCGGCGCCAGCAGCCTTGGCGGCAGCCGGAGGCTGGTACTTGAAGATGGGCTTGGGGCGTGGCGGCAGCAGAGGCACGAGCTCGGGCGTCACGGTTCGCTCGATGCGCTCGTAGAACGACAAGCGCACACACTGCTCCAGCACCTCGGACACGAAGCGACGCTTGAAGGAGTGCAGCGGCTCCTGCGCAACCGAGTTCCTGAGACACGCGAGAGACAAGGCTGTTGGTTAGTGCGGCGCAGTGGCAGTGGCGCCACGAGCAGCAGCAGCAGCAGGCACCGCGCGTACCAACCGGCCCAGTTCCACTTGTAATCAAAATTGCTGAGATGCACCGCAAACCACGAGACGAATCGAGCGTAGCATTCGACATCGAGTTGTTCCAGACGGTTGTACAAGGCATCGATCGCTTGTGCCAACTGCCACAACAAGTTCACCATCGCCAACGAGTGAGCGACTCACGCGAGGAGTCGAGTGCACGAGTGGAAGGGCACGAGGTACACGTACGACTGGTGGAATGGAGGGCGCGACCTTGCAGGCATCGAGCAACAAGCAGCAGTAGTAGCACTCCGAGTATTCGGGCGTCGGCAGACGCATCAGCCACGAGAAGAGCGACTCGATGAGCAGGTGGTCGACGCGATGCGAGAACGGCAGCGACAGGAAGAGCTTGGTGCATTCCTTGTGTGCCATGAAGAAGGCGTGGTGGATCTCCTGCATGTAGAGCTCGAGCAACGCACGCTCGAGGCCCGTCATGTGGTTGGCGTCGGCGTCGGCGTCGGCGACCTCTCGCGGGAACAACCGCAGCACACTTGCCGGGAAGAGCTGCGCTGGCGTGAGGCGCTCGAGCAGTGTCGCATCGGTCGGCACGCGGATGGCCTCGAACGTGAGGCTCGGTGTGTGGTTCTCCAGCGCCTCCAAGCCGGAAGACTGCGGACGGTAGATGGCCTGGTGCGTTCGTTCACTCGAGTGAGCGATGGGAACGAGCGAATGGCGCGCAGGCCCAGGGCGTACCTCGCGCAGCGCCCACGCATTCTCGGCCGACGCCTCGTCGCTGAGACACTGGAAGAAGTGCTCCAGTACCTCTCGGCCGAGGCGTTGTCCTTTGGCGTTGCTGCCATTGTCGGTGTTGCTGTGGTGGTGGTTATCGTGGTTGTCGTTGTTGGTGCTCGTGTCAGTGTTCGCGGTGTCGGTGCTCTCGGGCGTCGGGCGCAGGGCCGACAGGAAGCCCTTGCCAACCAGAGGCGAGCGCGAGCGTTCGAGCAAGGTCTGGATGCGGTACATCAGGTCGCGCAACTCGGAGGATCGAGCGTCGCCAAGATGGTGCGCCAGCCACGGCACGGCGTACAACACGATCGAGCTCCAGAAGCGACATTGGAAGCGCTTGACGCCCTGCCCCGACGACGTGGCCGAGTTGCTGTGGCCGTCGTCGTGGTCGTCGTTGGTGCCGGCATCGAGATCCTCACATGCCTCGCTCGCGGCATCGAGCAAGGCCGAGGCAGTATCGAGTACCGACGAGCTCGAGATCACACGAGCGACCGCCAGCTCGACCACGAAGCGGAAGAGTATACGAGCGCGCACGACGTTGTACGACTCGAGCGCCTGTTGGAAGAGCTGATGCGTACGCGCAACGAACTGCTTGCCGAACTCGGGTGTCTTGACGCTCAGGAGTCCGACCAACGCCGCGTAGACGCTCAACTTGACCGAGAGTGCCTCGACGCTGTGTATATGTGTGTGTGTGGCATCTAGATCAATCACAGGACGCGCGAGCATCGGCGATAGCGAGCTACCTACCATTCGAGCAGGCTGTTCGAGATCTGCGTCTCGTATCGTACGATATCGCCTTCGAGAGCCATCGCCAATCGTACGAGATTGTTCTATTCCAATACAACGCAAATACACGCCCCAAGATGCAGATACACACACAAGCAGTCAGTATCATGAAGGAGTGGTTGTTAACGAGGTCGAGGTCGATGTCGATAGGTCGAGGTTGGTACCTCGAGCGATGAGGTCGAGGAGCTCTTGTCGCCGATGCGTATCAACAACGACGTGATACGTGTCTCAGTCTCGATCTCATCCGGCTTACGATCCATCGAACCGGTGCGTTGATGTTGAGGATGAGAGTGATGATGATCCATGATGGATCGACAGCGTTGTTGATGCGTGCGCGAGCGAGCGAGCGAATGAGCGAATGAGCAAATGATCGATCGCGACAATCGATCGATCTCGATACTCGCTCAGTACCAAGCACACCTCATGAATCATTCTTGTGAAGATGATCCTATCATCAACGATGATGGTAGTAGTCGTATTCAAGAGATGAGCACAACGATGGATGGTGGGCCATCTTCAACGAGATCGTCTGTCATCGATGCTGATGATGCCGTATCGCGTGCGACGCACGAGATGATGGCGTTCTACTTCACGACGCCACAGCCCGTACAAAAGCAACGATCCTCTCGTGAGATAGCACGTATCCAACGTCGTTGTGAACGATTGATGGCGCTGGATTACCGTGTGTTGTTGATCGAGAACACGTACTGTCGAACGTACCCGCTGCGAATCGTCGTTCCGGTGGCGCACAAGACTCGCAGCACCCAACAACATGATTGTGCCTGGCTCGGTGCCCATGATGATGCTGGTGATGATGATGTCGATCACGGCAATGATGATCGTGATGCTATCGAACTCGATGATGAGGCAGCCGAGCGATGGCGCGGATACTTTGCTGATAGCAGCGTCGGTCGAGCACGCAAGCGCTTCTGTGCGCCAGTGCTGCTGGTACCCTCGCCGCTCCGACAACAAGAGCCTCTCGATACCAGCGACAGCAATCCAGTCGACAACACAACCACGAAGACAATGTCATCATCATCGCCGTACAGCTATCTCTTTCGTTCGGCGGGCTTGGTTCAGAAGCTCGAGCTGTCACATCGCTATCCGCTCAGCAAGCCCAAGGCCACGTCGCGCTCGAGCGTCACCGACCTCTCGCAAGCCTCGGTGCGAAACGTGCCACGTGACATGACCTTCAAGACCAAGACTCGAGACTACCTGACGTACGGCTCTCGTCGTGAGCACGAGGACGAGCTCCGAGCGCAGGCCGGCAAGGCACCCAAGCCCGAGTCTGTCAAGGTTCGCAAGGGCAAGACGCAGCTCGCGCGCTCGCTCGACTGTGCTTCCATCTACGCCATGGGCGTCAAGTACATTAGCGACTTGATGGTCGAGGACCTGCTCAAGCTTCATGGCCTGTCGCTCGTCGGCTCCGAGAAGGTACACTCATCAGCGAGCTCTCATTCGCTCGCTCTCTCGCTCACTCGCTCACTGCAGAAGTCCGACCGGTACCGCTACTTCCTCATCAATGCCACTCCGATGCCGGGCATCGAGTACTTCTCGACGCTGACCAAGCATTGCAGCGTGGCGGCCGCCACCGCTCCGCACAAATCCATGCTCGAGCTGCTAGATGAGGCCGTTGCGACCGAGCCGATCGAGTGGGCCTCGGTGTCGGTCAGCCTCTGCACGACCTTCGACCACTCGCTGCTCGACGGTGGCGGCTCTTGGCTCGACTACCGCTCGTGGAATCACAGTACGTGAGTGTCGTCGTCATCCAATCGACAGCTCGAACGTGTGGCCTTACGGTAGGCCGAACGTGGCTGCGCATTCGACAGCGACCTTGCTGCAGAACTACCTCAAGCTCTACCTGCGCATGCTGGTCGAGCCACGCGTGCTGGGCAAGGCTCCCAACATGAACATCCACTGCATCAGCGGCTGGGATCGAACGCCGCTCATGGTGTCTCTGATACGCGCTTCGTTGTGGGCCGATGGTGTGGCACATGCGAGCCTCTCACCTGCCGAGATGCTGTACCTTCTCGTGGGCTACGATTGGGTGTTGTTCGGGTGCGTTGTGGCGATCTCACACACCCGCACCCGCTATCTACACACGCACAATGGACTGACCAACGTGGCGGCGCACGTGAGACAGGCACAACTACTACCTGCGAGTCAAGGAGGGCGCCGAGGTCATCTACTACCTCTTCTACATGCTGACCAAGCTGCACAGCAGCGAGTTCTCGTTCGCTGCTGCCGTGCGAGCGCACCAACCGAGCTTCGAGAGCGACACCGCAGACCTCTTGACTGAACGCCGGGCCTCTCGGCTCACGGCACTATGCAATCTCTTCTTGCCCGTGTACCATTCTCTGTCGCGGTACGCGTGCAATCCTCACGCTACCGAGGCGACTGCGGTGGCACAGAGTCGGTAGCAGCGATCGGTGCCGCTGCCGTGTGAGCCACCATTGTTGCTGTATAGTTGTGTGGGTTCCGCTGTACATTACAATCTACATAGTTGCACACATTCGTCGATCGATCGAAGGAATACACGGTCATGCCAGCCAGCGAACTCACTCACTCGAACTCGAGAGCTCCCCGCTGATCGGAGCACAGTAGTTCCATGTGTGTTGCATCTCCGAGTCGACCAGCGGCTCGAAGCCGTATTGCATCGATGGCAGATCGACACCACCAGTGTGAGGCAACGCTGGGTGCTGCTGGTGGTGCAGTTGCACGGCCACGATCCAGTTCACGGTTCGGCGAGCAACGACGTCGACAGGATGGAAGATGGCCGCACGCTCGATGCCTGGCTTCGAGAGGTCGCGATCGACGTGCAGCGCTGCCTCGACCGGGAGCAGCTCGGTGTACAGCTGCTCGGCCATCGGCGTGGCGATGAGCGGGTAGCGCAGCGAGGGCACCAGCAGCGCCGATGGCAAGGCCGTGCCAGCGCGAGTGAGCTCCACCAACACGGCCTCGAGGCGCCGCTCGGCCTCGAGTTTGTGCGGCCCGTACAGCGCGTTGCCCAGAGGCCACCACTTGTCGTCGGCCGCCTGCGACGAGATGAACACAAAGTGAAGCGCGACGCCGAGGGCCATCAGCGAGGCGCTGTGCGCGAGGCTGCTGCACAAGCGCACCGGACTCTCGACGTTCAGGGCGCGAGACGCGGCCTTGGTGGCGGCGTCAAAGTCATCTGCCGTCGAGTATCGGTAGGTAGTACCAGTGGCAACCGTGGCTGGCTCGTGAGATCCGGCAGCTGCCACCACGATCAAGGTCGAGCTTGCAGCAGGTGAGGCCGCGATGGCTCGACGAGCGTCCTCAGTGCAGAGCTCCTGCAGGCGCTCGATGAGCTCCGTGGTGCTCGCGTCTCGAGTGCCGTCGTACTCACAGGTCGTGATGGTGATCATATCGGCGAACGACGGCTCGCACTCTTGCTGCAGCAAGTCATTCGCCAGTTGTTCGAGTCGATCACGCGATCGAGCAGCCAGCAGCAGAGTCACATGAGCCTCGCGCGCACGCAATCGAGAGCGATAGTATCGCAGCCACTCGCGTGCCAATGCCTCACCGAGTCCGCGAGATGCGCCGGTGATGGCGATCACCACACGTGATTCCTTGTTCATTCAATACTGTGCCCACTGAGCCCCTTTGCGAGTCTTGGTTCACCTGATGGATTGGTTATGTTGATGATTGATGGATCAAGTTGATTGATGCGTGGGCAGCGAGGGCAGCAGGCGAATGTCGCGGTCGCGATTACTGTTCTTTACTTCGTGGCTTCGTGGCGTGTGCGTCAATCCAACATCCAATCCAACATCCAACCTGCAATCATGATGAACAACGGGACCGATAGTGATCATGCACACCGAGATACCCAACTCGATCGTTCGCGAGCGGCTCAGTCGCTTCGATTACGAGAGCTACGAGTCACATCGAGTCCCGAAGCCATCACGCACCTCGAGTTCTCGATTGCCATGTGTACGTCTGCGCATCGATGCCGAGTACCATGAGTGAAGAATCATTACAACTCTCTCACTGATGGCTGAGACGTGATCGTGATTGTATAGATATGATTCCATTGGTGTTCCAGCGACTTGTGAACCTGCGCAGCTTGGTATGTGTGTGTTTGCGCGCATTCGATATCGAGCAACGCTGCTGAGTTACTGACCTCGTGTTGGAGCAGACCTTGCACTGCACGAGGCTCTCCAGCATCACCAAGTACGAGAGATAGACAGCCAGATAGATAGCGTACGCTCGTGAATTGCGCGATGATGGTGACCGCGATGTGACCCAGCTTGCTCAAGTGTACCGAGCTACGGCACTTGGATCTCTCCATCAACAACATCAAGGATATCTCGCCGTTGCGAGCCAACGTCAATCTACGCTCGCTCATTGTCGATGCCAATCCGATCACCGTCATACCTGATGCATTGAGTACGATTGCACACAAGAGATCGAGCTGATTGTGAGGTTCCTCGCGAGTATGCCATGATCACCTGATGGATCGCGATCAATCGTTCGTGTGTGTGTATGGGGCAGCATCGTTGCCGCTCGAGCTGCTGTCTCTCTGCGACACGGGCATCGAGTATCTCTGGTCCACGATCCACACACTCAAGCAGTTCAAGTGCCTCAAGTATTTATTCTTTGCTCTCAAGCCCATGCAGTCGGTGAGGTCGCTTGGCATGCCCATACTCCAAGGTACCATTCATTCAATCATTCATTCACGCTCGATTGATGCGATCGCATTGACACTCCTACCTCGACAGCCACACCGAGTATCGAGCAGCTCCCGAGCGATGGCGACGTGCACTATGCCCTGCATCGACTCAACGAGCTGCACCGTTCCTGGCTCCATGCCGGGTCACTGCACTACGATGATACCCATGATGATGACGGTGCTCACGCTATTCACGACCTTCCCGTCAACAACCACGCCGAAGGCGCCAATCTCTTGGACGATGAGTTGGATGCTTACTTTGACAATGCTCAGCACGATGAGGAAGATGATGTTGATTACGATGACGATGATGATGACGACGACGATGACGATGCCTACAACGACGATCAAGCAGCGGGGGATGCTGACAACGACGAGGATGCAGTCGAGCAGCAACAGCAACTGCTCGGCAGCGAGCACGAGAACGAGAATGAGAACGAGAACGAGAGTGGCAGCGACGATGGAGACCTGTCGTTCGGGAGCGACGAGGCACTCGGCATGGATGAGATTAGTGCAGAGTCAATGTTCGAGTTCCGTAGCGCGCCCATCGCGCTGTCGAGGCTCTACTGTGCGGCGATCGTGAGCAACCTGCCGAATCTCGAGTGTATCGACCATGGCTGGATCTCAGTGGTACGTACGCATCGGCCTCTCAACACGCAGTTCGGTAACGTGTCCCCATATGAAGTGACTCACCGAGTGCTGCAATCGCAGAGCGAGCGAGTGAGACTCGAGGCATTCTTCGCGCAACACGTGCCCAGGAAGAAGGGAGCGGTGTCTCTGTTGCCGCTGCTGCGCGTACGCGAATGCGGCCTCGGCTACGCAACTTCTCGCCGCATACCGTGCTCTCCGACCGGCAGCAGTGGCAGGTGTATTCGGTGGTCGCAAGAGCAGCTCTTGCTGTCCGAGTGCGTGTTCGATCGCGGAGGTCGTCCACGTGGCACGCTGATCTCGCGCTCCAACGACACTCCGCGACAGTTCGAGTACCATCCCACACAGGACAATCTGCTCGTGTACGGCACGGTGGGCGGCGAGGTGGTGCTGGCGCGCACCGACACGGGCAGGATCGAAGGCCGCGCGGCACCCGAGAACGCTTCGTGCGTGCTCGCGCTGTGTTGGCTGCACAAGGAGCGCGACAAGTTCGTGTTCGGTTGCGACAACGGCCTCGTGTGCCTGTTCGACATCAAGCGCCTCAAGGGTACCGCCTGCCCCTCTCTCTCTCTCCCTCGTACACGCACTCTAGATCGCGTGATGATGCTCACCAGCGTGGTTCGGTCTTCACATAGAGGGCACCAATCCCATCGAGATGCGATACACCGACTATCCCAAGCTCACGAGCGTGCACCTCAACTGCGAAGACAGCCTGCTGCTCACCAGCGGTTACCGGCCCGTGCTCGGTCTCTACGACCTCGGCACCGGACAGATGCTACGTGAACTCCGCAACGTGCACCAGGGCCACGTGAACGTCGTCAAGTTTGCGTACACCACGCCCAACCTGTTCGTATCGTCGTCGTTCGACCGCTCGTTCAAGCTCTGGGATACACGAGACCTTCGGGTACGACACGCTCGGACTCGCCACTGCTCTTGTCATCATGCACAATTCGAGGCGGCTGGCTGATGATGGCGCGTTCGTGTCTTGCCGCTGTCTCGACTCGTAGCGACCAATCTATTCGCAACTGGCATCGACGGGCTTGGTGATGGCTTGTTGGTCGCCCGATGATGAGTTCATCCTGACGGCTGGCATCGACAACGCCGTCAGCCAGCACGTTGCCAGCGACGGCGAGTGCTGGCTCAGGTACGCCCAGCTGCTTGGTGCTTGCAACGATGGCTACGAGCCACCGTCTCACTCGTGTCACGAACACAGCTTCGACATTCCGCCCTTGTACCGCAGACTCAACTACACTCGGAGCTATTACATGAACGATGGCGCATATGCGATTGTTGGCTCGTGTGAAGAGAGTACGTCTCGCGCTCTCGCTCTCGCTCTCGCACTTGCGGCTTGCGGCTGACGATGATGGCGCTCCGACACTGACACCGAGAACTTTCATCGTGAAGCGCACGTTCGCGTGATGGACGCCACGACCGGCATGTGCCACACCGAGGTCGACATCGGCTACAACATTCGGCAGCACCACTACTGCCAGTCGCTACGTGGCGATCCTCGCAATGCCTACCGCTTCTCGGCCCTGGTTGCCACGTACGAATCGTCTGCCTGCTTGTTGCTCGATATTCCGTTGCTGACTCGCAGAGGAACCACAGCACCATACCGTGGCAGAAGGCGGAGATCGTGTCGATCGACTTGCTGCAGCGAGATCCAAGCGAAAGACAGGAGGAGGATTGATTGAATCGCTCTACTCTCGTGTCGTTTCGAACGAACGAACGAACGAACGAACGAAAGAATGAATACACACTGAGAATATGGTGAAGCTCGCTTCGGTGGAAGGCATATAATAATGACTCTAACTCTAACGAATTAACTAAAATACCGGAGGTGACCGGAGGCAGCCGGCAAGCGCCAACCGGTCGATACGATACACAAACGCGCATGCGTGCGAGCCGACGACCCTACACATCCGACACCGCCTTGCACAGGTCCTCACGCGACACCGTACCGACGAGCTTGCCGTCCTCGGTGACGCACGCCACTTGCAGGAGCAAGCCGATGAACAGCAAGTGCGCCGTCGTCATGCGCATGTCTTGCGTGAGCTGCACGGGCGCGTTTCCGTACGGCAGCGGCGCACTCAGGTCCTCATTTTGAACCCACGCTTCGACGTCGGCCTTGTTGGCCGTTCCAACGAGATGGAGATTCTCTGAGGCGGTGCAATGCGGTGCGGTATCGGTATCAGTATGAGTATCCGTATCAGTATCCGTATCAGAATGAGAGCACTAGCAGCAGTACGAGGTGTACCTCGCGTATCGACGATCGGAATCGTGTCTCGCGGACAGTCCTGCAAGAACTTGGCAGCTTCCTCGCGCGTCACGTCCTTGGGCAGACAGTAGATCTCGCGATTGGTGAACTGCGACACTCGCTTGAGGTACGAGGCCACAGTGGGCGTAATGTCGGGCAGGAACGGCAGGCCCTTGCGCACCGTGATCTGGTCCCAGATGTTGAGACTCAGCGGCTTGGCAATGTAGTAGGCCGTGATGGTGCCGACCAGCAGCGGCGACAGCAAGTTGAGCTGGCCCGTGAGCTCGAACACGATGACGGCGCTCGAGAGGCAGTGCGTCGAGCCGGTGAGCATGGCGGCCGCTCCGACCGTGGCACACACGCCGGCATGGATCGGCACTCCGCCGGTGCCGACGCCGTGCGGGAACACGAGATGGATCAGCTCGCCAATCAGACGACCGAGCACCGAGCCCGTGCAAATCAGTGGCACGAACGAGCCACCGGGGAGAGGAAGCGTGATCGAGATCGACGCCAATACAGTCTAGGGTACATGTGTGTGTCCATGAGTCAGTCAGTTGGATACTGAATAGCATCTGGATGAGTGCTGGCACGGAACCGTACTCGCGAGATGAAGAAGACCGTGAGCGTGTAGAAGACGCCAGCACCCGCCTGCCAGACTCCCTCGAGCTCACCGAGGGTCAGCATGTCCTTCATGGCGCGGTACATGCCGAGCGAGTTGAAGGTGCCAAAGAATCCTCCGTACGTCACGCAGGCCGTGACGAACGACACGATGGCCGTGTAGACATAGGCACTGCAACAGCATTATCATCATCATCACCGTCGTCATGATCGAGGTGAGTCTCTTGCGCTCGCCCGCTAAGCCTCACGTCAACGAGCTCGCGTACTTTTGGATCAGTGGGAACCAATGCGCAAGCAGCTTGCGGCCGAGGAACCAACCATGATTGAGCTTGGTGTACACGGTACCGAACACGCCGCCGATGAAGCCGATCAAGACAAAGAACGGCAACTCGGGGAGCGACCAGTCGTCCATGGCGAAGGCGGTCAGCAGGAAGGCCGGGCGCTGTCGTGCGACCAGGAACGAGATCGACGCAATGACGCACGCCACGTAGGCGAACATGTAGTTGCGCACGGGGTAGTAGGTCGACGTCACCTCGATGCTGAACAGCACGCCTCCGACCGGTGAGCCAAAGTTGCCCGATACACCGCACGCAGCTCCAGTGGCAAGCATCTGCTGTCTCATCAGCGCGTTCTATTTGATCGAGCAAGCACGCGCACGATGAGTAGGCGATGTGTGTGTGTGTTACGTCGATGCAATAAACGAGGCGCTGACGTACGCTATTCATGCGGTGAAAGAGAGGGATCTTGAGCAGGACACTCGCAAGCACGGCGCCTGCGTGACTGAGCGGCTTGCCGATGATGGTACCCGAGCCTGCGGCGACCGCCATACCGACGACCTTGGCGACGAGGTTGCGCCAGTGCAGGTAATCTTCGAGCGCGATGCCCGACAGAATGGTCTTGATCTCAGGCACACCGGAGCCTTCTCAATCAATCAATCAATCAATCAATCACGAGTGAGATTGGGAGATTGTGAGTGATGGCACGCTTCGTTTGGCATTCGTGAGTTCGTTTGGTTGTCAGTTTGGGTGTCGCGGGTACCTGCAGCGTGAGGCTCAAAGTTCACGGTGAATGCCACGATCAACAGCGCGAAGCCCATCAAGAACACGGTCCACAGGAACCAACCGAAGAACAGGTCTCCACCAGCGAGCGCTGTGAACGCGCGATGATCTATATCGATCATTCCATCAAATACAGCACGTGAGGATCTTGCTGGATGGATCAATCGAGCGAGCAAACGAGGGGGATAGACCGTCAGCGACGCCTTACAATACTGAAAGAACTCGATCGTATAGTCGATGCCGGCACTGATGATACCCGAGAAGAGACCCAACAGCAGCAAGTACAAGAAGGCCCACTCCATCTCTAGAGGTCATTCGATGAGGATCGAAGGGGTCCACGCATGCTCGGTCAGGCAGCAGTAGCAGCAGTGCGATACGACACACGCGCGCGTGCGGGCACGAAGGCGCCTCGACATACCGAAGCACGACCACGCTCCGACCTTTGATTCGACCAGATCATAGTCGGATGGCTTGGTTGGAGTCTTGGGTATAAAGCTCTGGACCCACTTCTGACCTTGGCTGGTATCTGCAGATGCCCACGACGACGATGACGACGAGGTCGATGACGCACGAGCGCGTTCGACATCGCCACCATCACCACAACGCACGCAAGCGTTCAGCTGAACGAGAACAAGGTCGAGACAGCAACTCGTGGTGACGTGCCGCACGCTCGTACCGCTCGAGAGCGTGTAGCGTGTCGTGTACAGGTCGTCGATGCTCGGAGCGCCAGTGGCACGGCGACGTTGGCGTA
>ERZ778027.3861-NODE-3861-length-13961-cov-10.300518_pt1 | contig 13961 bp, 17 predicted proteins | sample MGYA00375757_ERZ778027 | MGnify/ENA primary metagenome ERZ778027 (study PRJEB29350, sample SAMN05389817) | bioreactor metagenome | isolation source: Ammonium sulfate bioreactor | place: South Africa: University of Cape Town | collected 2014-02-18 ... | reverse complement strand
TGAAGAGAAATAATCATTACTACTATTAGTTACTTTTCAAAGTCAAGCTCGACGGTTGAATCAATGATGTATTCAAGTTCGATTTTAATCTTATTTGTCCTCATACCATTGGCAAATGCAGCAACTTGTCGTTGCAGAACTGAAAGCAACGCTCTTCATCATTCATTTTATAGTAGTGATTATCAAAGTGGTGGTATTAGTCGCTACTGTTATGGATATGATTCTACTGGTGCCAACGTTGGATTTAATTATAGAGGCATTTATTCCAATTGTAATGGTGCTTATTCTGGAGATTCAGCAGCATGTTGCACATGTTGTTGTTCTACTGTTAATACCAATTTTTGGGGAACAACTGCCAATTTTGATCTTTCGGAGTGTCCAAGAACTGCAACAACAACTACCACCACCACTACTACCACCACTACTACCACCACTACTACCACCACCACCACTACCACCACTACCACAACAACATCGGTAACTCCAGGCGGTGATTAATATCTATGTTTGACTCAATTATTTGAATCATTTCATTTTTGATTTTTAGTTAGCGTATAAGACTAATCAATTCTTTTTTTCATTTGACAAATAAAAACAAAATTCTATTGGATTAAATTTGAATTAATAATAAATAAAACCTTTGAAATTGAAAAGAAATTTTCTCTTTTTCTTGTTGAAAATATTGTAAATGAAATGAGTTCATTTCTTTCGACATGAATAACAATGAAAGTACATTTGATTCTTATTTCAATCGTAAATATGACAAAGTCCACGTAATCAAATTGACTCGTCATCAATCATCTTCTTCACAAAATAAACGAAAGGTTCAATCACATAATATATCTACAGATGACATCATATCTTCTCATCAACTATCGACAACTCAATCGATTCGTTCATTTCAATTATTCAGTCCAAAACGAATCAATATCGATGGTTTAACAAATTATTCAGCTCAACAAAACAAAAAACGACGAAAACCTTGTGGAATTTATCCTTTGTGGTGGATATGTGCTTGTCTCTGTTGTTCTATCTTAGCAATTCTTATTGCCACTATACTTATATTTACTCGAAGTCAATCTTATCATATTTCGAACATCACCGAGACTATTTACTTTCATTTCATTTCATTTTAGATTCAACAAGCACAAGCACAAGCACAAGCACAAGCACAGCAGGTACTACTATTACTACTACTACGAGTACTACGACTGTATCAACAAGCACAACGTCAATGACAACAACAACGACAACAGCATATTGTGCAAATAGTTGTAGTGGAACATATAATCCAACATTGAATGCAAGTACTTGTTCTCTCTATTGTGATGATGGTGGAAGTTATTATTGTCGAAATAGTTCAACTTATTGTGCGGGAAAATATTATAGTCCAACTGGTTTTAGTTTTTGTGATCCGACGAGTGTTCGTTTTACTGCTGTTTGTAATACAATAACACATTGTTGTGTTTATGATAATTATTTTCCTGATTATTATTGTCTTAGTAAAGCTAGTTGTGGATTCACAGGATAAATATATGCATTTACCATTTCAAAATAAAATAAAAAAATACTTTTCAAAAGAGATAAACGAAGATATGATAAAAGAGAAAACGAAACGAAAAGTGCCTATTCATGTTTGATAAAAGATGTTACGAAGAATTGTTATTTGTGCAAGTGCATCTGTTTTAACTTATTTGAATTCCACATCTGAATTGCGTTCAAATCATGAGTGGCGCATTTATGTGTTCATCACAATCAATACTATGGGCAAATACTGAACTTCCGAAAAGATACGTCAAAAATTGATTTCATTTTCAATCGAAAAATACAAGTCATGCCAAAGTTTGGTTATCAACATATTTCTCACCTAGATATTCTATCGTTGGTTCATTTTCTATTTGAAAAATTGTACGAAAAAAGTTCAAGAGAAAAATACGAGAAATCTTCAAGAATTAACGATATTCTCATCGAAATCATTGACAAATATCAAGTTCAATTTCTGTTCAATGAATAAATCGAACAGTTTGTCATTTCCGATGTCAATCCCAAACATATCGATGCAATTATTACAAATAAACAAACACGAATTTAATCAACAAATTAAATATTTTCATTCCAGTTTATTCAGTCAAAGTAATTTGATTTCAATTTGATTTCATTTGAATATAAAAGGGTTATGTCGTCGAAATCAAAGTTCCACGAGAGATCGATGTATTATCTGTGAATTTAATTGATGTTTCAAGTCGAGTTTATATAACAGCATTGAAATCGAAAGAAAATAAAGATTCATTAATTCGAATAAGTGGGTTCGATGTCAGCCGATGATTTACCTTTGATAGGTCGAATGAATGAATTCGATAATTTCTATTTAAATGTTGGTCATGGAAGTCGATGATGGAGATTTTAACAAATATTATTCAACAACAAACAACAACACAAATTCATATCGAATCATTTCATCCAAATCGATTTTATTAGAAATGACGAAAAAGAAAAAGAAAAATTATAAAACGAATTGTTCGTAAGCTAAAGTCATAATTTGTGCATAATTTCCTGTAATAAAATGATCGCCAGCGAAAGTTCCATTGATAAAAGGTGAATGTTTTTTATTTGTTAATAAAACAATGGCAATTGAATATTGTGGATCCATGAGAGTACATGTGCCTGTCCATCCAGTGTGTCCATAAGCATATTTGGATGCATGTTCACCAAAGAACCATTGTTTTTTATTCCAATTCAATCGCCAACCTAAACCATACGATGGATCGATGGGATACGGAGTTAAGAACAATTGTTGAATTGCATTGTCCCAAAAGTGAATATTATGAAAAGTGCCATTGTTTAACATGATTTGTGTGAGAAGAGACATATCATTTAAATTGGAGAAGAGACCAGCATGTCCTGATGTTCCATTCATTGAATAGAATGCTTTCTCATCATGAACTTGACCTTGAATAACATCTTGACGAACATTGGGAAAAGAAATCGAACCATTTCGTGTGTTTCCTTTTAATTCTGTTGCAGCACAATCGCTTTTTTGAAATCGATTTAAAAGTGGATTAAATGTTGTATTTGTTAATTTCAATGGTTCATAGAAATATTTGTTAGCATATTGATCAATCGAAAGACCTGAAATTCGTTCAACAATCGTTCCTAATAACATAAAATCAATATCGGAATAGACTGGTTCTCCACCACGTGATCGATCAAAACCTAATTTGGTTTCAATAATCACTTGAGTTTTATGTTTCTCTTGCGAATAGAAATCAGTTGGAACTAATTTTGGATTATAAAATTCTTCACTTGGAATATAACCAGCTGTGTGTGTTAATAAATCTCTAATTAATCGTGTATCTCGACATTGATTCGATGGATTACATCCCGTATATTCAGGAATATGTTTCTTTATTAAATCATTAACATTTAAAAGGTTCAATGAAGCTAAATGCATCATAGCAAAATTAGTTGCAAACATTTTTGTATTCGATGCTAAATCAAACATTGTATCTAAAGATAACAATTCACGATTGATTATTTCACTTCCATTGGAATTGTATCGTAATTTATAACCATAAACATTCTTTTTTACAATTTCACCATTTCGAACAACGATTACACCAGCACCAGGAAAACCTTTTGCAACTTCGGAATTTATTAAATCATCGATTCGATCACCATTTATTAGCAAATTATTCAATGAAATTAATAAAAACAACAAGATTCGATAGCAACAACTCGTTTTCATTGTTTTTCTTTCGAATTGAAACAAAAAAATGACCTTCTTCTTTTTTTTCTTTCTAATCTTAACGAAAGAAATCTAAAATTATTATCTTTATTCAAATAATATTATCAAAAACAAAGTATGATGTTCTTTTAATTTTGTGGATAAGCCGCATAGAATTGTTTTGGATCGATGCCAAGTTTTCTTGCATAACCATTTCCATAATAAACTAAAAGTTCTTCTCCCCGAGTTATTTCTCGAACGACAAGATAATAAATATCTCCACCATCTAATTCAATTCAATCAATTCAATTCAATTTATTTCAAAATCAATTTGTTCGATTTACTAATAAATGCAACAAGATTTTGTTGACTTAATTTATTTGGACAATTGACATATCTTAACCAATTCGATTTATTCAATTGAGATGCATCAACATAACGAATCACATTTTCAGATTCATCAGGAATCTAAATTCTATTCTATCAACACATTTTAAATTCATTTCTTCGCTTTTTTACTTCCCAAGTATAACGATTTGTTTCGAAACTTGTTGATTCATTGTATTTTTCACAACAATACGGACCAAAATACGTTAGACGAGCAATTGAACGTGCAGCAAAAACTCCGAGACCCTAATTAGTTTTGTAATAGAAATAAACAAAAAAACAATGTGAAATTTGTTTTGATTTGAAAATTACAGCATTTGGAAGTGAACTTGTTGCAATATAAACTAATTTTGAAGGAAGAGTTTTCATTGCATAAGAATCAACGTCGATCAATAGAGGATAAATCACCTTCACGACACATTTTCAATTGAAAAATAGATCGACATATTCTTACTGGTTCATCACGAATATAATGAAATTTTGCCAATGATGTGTCACTTAGAGGACGAAGATCATTTCGATCAATTGATTCACAACGATTCAGTAAAACTATAAGGACAACAAGAATCTTAACCAACATATTCTCAATGCAAATGAATTTTTTATTTTAAATAGAATAAAAAGAAAACAGCAAAGTCAACAAACAAGACAAAACCAATAACGAAGAAAAATTCAATCAACGTTTCTTGGGCATCTCAAGTTTTTCAATAAACTACATTCGTTTTTTGATGATAAAGCAAAAGAGAAAGAGTATGTGATCCAAACGCAGTTGTTTCTTATCTTTCAAACTCGATGACAAAGCAGAAAAGCACACAGACGTATTTAAACGTGTTTGTCGCAGTCAAACAAAAGTACATTGTAAAACAATGAAATCATTACTGATTCTTTGTGTGATTCTTGTTGGTGCACATTCATTCACAACATCAGATCAATCATGGTCTTTATTCAAAAACAATTTCAAGAAAAAATATCTTTCGATCGAAGAAGAATTATCTCGGTTTGTTCACATTTTTCAATTTAACAAAACAAAACAAACAATTTCGATTTCAATAGACGTCAAATCTGGGAAAACAATGTGGCGATGATTGAGCAACATAATCAACAATTTCATCTTGGCCTTCATTCTTATGCACTTCAAATCAATCGATTTGCTGATTTGGTAAATAAAATAATACTATTTTCGATGATGATTAATTCTTCTTCTTCTTCTTTTTTCAAAGACAAATGAAGAATTTCGAAAACAAATGAATAGATTTCAAATGAATTCGAATGAAGAAATCAATGGTCAAATCTATTCATCAGCATCGAATGTTGTTTTACCAGATAGTGTTGGTAAGATGAATTTGAATTCAACTGAACGTTTTCATATTTTTATATTATGAAATTGAATTTAGATTGGCGAGACAAAGGTTATGTGACTTATGTTAAAGATCAAGGTCAATGTGGTTCATGTTGGGCATTTTCAACAACGGGTGCACTTGAAGGACAACATTTCAATAAAACTGGCAAATTAATTCCACTTTCCGAACAAAATCTACTTGATTGTTCATTATTAAATTTTGGATGTAACGGTGGAAATCAATTTCTTGCTTTTGATTATATTAAAACGCATCATGGCATCGATACTGAACAAACATATCCATACATCGCTCAACGACAATTATGTCAATTTAAAAAAGAAAATATTGGTGCTAATTTAACTGGTTATGTGAGAATAGCTAAACATGATGAACAAGCTCTTCAATCGGCAATTGCTACAATTGGACCCATTGCTGTTTCAATCGATGCTGGACAAGGTTCATTTCAATTTTATTCACATGGAGTTTATGATGAACCCAATTGTTCAACGAGAAAACTTGATCATGCTGTATTAGCTGTTGGATATGGATCTTTAAATTCAACTGATTATTATATTGTCAAAAATTCTTGGGGTCAAGATTGGGGAATCAAAGGTTATATTCTTATGAGTCGAAACAAACAAAATCAATGTGGAATTGCTACGGATGCTCTTTATCCAACTGTTTAATCCACTTTTTTTCTTTTTATTTTCAAAATAAAATCATTGATTGACAAAAAATATTAGTGAAAATACAATAAAAACAAAACTAGAAGCAAAGTGTTTATTTGCCATACTGGGTGCGGGTGGTTCTGGTTCTGGTTCTATTATCTCGATTGTCTCATTGTATGTATTGATTGCCATGCCCTTACCATCATTAAATCCATCACTGCCTGAAAACATGACCATGAGTGTATAATTATTAGATTCGAAATGTTGTGTATCGAAAGTGAATTCATTCTCTATTGAATAATACGGCCGAACTATACGACTTTGTTGTTCAGAACCAAAAACGACTGTAACGTTTATAGAACGGTAAGGTAGTTCTGCGAAAGAGTACATCTGCAGTGAGACAATCGAAATGATCCTGTGGACGCCATTGACTCTGGAAGCAAACTTGGTAGACAGTATTTGGTGCACAATGCGATATACCACCCGAACCTGTTTTGTTGAGCCACCTCATGTCATACCAGGTACATACCTGGGTTGTTCTGCCTCCAAAACCGACATAAAAACCCATCGCAAGCGTACCAGTAAACTGACTAATGTTGATACCTTGGATATAAGGAGATGGTTGCCAAAAAATCTCAATGTCTTTAGAACCAGCAGGAGTAAAATTAGTCAAAATAGGTAGCATATATTAGAATTACTTGAGGACGCAAATGAGGACAATCACATCTTTTATTTCAATGTTTATGATTATAATGTTAGTCTCTAGATATCGTCAACGAACGAAAAAATCCATGAATATAATTTGGTATGAGCCATTTGAAAACGTATTCGAAGTCCATTTGTATAATTGATAAGTGGAGTTAAATCACCTGTAAATGTTTGATTGGATCGAGTCCATTGAACTAATTGTCGAATTCCATTTCCATGTAGAATTCGTGATTGTTCAAATGAATATCCTTCTATTGCTTTTCCCGTTGTTGCATCTTCAAATTGAACAAGAACAAAACCAGCTGTTGCTATTTGTGCATTCAATTTCAATTGTAATTCTTGTTCATTATTGTCGAATGATTTCGGTAATAAAATCGGTTGAGTAAGAAGTGAACCTAAACCAGTTGGATTCGATGATTTGGTTGAAAGAGCAACATAACCTTCTCGTCTTAGTCGAGCTTTAAATATTCCTGAATAAGCATTTGGCCAATATCGTCCAAGATAAGCTCCACCACCAGCATGTGTTGTTTGTGAACCCCAATAAATATGATACATCCATGATGATGGATTCACATTCGAAGATGATGATGATGATTGTCGAACAAAATCTGGATCTAATAAACCATTTGCTGATGAGAAAACGAATCCAGCATCTCGATCACTTCCAGACACATTAAATAATTTTGAATTTGGATCTAATTGACCAATTCCACGTGATAGAAATGAATCTCGAGTTACAAATTGATATGGACCAAGTGCAGTTCGACTGACAGCTAATCGAATATCCATCACTCCATCATTGGCTGCTGCACGAAAACTTGGTGCACCTGAATCATTGGCCGCCCAATGAAGAAAACCAGAAGGAAATATCATATAAACACCCGAATAATACAATGTTGCTGGATTATAATTATCATAACATTGAATTGGATCTGGTTCACCAAGTTCAAATGCTTCTTTTGGTTGTGACCATGGACCATATGCTGATTGAGATGATACTGTTATGACAACACGTCGATGAGATGGTGTTGTTCCATCACCAGGACAATTGAAAGTACTATTCGGTAAACTAGGTCCATTCTGTCGACCATAGAGAACATATTGACCATTATTTTCTTGTGAATATAACATTACTGTTTGAGTATCAGATAAACCGGCTAATGGATGAGCTCGTTTTGTACCTGCATGCCATTCAAATCCATCCGATGAAATTCCAACATAAACATAACGTGCTGGTTCATGTTCATAGGTCATTTTAAAGATTTCGGATCGAGGAATTCCTGAACGTGTATCAACAAAAACTGAACCTAAAAATTCATTGACATCTGTAATAAAAACAATATTTGTTGGTACACCTGGTTTTGTTCCATTGGCTGTATATGGATAATACCAAAACAATGGCTTTTCCCATCGAACTCCATCACTACTATTTGCAACACAAATCGAAACATTATTAAAAAATATAATTGTCGAAGAATCAACACATGAATAATAAATCAAATACATCGGTTTGCCTGTTACGGACAATTGAGATGGAACTTGTAAGAAATTTGTATAGAAATGAACTGCCGATTCCCATGGATATTCAGGATAAACTATTGGATTATCTAAATCTTTTTCAATTACACCATTTTCAAATTCTAATGTTGAAATATCATCCAAATATTTATTATCAACAAATAAATGAACTTCAGTATTTAAACGAATTGGTTCCAATAATTGACTTCTTATTCCAACAAAAGAAACAACGACCAACAAAACAAATCTTAACAACATACTTCTATGCGTTCTTTTGTACTTTCAATGAATTTATCTTTTATCTTTTCAACCTGAAAAAGATTTTGTTTTTCTTATCTTTTCGTTTTTTTTTATTTCATTCGAATAACATCAGAACCAGTAGCATTGATGACAAATGAGCCCAATGCATACGGAATATACGTTGTTACAATTAAAATATACGAAAATGATCTCTGTAAAAATACATTGAATAGAAATTCATTCGATTGAAAATCATTCTCAATGAGAAGATTTTCACTTTGATTCAAAGGATTAAATTGATTTTGATAGATAAAAGCATGGATTTCAAATGTCGAATCATTTCTACTTTGAAATCTATAAAATCCAGTTGTTAACACAGTTAATGTTAATGATTGATAAAAATATCTCGATGAATTGTTAATTAAATAAGATGAACTGAGATAGGTCAATTCCGATGAATAAATATAACTATATCTCAACAAATAATCACGCATATAAATTAAATCAGGACCTGTTCCAATCAATGACAATGATCCATTTGTATTTGGATTGTATGTTGTTACAACTAAAATATATGATTTCAATGTTTCCAAACAAAGATTTAATTCAAATTGAGTATTTCCACCACCATCATCATTAAATGCTATTTGATTGATCGATGGATTCGATGAATTGAATTGATTCACATAGAAATAACCAAATGTATCCATAGAACTAGAACTTACAATTTTATAACATCCACTCAATGAAACAACTAACACAAATTCTTTGTAATAGAACAATTGATTTGAAGCACAAGATTCACTTAAATTATAACGACAATATGTCGAACTAGACGAACTCAATTCTAATGAATAAACATCTAAAATATAGATACGTATAGGACAGACAAATATCCAAGATTATGATTTTGTATATTTACAATCATAGACAACATCTGTTTCAGCAAAATTGACAAGACTTGAACCAGTTAGAATAATAAAGAATGATCCAATATCTTGTGGATCAATTGTTGTAACAACAAGAAAATATTGTGTTGAAGATGTTAAACTAACATTGAATAGAAATTGTTGATTGAAACTATGATCAACTTCATTTTCTTGAAGAAGATTTACAGATGGATTTGAAGGATTGAAAAACACTTCATACATTGATCCATACAAATTGAATGTACTATTACTTTCAATTAAATAATATCCACTTGTTGTTATACTTATTGGAATTGATTTATAATAAAATATTGATGAATCATTTGAACATAATATATTCTGACGACAATATACTGAACTTGAATTTGAGATTTCCGATGAATATGTACCTTCAATTCAAAATCAATTACAGGAAAACATAAATGTTTTTTTGTTTTTACTTGTTATTGATACTTGAGCAAAATCAATGGATCCTGGTCCAATAGCAATAATACTAAAAATACCAGTTTTACTCGGTTCAAATGTTGTGACAACAAGTGTATAACGAATTGATGATTCTAATGTTAAATTCAATTGAAATTGTTGATTATTTGCATTAATATCATTATTTTGTTGAAGTAAATTATCGTCATTTAAAGTTCCTTGATAAATATATCCATATGGATTCATTTGATCATTATTTGTACTTGTAATAATATAATATCCACTTGTGAATACAGTTAATTCTCTTGCTTCATAATAAAATTGAGCTGAACATGTTATCACTCCAGGACGACAATAATATGAACTAAATGTTGTCAATGAAGATAGATAACCCGATAAAATACTCGATGAACTTGTTGCATCGTGAATTGTCGTTTGAGTATTTGTCGATCGAGTTCCTAAAATTGAACCAAGAATAATTGCAATGATACTCAACACAATGAAGAAACAAATTGGAATTAGAAATCGTTTCTTTTGATACCAATGACGTTGTGAAATACTTTTAATGATTCAAAATCATCAATATGAAATTCTGTTTGAAGAAAAGAAAATGTTTAGTTACTTTGTTGTTGTTGTTGTTGTTGTTTGAGGATAAATTTGTGCACCTTCGAAAGGTGGTTGAAGTAGAATTTTTGAAGGTATGATTTGTTTCAAATGAATAACATAAAGATTAGCTGCTGGACTTAATTGTGATTGAACAATGAAATGAGTTGCAGGTAAAAGAAGAATTTCATCTTCATTAGGATAATTCGAATGTTTATTAATCGATCGACCATTGATCACTTCAGCAGAGAATAATGTTCGATCACCGATTTGTCCTAAAAATTTATTATTTTTGAGAACAGGTAATTGAGTTGTACATGATGAAAATGCCCACCAAGTCACTGATTGACCAGCAGGAAATCGACAACTTAAATTTCTCGTTACTCCTCGCCAAACAGTCGATGGAGGAACACATGGTAAACGAACTAAACCACTCAAAAATAATTTCAAATATTTAAAATACGGTCGAAGTGCTTGTCGATCACCACTATTCAATATTGAATTCAAATGAGAATAAAGACTTTCTTGTCCTCTTTGCCATTCACTTGTATAAAGACGAATCGATGCACTTTCATCAACAGTTAATCCATCCGATGGTTTCGATGGCGTTCTTCGTAATGCTTCGTTTACATAAAATGAAAGATTCCAAAGAAGATGTTCAATTGGTTGACAAGCTTCGACAAGTGATACCAATGGTTCATTTGCATAGTCTCTTAGAAGATCATTAATACCACTACCCATCAATACCGGTTCATTTTCATTGGTTATTATATCGATAAATCGACGAGTTTCAATTGTTAAATCATCATCATCATCTTTAATTTCAATGATTATTTCTTCTGGTTTATTTTCATCATGAGTTCTCATTGAAATTAATTCGATTGATGAACGATTTGTTTTTTTCGTGTATTTATTCATCGTCAGTCAAAAGTATGTGTATATGCACATTTTATTTGCCTACCGTCATAGAATCAATAATAATAGAAGTTCGACAAAGAAAAAAAAAAAAGAAAAATCATTCTATTTAGTTTTATTCGGTTTTTTTGCTTGAGAATAATTAACAAAAGGTAAACCGAAATAAAATCGAATTTGTAAGTGTTCTTCGGGTTTAAATACGTTTCGAGACGATGATGATCGATGCTGTTGATATTTTGTTGCTAAAAGTCTCATAGCTTGTCCACAAATAATTCCTACATGACAATCGAAAGCACAAAAGATATGCCACCATGCATGTAACTGAGGATTAAATCCAATTCGAAAATGATTCAATTCTTCACACAATTGTTGATCAATTAACCAACAGATCGATGCAATTACTATCAAACCAATATAATATTTTATTAAACATTTTATTGTTTTATTATTTCGATAAGGAAATAAACGATACAACCAAATTAATTTCACAATTCCAAATAAAACCATTAAAACAAAATGAATTTGAAAAACAAGTATAAATGTTTGTAAACTATGAACATATGTCCATAATAAACCATAAAATATGCCAAACAATATTAATTTATCTCTTTTGAAATCATTTGAAATATGATTCATTCGAAAGAGAATAAACCACCAGATAATCATCGAATAAACCATTGGAATTTCATCAGCCATTTGACCTAAATGTGTCAATGTTCCATGAAAATAAGCTGAACCAAATCCAACTAAACCAAAAGATAAACTTAAAAATAAAAATCGTTTTTCAATTCGATTTGTGAAACCATGAACGAATAACATTCCAGCAAAGAGACACATCACTAAACTCGATAAACAATTCCAAAATTCAGCGATATACCAAGTGACAACATAATTTCGTTCACACCAATCGATTGAACTTGTTGATGGTGACCAATAACCAATTTTATCATCGATTTCTTTTTCGAAATGTTTTACAATTGTTCGACATTGAACTTCAATTGAAAAGAGAAAAATTAATAATATCAACAAACTCAACATTTTCTAACGAATGAAATCAAAATCAGTTTCTTTTTTTTTCTTATCACTATGACGACATCTGTTTGTCTCGAGATTGACTTTCGGCAATCATAAACGCAAGAGCGGTGTCCATTTTCGATGATTAAGCCAAGGTGAAAGTATTGGATTCATTTGTATAACGAACAAATTAAACGATGAATGCATCGACAAATACATATGGATATTTTTTTGGAATTGGAAGTAATATTCAATCAAAGACCAATTTCATCAAAATCATTCAACGACTTGTTCAATTATTTGGTCAAATTCAATTGAGTCGTATATTCTCGAAACAGAACCAGTGACAATTGAAACAGATAACAAATTTCTCAATGCTGTTTCATACATTGAATCAAATCTCGGCAAAGATCTTCTCAAACAACAAGGGACACACAGCTGATCTCGATATTTTAACAATTATTCAAACAAATTCATTTCATATCGAACCAAACCAAATTACAGATGAAACTTATTATCAATCATCAATGATCGAACTTTTACGTACAATGAAATTTGATTGTTCACTCGAATACAATTCAAGTTTAACTTGTGATAATCCAATTGAAATCATATTCAATAATATGTCCATTGGATTACAACTAGCAACGATTACATTCAATCGTTACTTGATATTCTACAAACCTATCCTTATCTCGATGTTTTCATTAATAATACATTTAGTAGTGAACAAACAACTCTTTCAAATCAATTCTCTCGATTAATCCCACACATGGAACTATCGTTGACATTCATCATCAGAAATCGTTCTCTCAATGGACATCTTATTCGAATTGATCGAGAACAATCTACCAACGATCAACAAATACAACTCATTGACAATCATTATCAACAAATTTTAACAAATCTTGGTGAAGATATTTCACGACAAGGTCTTTTCAAAACGCCGAAACGTGCTGCTGAAGCCATGTTATTTTTGACAAAGGGTTACGAACAAACAATTGCTCAAGTCGTGAAAGATGCAATCTTTGATGAAGAATGTCAAAATATGGTTATTGTTAAAGATATTGAGATTTATTCTCTTTGTGAACATCATTTAATTACATTCTTTGGTAAAGTTTCTGTTGGTTATTTGCCCAATCATAAAATTATTGGCTTGAGTAAAATTGCAAGAATTATCGAAATCTTCAGTCGACGTCTTCAAGGTTCATTATTTGTTCATTTTGTCAATGAAGCTGTTCAACCATTAGATGTCGGTGTTATTGTTGAATGTGTGTAAGTTTATTCGAATTGTAAATCTCTTATAGATATTTTTGTATTTCTTTTTGAGTCATACTTATGTATATGGTGATGAGAGGTGCTCAAAAATTGAATTCACGAACAACATCATCGGCTAAAACACATGAAGAATTTATGCTTTTGACACGAATCAATTCCAAATAAATTTTCGTCATTTGAAATTCAATGTTATGCAAATACTCCTACGTTCTTT
>ERZ778027.3850-NODE-3850-length-13988-cov-9.069978_pt1 | contig 13988 bp, 8 predicted proteins | sample MGYA00375757_ERZ778027 | MGnify/ENA primary metagenome ERZ778027 (study PRJEB29350, sample SAMN05389817) | bioreactor metagenome | isolation source: Ammonium sulfate bioreactor | place: South Africa: University of Cape Town | collected 2014-02-18 ... | reverse complement strand
TATCATCAATAATTATTCAGAAAGTCAAGTATTAAAACTCTTGATAGCACAGAAAAGAATGCGCCAATAGTTGGCCGTTATGATCTTGAAAATTCAACGTTTAATCGAATTTTCAGGCTAATTTGGATTCGTTTCATAAGGCCATTTATTCCATACTAGCGGAAGTACCAGCTACAAATCACGATAGTCTGCGAAAGAGAAGACAATATTTCTGCAATGCTCTTTTGCTATTTGTATATAGGTATATAAAAAGAATGCATGGTTTGTTGCAGATGAGCGCTCAGATGGCCTTCGGCCGCCTTCGCTATCAATTACTTTAATATTTTCAAATGCTGCAATTCTATTAGTCAGTTACATACGCAGCCTGTAGCAAAGATATATACATATATACATAGATAGAACGCGTGATTTGCAGTAGACGTGCGCTCAAACGAGGGTGTTGAGGGTGAAGTACTGCCATGACCGGTTTCGTCCGAATCTCACGGACTCATCAGATGGCTTACATGGTTATCCTCTATTTCAAGAATAACCTTTACTTTGCTGCTAATCAATTGGCAAGTTTCCAATCAATTAAGCAGTAGTAAACATATGTACGACAGTTGAGGAAGAAGTACTGCCAGAGGTGTTTTGAGGGTGTTGAGGGTGAGGACAGCATGCCATGACCGGTTTCGTCCTTGCTAAAGGGACTCATCAGATGGCTTAATAGTCATTTAAATTAAATTAAATGACATTTACTTTGTTACAATTGTTGAATGAAAAAAGCAAATAAATTTGCAAATTTCCAAACAAAAATTGCAGTAGTAAATAAATTACTAGGCAGTTGTGAAGACAGGACAGCTTACCATGACCCCATCCGTGAAATAATTGCCGAGTTCCATTCAATTATTGTTGTTGTTTCAGGTAGTATATTTTTATCTAAAACGAAATAGATTGATTTCATAAAATGGTGAATATTTTTGATGATTTTATGTATTATTTGTGTTTATTTATTGATAAGAAAAGATCATATATGATAATTAGTATATTGACTAACATTTTAAACATTTTGATACGGATATGTGAATAAAAAGTAATTAGTTAGAATATTGTTGTTTCTTGATTCTGTAGAACATATAGATGTTTTAATATTCTCTTGTTACATTAAAGTTTCAATTGGATTGATCGATATTATGTAGATTTCGTTGTCGATCTTTAATTTTTTTTTTTATTTAGCAATAACTGCGATCAAGATGATCCTGACAGTACATAAGTTCATAATATAAAATAAATAATAATAAAGAAAATAAAAAACAATAAAAATAACAGTAGAATTAAAGAAAAAGAAGAAACAAGATTAGATAAAGGACTCAGGGAAAAGCTGTAATAATTCAAAATCATTGATTTCAAAAGCAGGAACAGATGAGTTTAATGGAACAGAAGATAGCCAAGACATTACAGTTTCGAATATACTTGAACACGGTACTAAACGTTTATTACGATGCAAACTCATAATGCAAAAATCTTTATTTATCCATGAATTACGAAAATACGAATGATTAGCTTGCTCAAAGAAGAGATTACCATCAACAGAATCCGATAAACTAATTAAGTATCGGTTCCAATAATTTAGACACCGATCTTCTAATGAAGGAAGGTCAAGACAATATGAGAAAAGATTATTGTTTAGGTGAAGACATGATAGTAAACGACGAAGAGATGTATAATAAAAGTGAGATAAACGTTGCTGTTGAAAACGAGTGAATAAAGGGAAGAGCGGGAAAATCCAACTAAAGATCGGAAGAACAGATGTGTGAAATCAAGCTAAACGTAGTTTAGGAGAAGAGCAACCAAAAATTTTGAAAGATTTTATTAATGATATACTTCTCCTAATTTTAATTTCAGTATTATGTATAAGTTTACTCCAACCTAATTTCCTACTAATGATATAACCAAGATATTTATATTCTTTTTTCCAATTTAACGTTGAGTTATCACTCGGAAAAGCTAAATTAAACTTTGGATTCGCAATTGCACGACAGCTAAACATAGCTTCGGTTTTAGAAAAATTTAAAGGTTGATCAGCTAAAACTGAATAAAACTCTAACTGATCAAGAAACTTGCATAAACGTTTTTCAAGGTCAATACATTGATCAGTGAAACGTAAACCCATTTGTCCTGAAACAATAGCAGCAACATCGTCAGCAAACATGTGGCTTGTTGCACCAGCTAAGAAAGAGTACATATCACAATGGTAAGTTATAAAAAGGGTAGGTGTGAGAACGCTACCCTGAGGACCTCCTTTGTTAATAGGGAACCAACGAGAACGACAATTATTTATCTCAATAAATCCTTGCCGATCACTAAACCAATTTTCAATCCAATTCAAATGACTATGAGGAATACCAAGCCTTTTAAGTTTACCTATGCAGCCATGATGCCACAGCATATCGAAAGCTGATTTGAAATCGATAAAGAGTGTACAAACTGGAGCACTATTAACAAGGAGACTACGCAAATCTCCTAAAAAAAGAAGAAGACGGGTTTGGAGACGAAATTTTTCACGAAACCCAGATTGAATATCTGGAAGTAAACCTCGTCGAAATAAAACGTCTCGAAAACGAGAAAGAAAGAGTTTTTCACACACTTTGAGAAAAGAATCAATGAGAGAAATAGGTCTAGTTAAAGAAGGTGGACAAATTGCATCTTTTTTAGCAATAAGAATCATACGAGATTCTTTCCAAGAAGAAGGGAAGACCGCAGATTCAAATGATTTATTAATTAGTTTGAGAAGTAAAGGCCAATGAGATAAACTCAAGTGATGAAACATATAGTTATTCAAACCTCGAGCATCTACTGATTTCTTTTTCTTAATGTTTATTACTAAATTAAGCAATTCATCAAGAGTTACAGAAGGAATTCGTTCATTGACATTATCAAAATCAGGAACAGGAGAGTCGGTGTATGGATGAGGAAGATAAATAATAGATTTTTTAAAAAGATTTTCATAGAAGTTTGCGCCTATTTCACACATTCCATTAGCATCTTTAACGGTGTCACCATTAGGAGAAATAAATGCAAAAATAGATGAAGAAGATGATTTCAGATGGCGTTTACATTTTGACCAGAAATCTGAAGCAATAGGTAAAGAAGAATTACGATACTGTAACATTGTATATATGCGATGAGTAAAAAATCTCTTAATTTCTAATTTAGCAAACTTTTTTAAAGTAGAGATTTCTTTAAGAAAAACAGAGTTGTGTTTTCTTTTTAATTTGAAAGAGAGAGCACGGATATAAGAAAGAAGAGAGCGGAGTTCAGGTGGAATTGAAGGACGATATTTAACTATAGGAAAAACAGTTGTACATCTGCACGATAAAAGAAAAAGAAAGCGAGTATAATAGTTATATGTTGAATCAAGACTGTCAAGGTTCCAATTTTTCTCCCAAAAGGAGGATGTATATTCAGTGAATAAAGAAAAAACATTCCACCGAGTAAGTTTACCAAAGCCTATACGTTTACATGTTAAAGGAATAAAAGTGAATAAAGGTAAATGATCACTAGCAGTATTATGTTCATAGGGTTGAATACTAATATTAATACCAGAAGCTAGAAAAAACTGACACATTTGTGTCAACATTCATCGGAACATTCACAAGGTTACCTTTGAGACCAAATTGTTTACAATAACCTAAACTTCGAATTACCATAAAAGGAATTCTCGGTGATATTAGTCTCTCTTCTAATTCAGTTAGAATTTTTAAACAATCTGGAATTTCATATAATGCTAGACCATTAGATAGACAAAGAGTAGGTACTTTATTTAACAAAATGTCCTTTCTGCAGGTGACACACAATTTAATGATTCGATCTTTTAGATAGCAAACTGTATCAATAAATTCTGTTCTTAATCCTTTATTAATCAAAGATTCAATCGTAAATTCTCTGACTGAATAGTCAAACCATAAACCGCCACAGCAACTGCAAATGTGGGTAGGTCCCTCTCTTATTTTAAATTCATAATTAGATTTCATGTCATCGATACTACTTTTGTATTTACTTCTGTTACTATGCATTCTCAATGAGTTACTTCTTCTCTCTTCTTCCTTGAAATTGTCATTTTGTCGTTCCATTTTCAAAACTTCGGCTCTTCTTCGATTTTCCTGAGCTCGAATATCGTCATTTTGTCGTGCAATTTTCAAGGCGTCGACTCTTCGTTTATTCTCTTCTGTTTTCAATTTGAGGGTGAGGGTGTTGAGGGTGTTGAGGGTGAGGGTGAACGCGAATATCTAATGAATTGTGATTGTGTGTCTGATTCTGAATGTATAGGATAAAGAAAAATTAATGAGACATTTTTTTGAAAATGATATTTTGTGTTGTAATATGAAAGTAGGTTAGAATGAATAGAGTTCATTCAATGATTGGAAATTGTGAATATTTACTCGTGTTGAGAATTTAGGAAGTTATTTATGAGATCGGTTTGGCACACCTTATAAAGCACGCTTAAGATTTCTACGGACGATCCAACAATGTCATTTGTTCAATATTGACCAGAGAACTCGTTTTTCGATCTGTGTGGTATGTATGTGATCTGATTAAATATCGCGAGAATAGCTGGAGAGATTTTGAACGATTTTTAGATATTGAAATTTTTAAAACAATTTCGCTTGTATTCGCGAACTTTTGTCCAAATTAGTTACAACACAGTGTGCAATTTTTTGTTCACGACGTTAGCTATAGGGAAAGAAACATTTGACTAATGTACATGCTTCTATTCTCTTTCGCCGACAGCCCATGTAATTGCATAAAACATACTCAAATAACAACTTTCGTTTGACAAGTAAATATTTGATAAGAAAGCGAAGAAGAGCGTATGTTGTTAGTTGTCATCGATGGTTTTTTCCGACGTAGAAAAAAAAACGACGCAAAATCGATAGATATTGGCGCCGATGTAACGAGTATTATGATGCTGTAATATAAGTCAACTTCTTCGAAATTGTTGTACTATGCAATCGATAACATGATAATTACATACTCCTATATGAAATACAATTTTCGACAATCGCCTATTGAATGATGAAAAAATCAGTTAAATTCATGAAGTCCCTAATGAGTTATTCAAGCTTTACTTTTGGGCAGACTTTTGTGACATTCTGTGTTTATCGTCTACATTTACACTCGGATTTCAATGAGATGTTTCAGCATTTATTTTAATATGATATACGTAGAAATCCTATTGAATTTCTCTAAAGCAACAGTCAAAACAAAATTTTGCGTGACACGTTCTACACATCGTGACTACAGCACTGCCGATAAGTGGACGACCGCAGCGATCGCATCTGATAGAACGTACTAAGAAGATATAAATAAGACCAATACAAAGACCAAATAAAATACCACCGATAAAGCCAAGACTAAGTAAAAAGTGAAGAATTCTAGAAATATTAAGCGTAGGTATAGTAATCGCAGGAAGTAAAAAAACTTTTATCATCCACGGAACACTTGCAAGAGTTTTAATACCAGCTGTATGCAACATAATAAGAAGCGGAATAAGAATACCGGCAAGATAATAACCTAGAGTAGCACCAACAAAACCACTAGCCACAGAAAAAAGAAGAAGACCGATAAAACCACGGCTCATATAACAACAGGGACAATCGCCAGCATGATGACCTGCACAAAATGTTAGACAAGAATTACAGAAAAAATGTCTTCGATGCAATTGTCTGCGTTCCATGCTTGTTTAAGAATGATCTAAACAATGATGTATTAACAAACATTAAAAGAACTTTCATACAATTATTCTTCAAATCAGTTGCCGAAAAGTTTTAACACTTGAAATAGAATGATTGCACTGATAGAACTCAAGAAAGTTACGCACAAATGGTGTCTCTCTACTCTTTTATCATTCGCATCAACCTATCAGAATCAACGAATTTTAATTTTTATTGTTGTTGTTATGATGTTTCTATTGCAGATATGCTACTAGAATTGTTATCAAATCGTACGAGTTTTGTCACTTTTTCACACAAACCTTACGATTTTCGTTGTATTAAGATGATCGAATTTCAAGAATTGAAGGATCTCTGTAGATCTTCTGTTGAAAAATGCTCTCCTAAACCATTAAACAGTTGTCGAAAAAGTTAGCCGTAAGGTCAGTTAGGAAATGTCACCTGTCACGTTTGCGTAATAAAAAAGTACTATCGTAGTTTTCTCCGCAATATCACAATAATAGTATGATGAATAAATGAAACTGTTGTGTCGATCGTTCTTCACTTTTTATCAAGTGTACGATAAGAAATTAATTTTCTTTTATTTTTGTAAAGCTCTTGCTGATAACATTTATGATACAAGTAAACGCTAACATGGAAAAATCCATGTAGACTCTTATTATTTTCACACGTAAAATCTGATGACACTATGCATTTCATCATTCCCTTTTCTAGAAGAAAGGGTTATAGCTAATGCCCTGCGTAGGCAGATTTCTTTGACTCTGACTGAAGTAGTGTCATAATTTCGTCACACCCAATATCGGTCTCCAACGCAGAGATTTCGACATTACATAGCTCGGGCACCCACTTATTCGTTACTTCTCGGTAGTATAGTCAGTATGAACATGAATCAAGTTTCAGTGACGATTTTTCTGGGTATTGTGATATTTAACTGTCGATATTCGGTGTAACGATATTATGACATCGATGAATCATCTTAACAAATCAGATATAGTATAGCTATATGCACGTTATAACCTTCGATGTGAATAATCATTTATTGATCATAGTTGAGATCGAACGTAAACATCAGTAAATGAAGCTTTCATTTTATATCTGAATCCTTTCGATAGATTTTTATCTATTTAAATGCGTACTGTCCTTTAGCATTTCAAATAAAGAAGACACACCGAAAGAATAATGTTGTTCTTTTATTTTTCGAAACATTGTTTTTGTTAAAATTATGTGCATCCTTTTTAGAAGAGCACTTTATAAAATCCAAAATATAATTACAAAGAGCAAAGCCCAAGTAGTTGTCACTTGAGAGTATACATTCAAATCCTTTTGTGAGTGGCTACATCGTCCCCTTTACAAACAATACATATACACCAAATATATACTATACTAATACGATTAGATAAGAAATGAAAAAAAAAAGGAAAAAAAAAACTTGACTGTCTCCATATTAATTCGATATTTATATCGAATATACTGCAGAGAAAATGAAATTTTTTAAATCGACATGAGTAGGTATCTTCTCTCGTCGACACCATTAGAACAATATATAAAATATATCAGATCAGTTAAAAATGATCAAACTATTCTTCTTGTACTAACAGATTCGTTTGATCGTGTAATGGAATTTCATCGATACAATCAAATTCATTTGATTTATGTTTTAAATAGTAATCAACAACAGATCAAAAGAAAATATCCAAAATCAGTTTGTTTTTTTAATAATGAAAAGAATTTAGTCGAACATTTACGACGCGATATTATCTTAACATATCGATATGATTTACCCATCAGTTTATCTTCGATTGATTTCATGAATAATGATCAATCTTTAATTGTGCTAGATGAGACAACATTATTTTACTGGAATCAATTGTTTATTCGTTAGCTTGTTAATGGTTAAAATGTCAGCATGAATCAGCTCAAACAAGAAATGATCGAACAATGTCGATCTGCGTATGCAAACAATAAGAAAGCATTAAGTAAAATAGCTGAATTCGAAAATGATTGTACAATTGGCAAATGTAACTCATTACTAGAACACAAAACAGAGGAGAGAAGGCAAGAGTGTACGTACATTCTCAATTTATAGTAACATTTGAAAAATTGGCAAATGATTTCTTATAATCGTAATTTGAATTCAAGTTTGACATGTATGAATCTATGAAGAATGTGGATTTCAAATTGCATCTAATTGAAATAAATTCTTTTGGAAAGAATGATTCAATATCATATTTGTGAATAATTGAGCGAAAGAAAAAGATTCTCTTCGTTTTCTCTATAGTTTATTTGAATCGATCATAGGAATGTGTTTCAATTAGATATAGATAGCAATGAAACTTTTGAACTACGTACGTAGTTTTATAAAATTACTCTTGTATTGCAAAATTACAAAGTTATGAAAAGAAATTCTGATGAAAAAAAACACGTCATAAAATGAAAGAATGGTGAAATACACAACATAACGATTCACACAATTTGTGCTTACAATAAATATAAGTGCACAAACATAATTATAAAATAACTTTTTTATTCTTATGAGTATTCGTTCAATTACTGTTATTGCTTGTGATATTGGTGGTGTGGTAAGAAATCAGCTCAATGATGAACCAATTGAAAATGCTCTAGAATCTGTGATCAAATTATCAGAAGATACATCAAGTCAATTTATATTTATATCAAGATGCAAAGATAGTTACAAAGAAAAATCGAATAATTGGTTGAAGAACTACAATTTATCTCATATTAACACATATTACTGTTTAGAATACGATGACAAAATTGAGATTGCTAATGAAAATAAAGTTCATATTATGATTGATGATAGAATGCAAGTTTTACGTAGTTTTCCATCTTCTATCATAAAAATATGGTTTTGTTTGGATCCGAAAAAAATTGATGGAGCACAGAAGTTTCAACCTGATTTTATTAATTCAGTTCACATAGCTCAAAGTTGGAAAGAAGTAATGAACTTAATTGAAGAGATTAAATCAGGGCTACCAAATCTTCTAAATTGATCAGAAGTCGTCTGATTTTCGAAACTTTTTGTGTTTCCGATTTTTTCTATGTTTTTATCGTAAATTAAAATATGTATACTGGCTTGTTGATTTTGAAACTTTATTTCGGCATTAAATACTATAACTATCCTTGTTTCCTAAAACTTTTTAAATTCTCGAGGCATCTATGTATAGTCGAAGTAACTCAATTGAATAAAGAAAACTAAGAGTTGAGAAATCAATGGTAAAATGTTACATTTCGTTGAAATAAAAAGGTAACAAAGTTAAAATACTACAGACATAAATATTAGTAAAATTTGAATTACTTTCTCAAAACGCCATTAAATTAAATTTCTTCATTTAACTATCTTTTTTCTCCACCGGTACTGAACTGTATACATGTGCCAATATGTGAACAAACTTCGATTGACTTCCTCTTTTTTGCATATATGATTTTCGATACGACAGAACGAAAAAGAAGATTTTTCCTTCTTACTGAAGACAAACTAAAGATGACGACATTTGAAATATTAATAGAAGTATACACACAGAAACGCAGGAAAAAAAGCAATTCTTATGCTTCCTTCCTCCTTGAATTAATAAAAACAGAGAAAGAAAAGGTCGAGTACATTTCACTGTCTATCGAACTGTATAAACATACGAAACATATAGGAAGCAACAAAGGAGACGAAAGAAAAAGCTTTGATGAAGAACTAGTGAACACATTCAAACAATGAGGATGCTTGTAAATTTGATAGTCACAATAGACACCGACGTGTGACTTCTGCTTTATAGGTCATTATATCAATCGAAATCAACAGTGAACTAAACAAATAATAGGTTACTCCTATTGTTTGAACACTTTTTTTGTATATCATTTGTTAGAATTTTTGAAAGAAGTAAAACGATCATGGATTCTATGAACTAAATAAATTTGTTATTATAGTTTTTCACGAACTTTCATAGAGATATCGATAGTGAGAACGGTGTGGTCTGTAGTGTTGTTGGTACGGTTATTGGAGGTTTTGAACTACTACCAGATGTTGCCTTAAAAAGTGCTTATAATTTCTTAGATATCTCACCTTGATGTTTGAACGATGAGATTAATTTACATTACCGTAGACTTGTGCTTACTTATCATCCGAATAATGATGAAAAAACCGATAATTTCAAGAAAATAGCAACTATGGTTGCAATAAAAAACAAATTCGTGCATTCGTTGTTTGGAAAAACTTTCTGTCGGTTGAAATTTAGTGTAGGAAAAAATATCAAGCAGAGAAGAGAGATTTCTTTTTCATTCTCATGTCTGTACAATTCAATTGGTAAACAAAGAAAGAAAATGATTTGAAAAGATTCGTTCCTATCAGGTAGAATTCTACAATATTCAGTAGATCACATATGTTTATTTTCACATTCTGAAAGGTTTTCTAATTGATAGCAAAAAAGATTGTCGTAGACCACTGTTCGAAGTGGTCAACGGAACTTGTTATAATACAAAAGATTCTACTAAATAATATCAGTAGGTCTAACAGAATGCACACAAATTTGAAAGCAAAAAAAATGACTATTGTGCACGCTCTGTTCTTTTCGCCGAAAATCGATGTAATTGCACATAGCACATTCAAATCGCAAACTTCACTTGCACAGTAAATATGTGGTAAGAGAACAGAAAATAGTACATTCTTCATTAGTCATCATCAGCAACTTTTTTAAAAAAATACCCTCGCAATGATTTTGTGATATAATAGTTGAAACCAATTTCTTTGATGTTTTCATGGCTTGAAGAATAAATAGTAGTTTTCATCAGATTCTTCACATATTATGTCGTGTTTTCATAACTTAACAGGAAAAATAATTTAATCACAATTCAATCTTCTTCTCCATAGTTACTTACACAATTCTACGTTTATACTAATCGTAGTGAAGTACAATGTGCTCGACATTTTAGTCAAATATTACAACACAATACAGTAACTTTTCATCTATTTATTCCTACTAACACACAACTTTCATTTTTTTCTTCACGTCAATTACGTGCACACATACTGAGAAAAAAAAGCAGTCAATAGATGTTTTATTTGCATAATGAGATGAAAAAATTCTGTTTCATATATCGACATTTCGAGTAAGTATAAACTTTGCCAATTTCTTTCCAATTAAAATAAATCAAACGAAAGTTTCAATTTTTCTAATGCGAACAGTACTTCTCCAAAAGACAGTATTTCGAGCCTTTAAATAATCTTTGTTTTTCTGTGATATCTACAAAGTAGTAATGTCACAAACAAGTACCCTTTTCAGATCCCGGTAAAATATCCCCAACATGAATAAAAGTCGCAAGCATGATCCTGTAGTTTTTCTTGTACTTTTGAAGCAGATAGGCGGTTAAAACATCTCTTGCGTGAATCCAAACATCGTTTTCGAAATAAATTTGAGCTCAAGTAATAGTATTCTTCTTCGATGACAGTGAAGTCATTCGGTTGAATTTCTGGCAGAACCTTTCGCAAAGCTAGATAGATAGTTCCTGTCAAAACGTATTTTTAACTTAATTAGCAATTATATTTCACTTCACTAATTCAGATAAGATATTTCTGAATAAACTTGATAAGATCCGTCTAATTTGCAATTTACTCCCTTCTTTTCTAGATAAATTTGCCATCAATTTTTACTTTCTTTCGGGCACTAAATCCAAGATTCATTCTAGCTATACTATTCACACATTACATACATAAAGAGGTAAGATTACTTTTTTATAGACACGGAAAGAAAAATAACAAATTTAAGAGATCAAATCCACACATTTCCAATCTATCATATTCATATAAAACAACAATAAAATGTCTTTGACACTTCAAAACTTACCAATCGAAATGGTGTATCGAATATTAGATCATTTACGTAACAAAGATTTATTCTTGTCAATATGCAACATATGCCAACGAATTAATGTGATTCTCAATTCATACCACCGGTACAAGGTAAAATAATCCAAATTTCATTATTAGTTCTTTCTCAATTGCATCTGATGTCAAATTCGATGAGCACTTACCGATTCCTTAGTTATTTCATACTTGACTTAACATTTGTGGAACCCGAAAAAGCCACATTTTAAGCACATAACTGATACAAATCGTTACTTCTACATTAGTTGAGACAGTTGGCGACATAGGATATAAACAATCAGCATTGTATCTTAAAAGAATTATTTTTATTGCATGACTTTATGCAAGCAATTTGTCGATTAACGAGTATGTGCGAGTTGACCCAATGACACAGTGCCAAAATATCTAAAAACTCGAAACGATCATTAGATCTAAAGCGAGTTTAATGTCCATTTCACATAAGCCAGTGAATTCTCGTCTTGTCACTCGATCTTCATTTGCCTGGACCGTTACTACATTATAGAAGCATTCAACCTCACACCTTTTTAACTTTGAATCAACTCAAATCCAATGCATCAAGAATCTGTAAAGAAAGACATGTAGAGCATCACAAACATCATAACCAAATGGAAACTTCTATTTTTTATTTCGTTTTCGATTCACCTTTCACATTTACTACAGACACTTATGCAACTGGACCTCGGATACAATCGAATTAGAGCTGAAGTTGCCCAACATCTGAGTGAAGCATTAAAGATCAATAGAGTGAGCCCGAAACAACATTCATTTCATCTCATATAATATTCATTCACACATTTACTACAGACACTCAAGGTACTCTACTTCAGTGGAAATCAAATTGGAGATGCAGGTGCACAATGTCTGAGTGAAGCATTGAAGATCAATACAGTCAGCTCGAAACGACATTCACTCTATCTCATGTCATATTTATCTCTCACATTTATTACAGACACTCACGCAACTCGAGGTCTACAAAAATCAAATTGGAGATGCAGGTGCACAATGTCTAAGTGAAGCATTAGAGATAAATAAAGTTAGCCCGAAATAACATTCATTTCATCTTATGTCATACTCACCTTTGACTTTTATTACAGACACTCACACAACTTGACCTCAAGAATAATCAAATTGGAGCAGTAGGTGCACAATGTCTGAGTGAAGCATTGAAGATCAATACAGTCAGCTCGAAACGACATTCACTCTATCTCATGTCATATTTATCTTTCACATTTATTATAGGCACTCACACAACTTATTCTCTATTATAATCAAATTGGAGATGCAGGTGCACAATGTCTGAGTGAAGCATTAGAAGTTAATAGAGTCAGGCCGAAACAGCATTCATTTCATCTCATGTGAGATTCACCTTTCACATTTATTGCAGACACTCACAGAGCTCTACCTCGGAGTAAATCAAATTGGAGATGCAGGTACACAATATCTGAGTGAAGCATTAAAGATGAATACAGTTAGCTCAAAAAAACATTCATGTAATCTCATTTGATGTTCAGTTGGCACATTTACTATAGACACTCAAGAAAATCAACCTCGGTGGAAATGAAATCGAAGATGCAGGTGCACAATATCTGAGTGAAGCATTAAAGATCAATAGAGTCAGGCCGAAACAACATTCATTTCATCTCATTCTATATTCATCTTTCACATTTATTACAGACACTCACAGAACTCTACCTCCGTGGAAATCAAATTGGAGATGCAGGTACACAATATCTGAGTGAAGCATTAAAAGTCAATAGAGTGAGCGCGAAACAACATTCATTTAATCTCATTTTATATTCACTTAGCACATATACTATAGACACTCAAGAAATTCAACCTTGGTGTAAATCAAATTGGAGATGCAGGTACACAATATCTGAGTGAAGCATTAAAGATGAATACAGTTAGCTCAAAAAACATTCATGTCATCTCATTTGATCTTCACTTGGCACATTTACTATAGACACTCACAGAACTCATCCTCCACAAAAATCAAATTGGAGATGCAGGTGCACAATATCTGAGTGAAACATTAAAGATCAATACAGTCAGCCCCAAACAACATTCATTTCATCTCATGTCCTATTCATCTTTCACATTAACTACAGACACTCACCAAACTCGACCTGAGATTCAATCAAATTGGAGATGCCGGTGCGCAATTTCTCCAAAGTGTTAAAGGGACGACTAGAGAAATAGAGATTATTTTGTAATCATGGTGTGTTTCCGTTTTATTGATAAAATATTATGTTCACTCGTAGAAAGTGTTTGTTTTCATTGCAAGTATTTTGATTATTGGTATTCAATTTTTTGACTTGCGTATTTGAAGTGCAACTCAGGGTTGCCAGATCGAAATTTCGGAAATCAGGGATTTTTAATTGATAACCAGG